>Ga0066903_100001796_pt1 | contig 16122 bp, 10 predicted proteins | sample PanSoiMetaGPlot1_FD_67491 | JGI IMG/M metagenome (GOLD analysis project Ga0066903, IMG submission 67491) | Tropical forest soil microbial communities from Panama analyzed to predict greenhouse gas emissions - Panama Soil - Plot 1 (version 2) | ecosystem: Environmental > Terrestrial > Soil >... | reverse complement strand
TCGGTCCGTCGGAATCGTTCCGTGAGCCGCAGGTTTTCGGTGTGTGGATACCCGTTTTCGAGCCAGGTTCGCTCGTTGTAGCCGCTGCTCTCGACGACCAGCGTGTCGCCCTCCCAGTGCCCAATGGAATACCCCATCCACGCGGGGTTCGGACTCTTGGGCAACTCTCGCCCGTCCAGGAAAATCTGACGGTACGTGAGGTCTTCGGCGAGTACCACGACGAGCGTCGGGGTCTGGACGATCTTCAGCATGGCGCCGCCGCCCGAGGTGATGAAGCCGCCTGGCAGACAGTTCGTGCCGGGGCTGTCCTTGCCCAGGTCCTCTTCGCGCTGCTTGCGAGCGGCCTCCGCCGCGGCTGGTATGTCCGGTGGCTTCAGCTGGCTGAGGCCGCCGGTGCCTGGCGCAAGCAGCCACAGACCGGACAAGTCCGACTTGCCGTCGTGAGCTTTGGGCGCCGGGGCGCTCAGGTCCGGCTTGCCGTCGGCTGCGCGTGGGATGCCAACGGCTTTGTGGGTGATCCACTGCGCCTGGACACTCGTACTCACCAGGCCCAGGGCAAGTGCAAGGATGGCTCGTCGCATACACTCCTCCGGGAGATCACGACGTCTCTGTGGGGGACGGCCGAGTATACCGCTCTGCCTCCCATCACCGCGTGATCGTCGATACGGGGGGCCGCTTTCCGAGGTTCCTCAGAAGTCCCCCCTTGGTTAACCTTTTTCGGGGGATTTCGTTATTAGCGGCAAATGATCCAGGATTTCCGCTTTGCCCTGCGCCTGATCCTCAAGGAACCGTTGTTCTCGGCCGCAGTCACGGTCGTCCTGGCGCTCGGGATCGGGGTCAACGCCATCGGGTTCACCATCGTGAACGCCGCGTTCCTGCGCGGTCTCCCCTACGAGAGCGCCGACCGGCTCCACGTGCTGGCCTGGCAGACGCGAGTCGGGTTCCCCATGTACATCTCGCCGGCCGACCTGGCGGAATGGCGCGCCGATCGCCAGTCGTTCGAAGCGCTGGGCGCCTATCGGGCCAACACCTTCAACCTGAGCGACGAGCGGTCGCTGCCGGAGCCGCTCCGTGGCGCGTGGGTCACCGCCAACGCCTTCCGCATGCTCCATCAGGCCCCGCTCATCGGACGCGACTTCACCGACGATGATGAGAGGCCGGGTGCGCAGCCGACGGTCATCATCGGGTCGAGCATCTGGCGATCGCGATACGGCGGCGACCCCGACATCATCGGCCGGACCCTGCGCCTGAACGGCCAGGAGGCGACGATTATCGGCGTCATGCCGCCGAGCATGAAGTTTCCGCAGAACACGGACATCTGGAGCCTGTTCGTGCCGAACGACGTCGTCGCGCGCGACTCGCGATCGCTCACCGCGTTCGGCCTTCGCCGCGACGGCGCGACCCTCGGCGCCGCGCGCGCCGAGATGAACGCGATGGCAGGCCGGCTCGCGGCGGCTCACCCGGATACCAACGCCGAACTGGTCGGCGTGCGCGTGGCGACGTTCGCGGACGTCTACATCGGGGGCCGGGCCGCCGAGGTGTTCCGGATCATCATGGTCGGCGTCTGCTTCGTGCTGCTCATCGCGTGTGCAAACGTCGCGAACCTGTTGCTGTCGCGGTCGGCCCGCCGCGCCCGCGAGATCGGCGTGCGCACCGCCCTCGGCGCCACCCGCTCGCGCATCGTGCGCCAGTTGCTGCTCGAGAGCCTCGTGCTGAGCGCCTTCGGCGGGGCGATGGGTTTTGCCCTGGCGTACGCGGCGGCCAGGGTCATCGACGCCTCGATCCAGGATCCCGGGAGGCCCTTCTGGATCGTGTTCAGCGCCGACGGCGTCGTCTTCGGCTACGTCGCAGCGGTCTGCGTCGTGACGGCGATCGTGTTCGGCCTCGCACCGGCGCTGCACGTCTCGAAAACAAATCTCAACGACGTGATGAAGGACGGCGGACGAGGCAGCACCGGCACGGGAAGCGTCCGCTCGCTCACCGGCGTGCTGGTCGTCGGCGAACTGGCGCTGACGGTCGTGCTGCTGGTCGGCGCCGGCCTCATGCTCCGGAGCATCCTGAACGCCGACACCCTCGACATCGGCATCAGGACGGATCATCTGTCGGCGATGCGCATGGAGCTGATGGACGCGAAGTACGCGACGCCCGCTGCCCGCCTCGCGCTGTACGATCGCCTCGAGCCGCGGCTCGCGTCGATTCCAGGCGTGGAAGCGATCGCCATCACGTCGGCCGTGCCCCCGTTCAGCTCCGGCGATCGGACCATGGAAGTTGAGGGCCGTCCGTCGGGTCAGCCGCCCACCAACGTCACAACAATCACGATCAGCCCGCGGTTCTTCGACACGGCTGGCGCGCCGATCCGCCGCGGGCGGGCGTTTCGCGACACCGACGGCAACCCCGGCACGGAAACGGTGATCGTCAACGAACGACTCGTCGGGATGTTCTTCAAGGGAGAAGATCCCATCGGCCAGCGGCTGCGCTTCGTCCCTCGACAGCCGCCTCCCGGCGCGGCGCCCTCGCGGCCTGCCGAACCTGCTCCCCCGCCTCCCGTGTGGCGAACCATCGTCGGCGTGAGCCGGACGATCCGGCACGGTGGAATCGAGAACAGCGAGGCCAACCCCGTCGTCTACGTGCCGCACCGCCAGGAGCCACCCGGCGGCGGCTGGCTGGTCGTGCGCAGCGCGCTGCCGCCCGGCTCGGTGATGGACGCGGTCCGCCGGGCGGTGCAGTCCGTCGATCCGGATCAGCCGGTCTACTCGATTCAGACGCTCGATCAGATGCTGTCGCAGAACTACGGGCCGCTGAAGGTCTTCGGATCGCTGTTCGTCGTCCTCGGCGTGGTGGCGCTCGTGCTCGCGGCGACAGGCTTGTACGGCGTGATGGCGTACTCGGTGTCGCAGCGCACGCAGGAGATAGGCGTCCGGATGGCGCTCGGGGCGGGCGCGCCGCAGGTGTCGTGGATGGTCCTTCGGCGCGGGCTCGTTCAGCTCGCGATCGGCCTGAGCCTCGGCCTCGCAGGAGCCTTTGCCCTCAGCCGCGTGCTGCGATCGGTGCTCGTGCGGATCACGCCGTCCGACCCGGTGACGTTCGTGACGATCACCGTGTTGCTCGCGCTGGTGGCGATCGCTGCGTGTCTGGTGCCCGCGCGCCGGGCGACTCGCGTCGATCCGCTCGTCGCGCTCCGCGCGGAGTGAATCACTTCTATAGTCGCGGCGATGCCGCTCGCTCCCGGCACCCGCCTTGGGCATTACGAGATCATGGGTCCGCTCGGGGAAGGCGGGATGGGCGTGGTGTATCGAGCGCGCGACACGACGCTCGATCGCGTCGTCGCCCTGAAGCTTTTGCCGCAGGCATTCGAACAGGACCCCGATCGCCTGGCGCGGTTCGATCGCGAAGCGAAGATGCTGGCCGCGCTCAACCACCCGTCCATCGCCCAGATCTACGGCGTGCAGGAAGCCGCCGACCCGTCGACTGGCGCCATCGCGCGAGCGCTGGTGATGGAGTTGGTCGACGGGCCGACCCTAGACGAACGCCTCGACGCGGCCGGAGCGTCAGGCTCGTCCGCGGGACTGCCGCTCGAAGAAGTACTCTCGATCGCGCGTCAGCTCGCCGATGCACTCGAGTCCGCGCATGAACAAGGGATCGTGCACCGCGATCTCAAGCCGTCGAACATCAAACTGCGGACGGACGGCACCGTCAAAGTGCTGGACTTCGGATTGGCCAAGCTGACAGCAGCCGACGTGGGCCGTGACGCGTCCGGCAACATCACGGCTTCGCCGACGATCACGAGTCCGATGCTCATGACCGGAGCCGGCGTCATTCTGGGGACCGCCGCATACATGGCCCCTGAGCAGGCTCGCGGCAGGACGGTCGACAAGCGCGCGGACATCTGGGCGTTCGGATGTGTCGTCTACGAGCTCCTGACCGGAAGACGGGCATTCAGCGGCGACGAAGTGGCCGACACGATGGTGGCTGTTCTCAGTCGCGAGCCCGACTGGTCCGCACTTCCGCCCGAGGCGGACAGCGCTCTGGGCCCGCTGCTGCGACGCTGCTTGACGAAGGACCCGCGACGGCGCCTGCGCGACATCGGCGAGGCGCGGCTCGCGCTCGATGGTGCCGTCGAGACTGGCCGCGCTGACAGCGGGCCGCCACCATCGTCAGTCGCGCGTCCATCATTCAAGCAGTTGTTGCCGTGGGTCGCCGCGAGTGTGTGCGTCACAGCCGCTGCGGCAGCAGTCGTCGCGATTATTCTGCGTCCGCACAAGGCCGAGACGATCTCCGTCCGCGCGACGATTGAGCTGCCCGAAGGTTCGCGCGCCGCGGGGACGTTCGGGGCACAGAGGTTTGCGATCTCTCCGGACGGGCACGTGATCGCTCTGATTGTGGAGGACGCCGACGGACAGCGGCACCTGTGGGCGCGATCGCTCGATACGCTCGCTGCCCGGATGCTGCGAGGCACCGAAGGCGCGATCGCGCCGTTCTGGTCGCCGGACAGCCGATGGATTGGGTTCGCCATTGACGGCAAACTCCAGCGCGTCGAGGTCGGCGGCGGACTCCCCGTGACCATTTGCAACTTCCGTGGCGGCGCATCAGGCTTCAGCGCCGCCACGTGGGCCCCTGACGGCACCGTGCTCTTTTCGACGCTTGGCAGCGGAGGTATTCTCCGCGCTGCGGCCGAAGGCGGCGAAGCCGTTGCCGTGACTCACGTCGACGCGTCGCGCGGGGAACTGAACCACTCGCAAGTGTCCTTTCTCCCCGATGGCCGGCACTTCCTCTATTACGCGGGCGGTCAGGGAGAGCCGATCGGCTTGTTTGTCGGATCGCTGGATTCTCCGAACCGCGTGCGGCTGTTCGAGCGCGGCTCGCGGGCGCGCTACGCCGCAGGCCATCTGTTCTTCACGCGCGACAAGGACCTCGTCGCACAACGCTTCAACCTCGATCGACTGGCGTTCGAGGGAGATGTGGTGCCCGTTGCGGACGCCGTGAACGTAGGCGGCGCCCTTGCCGCATCGGGCGCCTTCTCGGTATCGACTGACGGCGTATTGATCTATCAGGGGGCCTCAGTCGAACGAACAGCGCGCCTGGAATGGTTCGATCGCACAGGGACAAGGGTCGGAACGCTGGGAGATGCGGGCTTGTACAGTGAGCCCGGGTTATCGCCAGATGGTTCACGAACGGCGTTGGTCGTCGCCGCGAGCCAGGAGGCTCGTGGCGCCGAGATCTGGATCTACGACAACATCAGCGGCACTCGCACGCGCGTGACATCGGGCCCCGGAAGCAAGGGGGCGCCGACCTGGTCGCCAGACGGCGCCTCGCTGGCGTTCGCATCGCGCCAGCTGCAGGGATCCCGGGGCGCGTGGCTGCGCACGAAAGCCGTGGCGGCCGCCAGGACGCTCCTCTTGTCGACGACGAGTTCAATCACGGGATTCCGAGCAGCTGGTCGCGCGACAACCGGTTCTTGCTGTTCACGAGCACTGACCGCGGCCCCGAGGGAAGGACACCGAACGACATCTGGGTCCTACCCCTCACAGGCGAACGCAAACCCATGAAATTCATCGCGACACCATTCAACGAGGCCGCCGGAGTGTTTTCGCCGAACGGTCAGTCTGTCGCGTACCACTCGGACGCGTCTGGTCGCAGCGAGGTGTACTTCACAACGTTTCCCGACGCGACCGAGCCGGTAAGGATTTCGACTGCCGGTGGGAAATGGCCGCAATGGCGTCAGGATGGGCGAGAGCTTTTCTACCTCTCTCCAGACGACCAGGTGATGGCGGTGGATGTCACGCCGGGGTCGTCAGTGCGGCCCGGTACTCCGCACGCGCTCTTCAAAATCGCGGCCGATGGATCGTCGAGACCGTACAGCCCCGCCCCTGACGGTGAACGTTTTCTGGTGGCGACCACGGTCGGCCAGGGAGACGTGCCGCCACTCACCTTGCTCGTCAAGAAATGGTGAGCCGCGGCTCGCTGCGTCCAAAGGGGCGACGACAAGTGCCCGTTAGTGATACACCGCCGCGGCGTCGCGATGGAGCGACGCGCGGCTGTCCGGCCGGCTGTAGAACATGTGGCCACCGGAATAGACAGCGAGCTTGAGGCGGTCGCCGATCGCCTTCGGCGGCATCTGATCGATGATCAGGCGGCTCGCGAAGTACGGGCAGGACAGGTCGGTGTAGCCGTGCACGATGAGCGCCTTCAGTCGCGGATCGATGGCGAGCGACTGGCGCATGTCCGTCACCGATTCGGGCACCGTATCGTCGAACGACCACTTCCTGTTCACGTCGTAGTTCAGCGCGCGGTACGCGCCGTCCACCTTCCAGCCCACCACGCGCGTGACGAAATCGACGATCGCGCTCGTCGTCGGCGCGATCATGCGATCGAGGATCGGATCCTGCCCGCCTCCGGTGCGCGGCGCGTATGAGAACGGGAACGGATCGAACGTCGTCACGTTGATGTCGTAGCGGCTGCCCACCTTGCCCTCGCGGCGATAGAGCTCGCGGAGCAGCGTCTGCGTGTCGACGCGACCGCCCATGCTCTTCACGAGCGCCGGCTCGACGCCGAGCAGCTCGGTGGCTTTCGTGATCAATCGCGACGTGGCCGCCGCGTCACCTGGTCCGCGCATGTAATCGACGATGAACTCGGACCGCGCGTACTCTTCCACCGGTTGCAGCGCCGCCCCCGTCAGCTTCCCTTCGCGTTCGAGCCTCGCCGCCGCCATAGACGGCAAGCGCACGGCCCAGCCCATGGGCGACGTGTCGTCGTCGTTCTCGAGATTGCCGTCGAGATACGGCGACACCATCACCATGCCCGCCACACCCACGCCGCGATTCGTCTGCAGCGCATGCGTAAGGCGCGGCGCGCGGAACCCGCCGTAGCTTTCACCGACGATGAATTTCGGCGACGCCATGCGGCCGTGTTTCTGGAGCCAGTCGTACACGATTTGAGACAAGTAGTCGATGTCGCTCTTCATCTTGAAGAAGTGCTTCTTCGACTCGTCGTCGTTGACGAGCGAGCGGGAGAAGCCCGTGCCGACCGGATCGATGAACACCAGGTCGGTGAAATCGAGCCAGGTGTCCGGGTTGTCGGTCAGCTGGGCTGGCGCCGACGGCACGTCGTTCTCCGCCCCGAACGGCACGTGCTTCGGTCCAATCGCGCCGAGATTCAAGTACACCGACGCGGCACCAGGACCGCCGTTGAACGCGAAGGTCACCGGCCTCGTCGCCATGTCCTGAACGGCGAGCAGGTACGACGTGAACACGACGTCGGCGATTTTCTTGCCCTTCTCGTCGCGCACCGGCAGCGACCCGACGGTCGCGGTGTAGTTGAGCGGACCGCGCGTTCCGCGGATGCTTTGTTTCACGCTCGCATCGGCGGGCAGCGGCGGCAGCTCGACCGCGTCTTTCTTCTCAGCGTCAGCCTTCGCGGGCTCCTGCGTCGACGTCGTCGCGACGGCCGTGAGCGCAAGCACGGCGACAGCGGCGGCCCGCCCGAGTACGCGTGTCTTCATGGACGAGATCTTACTGTTCGGCCGGTCGCGCGTCATCAAGACTGATCGATCTCCGCCTGCCGTGGCTCGATGCGCTCGAACAGGTAGATTTCCGGGTGATCGAAGAGCGTGAACGTCAGCTCGGACGCGTCGTCGTTCACCTCCCACCCGAACAGCGACGGCCGTCGAGTGAAGCTTCGCAACAGGCGGAAACCCAGACGGCCGTCGAAGAGGTCGCGGTAGTACTGCTTCACTGTGTGATGCTCGGACTCTGGCAGATGGTCGTAGAACTCCATGAAGGTGTCGTCCATCAGGATGTAGTCGGCCATCGCCAGGCGCTCGTTGATGTACGCCTGCTTCTCTTCGGCCGACACGCGAGCGCTGTACAGATGCCGGTAGACATCGATGGTGTGCAGCAGGTAGCGGTCGTGGCGTGTCGTGTCTCGTCCCCAGCCCACGTAGTCACCGTAGAAGCTCGGCGCTTCGAGATAGCGACCCGTCGGTGGGATGTTGTGTGAGGGTTCGACGAGAATCGGCGCGCCCTTCGGCACCGCGCCCTTCAAGTACTCGGACGCCTCGAGCCGCACGTCAATCGATCGGTAGATGTTCGTATACGCGACGGCCCAGAGAGCGGTGACCGCAAGTGTCACGACTGTCGCTACCGCGCCGAGGTGGCGCCACCGCGGATGCCGGATGAGGCCCGCACAGAGCACACCGGCACCGAGCGCGAGTCCCGGAACGAGCGGAAGCGAATAACGCATGAACGGCGTGATCGTCTGGCCGGCCACGAAGTAGAACACGATCGCATACGCGCCCACGACGAACGCCACGCGATTCCTTCCGATCAGCTGCCGGACGATACCGATCAGACCGGCGACCATGAGCGCCGGCCCGACGGCCCACGGCAGCAGGTTCGTGAACCAGAACGCCTGCGGTTGAACGTCCCGGAAGTGCGCGTTCCAGAGCGGCTCGCTCCCGCCGAGGAGCGGTCCCGTGATCTGCTCCTGCACGTCGACGCGGAATTTGTCGTAGTAGAGGAACACCATCGGGTCGAGCGCCAGGAACATCACGATGCCGACGACGAGCGGCAGACAACCGACAGCCACCCAGCTGGTCCAGGGCCGCCAGTCGCGCGCGGCGGCGAGCGGCGGCCGTGACGGCGCGCACCAATGCGCCACGACGACGAGCGGCACCAGGAACACTGCCGTGTACTTGCAGGCCAGCGCCGCGCCAAATCCGAGTCCCGCGACGAGGTATGCGGACCGCCGCCCGTGGTCGGCCATCGCCACGGCAGCCGCCAGCGTGACCATGCAGAAGAACACGAGGCTCACATCGACGGTGAAGAAGTGCGAGTGGCTGAAGTGCAGGACCGAAAAGGCCAGGAAGCCGGCCGACAGCAGCCCGGCCAGCGGTCCAGCGACGCGCCTGCCGATCACGAAAACAAGGGGGATGGTCGCCGTCCCGAGCGCCGCGGAGATGCTGCGACCGAGCAGCATGTATGTGGTCGCGTCGGCCGCGTTCGCGAGATTCAACGGCCCGTGCATCGACTCGTACACCCAGCGCGCCACGTTGACGAAGTACATCGGCAGCGGCGCGTACATGAAGAACTTGGGGTTCATCGCCGCTCTCTGCACGCTGTCGCGCAGCAGGTCGGCCCCGACGAACACGAAATGCTCGTCGATGTGGAAGTGGTGATAGGGAGCGCCCCATGAGACGCCGTAGAAGCGAAGTGTGGCTCCGGCCAGAATGATGACGGTGAGAGCCCAGCGAATGGGCTTCGATAAGGAAGTCATAAGAAGTAATCTTGTCTCGCGGGAGTTGGAAGTACAAGTAGGTTCATCGATATGCGTCAGCTCTTTCGTACGCTCTTTGTCCTGTTCGCCTGGATGGCAACGGCCGACGCACAGACGGCCCCGGCGGCGAGGGCGGGCGCTCATCACGTGTATGCGCCGCCGCGCACGCCATGGGGCGATCCCGATCTGCAGGGCATCTACACGAACAAGTACGAGCAGAACACACCGTTCGAGCGCCCCGCTGAATTCGAAGGGCGGCGGATCGAGGATGTCACGCCGGCGGAACTGGCTGACATCGCCCGGCAGCGTCAGGCGCGGGCGCTCGACCGCGCTGACGGTCCGATGGCGTTCCTGCCGTTTCGCGACGTGTTCGAGATCGCGAGAGGCAGCCGGCCGTGGCTCGTCGTCGATCCACCCGACGGCCACATTCCGCCGCTCAGAGCCGACGCCAGGGATCGCGCCACGCCTGCCGACGCCAGCATCTACGCCGTCAACGAACGCTGGCCAGTTACCGGCAGCAGCGCCGGCGGGCCGTTCGACAGCGTGGAGGATTTCAGTCTGTACGATCGGTGCGTCACGAGAGGCATGCCGGGGTCAATGGTTCCCCACGTCCAGGGGAACTCGTACCAGATCGTGCAGGCGCCAGGGTTCGTCGCGATTCGCTACGAGCTGATACATGAGACTCGCGTGATTCCGTTGACGTCGATGCCGCACGTCGGCTCCACCATCCGGCTCGACATGGGCGATGCGCGAGGCCACTGGGAGCGCGACACGCTCGTCGTCGAGACGCGCAATCTCAAGGAGCGAAGCGCCTACCGCAACGCCAGGGGCGCCACGCTGCACCTGGTCGAACGTTTCACGCGCACGTCGCCGGAGAGGATCGAATGGTCGGTGACCGTCGACGATCCCGCGACGTGGACGAGAGCCTGGACGTTCATGGTGCCGTTGACGGCGAACAACAGCGAGCGGATCTTCGAGGTTGCGTGCCACGAAGGGAACCGCGCGATCGAGCACATGCTGGCAGGCGCGCGCGCCGCCGACCGGACGACGGGCGCGAGCACTCACCCGTAAGAACGCTAACCGCGCACCCCAACCTCTGGCCGCAATCCGCCGGAAGGCCGGGAATTGCTTTGCCGCTCTCCGTTCGAGGTCCGTGCGACGCGCAGACGCGCGCCGAGCCAGGCTCCCGGAATGGTGGCGACGATCAGAGCGATCCACAGCCATTGCGGTGTGAGGTCTCTGTGCGCCGTGAACATCGCCCCGAGCGTGAACAGCGCCTGGATGGCACCCATGACGAGGGCGCGCGCGCCAGGCGCGCGCGGTGCGATCGCCGCTGAGACGTAGCCGGCCGCCACCATGCTGACGACGTTCCACACCAGCCAGAGCACCTGCGTGGCCACGCTGTGGTTGATCAACTCGGACTCACTGAGGCCGAGCGCCGCGTTCGCCACCCACGTCGCGCCGACAAGCATCAGGGAATAGACGGCAATTCCGACGACTATCGCCGCGACACCCTTGAGGAAGACCATTCGTCGAATGATAGACGAGCTGGACGCGCCGGACTTGACGTTTCTTGCACCGTGGCGGCGGCGAACTAACAGGGGCCTGACGGTCCTGTGGCAATCGCGAAGACGCTCCACTGGTACATGCGCGACGTCCAGTTGTTGACGTTGACCTGCGACGCCCAGAGCGGAATCGTCCGAGCCAGCGGCGCGCACGCGAGGTGGTTCGCGGCTATCCAATCGGGCGGATCCAGCGATTGTTGAAACAGGAACACTCGGTGAGGGTTCGCATTCGTCTCCGCGCGAAGCTTCGGCACGTCCAACGCTTTCAACGTCAGGTTCTCCGGCCGATAGAAGTCCACCGCCGAGCCGGCCATCGAATACGGGAGCGCCGAGGCACTGTAAAGCACCATCGGCCCGCGCCGGCTTTCCTCGTACAGCCGGCGATACACGACAGCCGTCTCGCTGGAGGGCTTGAAGGTCATGACCATCAGGGCGAGCACGTTCAGCACGACGAACAGCCGGACCGCGATTGCGTACATAGGGCGGACCTTCAGGGCCGTCATGGCCTCCGGCAGACAGTCACCGCCCAGCGCGAGCAGCGGGACGAGCGCGTAGGTCATCGGAATCAGGAACCGCACTTCCTTGTGACCGAGCAGGGTGTGCCCGACCACGAACGGGACGACCGACCAGACGAGGACGTTCGAGCGGCGGCACCAGACGCTCACGCCCAACAAGGCCACGAGCAGCAGGCTGAAGGGTGGAACCAGCAGGCCCAGCATCTGCCCGAGATAAAACCACCAGGGCTCTGTGCTGAAGGCGGCCGCCTTGCCCAGCACGATGTTCGTGTAGAAGTAGTTGCACGGCGTGCAGACCCATGCGCCGTACAGCCAGTGATCGATCGTGACGTTGACCGCGCACGCGAGCGCGAACGACACGGCCAGCGCGATGAGGATGCGCAACGCGACGCGATCGACGAGCACCAGCCAGAGCCCTGCGCCCGCGACGGCCAGTCCAACCTGGAAGCGACAGAAGAACGCTGCGCCCCACAAGAGGCCGGCACACGCGCTGCGGTGGATCGCGCGCGCGCGGGTGGCGGCAGCTCTGGCGTCGAGCAGCAGGCACACGCCACCGAAGAAGAGGATGCCGCCCCAGTTCTCGGAGGCGAACCGCCCGTGTTCGTAAGGCAGGAACCAGAGAAAGAGCATGCCCACGAGCAGCAACCGCTTGAGCGACGGCTCTCGCACCCACGGGATCGTCCGCAGGCAGACTTCGAGCGAGACCCAAAGGCCGAGCAGGCCTGATGCCAGACGGAGCAGGAACTCCGCGAAGAACGGCGTGACCACTCGCGGTACGCCGAGGACCTTGAACACGCCCGCCGCCAGCCAGGGCTGGATCGCGGGACGCATGCGCTCCCCAAACTCCCAGGCAAGCGCGGCAGGCGGCGTCCGGCCAAGCTTGAACCACGCGAACTCGAGGATCTGGAAGTGCTCGTCGTGGCTGAAGAAGCCCTCGTTGAACCAGGCCGATGCGGCGACGACGGCCGCGGCGGCGGCCACGATCGGCCCGACGCCGACTCCGGGAAGTTCCGCCTTCAGCTCACGCAGGACGCCAGGCCGCATGCACGATCACGCCTCACACTCGAGTCTACTGAACTTTCCTCTCTCCTGACCGTCTTAGGAGAGGTGGCGCAACTGCTCCCGGGCACCCTCGACCTTCTCATCCTGAAGGCCGTGTCGCTCGCGCCCGCGCACGGCTACGGCATCCTCCTGCGAATCGCGCAGATTTCCGGCGGAGCGCTCGCCATCGAACAGGGAGCCCTCTACCCCGCCCTGGCCCGGCTCGAGCGCCAGGGGCTGCTCGACGCGAAATGGGGCACGTCCGACAACAACCGCGCCGCACGGTTCTATCGGCTGACTCCGGCCGGAAAGCGGCGGCTCCGCGAGGAAACCGACGGCTGGCGCGAGCTGGTCGAGGCGATGACGGCCGCGCTCGCCGCCACGCCCGAGGAGGTGTGACATGCGATGGCTCGCGTGGCTGACCAGCGGCATCCTCAACCGGTTCCGCCGCTCGCGTCTCGATCGCGAAACGCGCGATGAGCTCGCCTTCCACCTGGCATCGCGCGCCCGCGATCTGGCGGCCGGCGGCCTCAGCGAAGACGCCGCGGAGCGTCAGGCGCGGATCGAAATGGGGAGCGTCGAGACCTCCGTCGAGCGCGTTCGCGAGGCGCGCGGCTTTCCGTACGCCGACGAGTTCCTGCAGGACCTCCGGCATGGATGCCGCCTGCTGGCGAAGAACCCGGGCTTTGCGGCCGTGGCGGTGTTGTCGCTCGGCCTCGGTATCGGCGCGAACAGCGCCGTATTCAGCCTCGCCGACGCGCTGTTGCTCAGGCCGCTTCCCGTTCGGGCGCCCGGCGACATCGTGTCGATCAGCACGACGGACACCGGCCAGGATTTCGGCGCCCGCTTGTCGTATCCGAACTATCGCGACCTGCGCGATCGCTCGCGCTCGTTCGACGGGCTCATCGCCCAGAAGCTCAGCGCGTTCAGCGTCGCGCCGTCGGCCGGCGCCGCGGCGCAGATGAAGTTCGGCCTGGTGGTCAGCGCAAACTTCTTCAGCGTGCTCGGCATTCCGATGGCGCTCGGACGCGGATTCATCCAGGAAGAGGAACGCGTATCCGGACGCGACGCGGTTGTCGTCCTGAGCCACGACCTGTGGCAGACATCGATGGGCGGAGACGCCGGCATCATCGGCAGCGAGATACGCATCAACGGCGTCCCTTTCACGGTCGTCGGCGTCACGGCGCCGACGTTCACGGGGATGGGCTTGCCGACCGCGCTCGTCCGTTCCACGCTCTACGTGCCCCTCGCGATGGAGACGCGGCTGTACCCGTCGCGTCGCGACGCCAACGACGATCGCGCGGCAGGCGTGCTGGCCGTCCACGGCCGTCTGAAGGCCGGCGTCTCGCGCGCCGCCGCGCTTGCGGAGCTGTCGCCGATCTGGAGCAGCCTCGCCCAGCAGTACCCCGACGCCAACCGGAGACTGACGATCAAGCTGCGCTCCACTCTGGAGGAACGCACGTTCGAGTCGCCGCCGATAGCGGTACTGGTCGCCGTGCTGCTGGCGCTCGTGTCGATCGTCCTCCTGATCGCGTGCGCGAACGTCGCGAATCTCCTGCTCGGCCGGGCGCGCGCCCGTTCGCGGGAGATCGCCGTGCGGCTCGCGCTCGGCATCAGCCGATCGCGCCTGCTCCGGCAGCTGCTCACTGAAAGTCTCCTGCTGGCCGCACTCGGCTGCGCCGCGGGATTGCTGTTCGCGTACGGCGGCATCCTGTTCCTGCAGCGGTTTCAGATCGCGACTGATCTTCCGATGGTCATCGGCACCCGGCTCGACGGGCGCGTGCTCGGCTTCAGCGTGATCGCCGCCGCCTTGAGCGCCGTGTGCTTTGGCCTCGTCCCCGCCTGGCAGAGCCTGAAGACGCGCGTCGTGCTGTCGCTGAAAAGCGCGGAGCCGGGCGCGACACCGCGAAGGAGAACGGCCGGCCGCAACGTCCTGGTCATTGCGCAGGTCGCGCTCTCGATGACGCTGCTCGTGGCCGCCGGCGTGCTGGTAGACGCATTCAGAAAAGCGCTCCTGCTCGACCCGGGATTCCGCACAACGCATCTGCTGCGGATGTCGACCGATACGTCGCTCGCCGGCTACTCGCCCGAACAGACGCGCCTGTTCTATCGCCGGCTGATTGAACGGACCGAAGGGCTCCCGGGCGTGGTATCCGCGACGCTCACGAGCGGCGTGCCGCTCGAAGGCTGGGGCTGGGCCTGGCCGATGATTCCGGAAGGCTACCGATTTGCCGACGACGAGCGCAGCAACATCATCTGGTGCGCCGCCGTTGACGAGCATTTCTTCAGCACGATGAAGATGACGCTCACGCGCGGCCGGGCCTTCACCGCGCGAGACCGCGTGGGCGGCCCACGCGTCGCGATCGTCAACGAGGCATTCGCGGCGCGCTATTGGCCGGGACAGAATCCGATTGGCAAGCGGATCCGCGTCGACGCGACCGGCAGCGCGTGGCTCGAGGTCGTGGGCACGACGGCAACAGCCAAGTACCTCTTCATCGGCGAAGGGCCGCGGCCGTTCTTCTACCTGCCTGTCGAACAGTCGGGAGGGTCCGATCTGACGCTGCTCGTCGAGACCGCGAGTGCGGACGCTGGGCCGATGGTCGCACCGGTCCGCCAGGTGTTCCGCGACCTCGACGCCAACCTTCCGGTCTACGACGCCGTGCCGTTCGCGACGTTCTACCGGCAACGAGCGATGAGCCTCCCGCTGACCATCACGCAGATGGTCGGCGCGATGGGCCTGCTCGGCCTGACGCTCGCCATCGTCGGCCTGTATGGCCTGGTCGCCTATTCGGTGGCGCGGCGCACGAAGGAAATCGGCATCCGGATGGCGATCGGCGCCGGCCGCCGCGAGGTGCTCGCGATGGTCCTCCGGCAGGGGCTGACGCTGGCGCTCGCGGGCATCGCGTGCGGCAGCCTCGCCAGCGTCGGCGTCGCGCGCCTGTTGACGGCGGGGCTGACAGGACTCGGACGACCGAGCCTCTTCACCTACGCCGTTGTCCCGGCGATTCTCGTCGGGCTGACGCTGGTGGCGAGTTATGTTCCGGCGCGCCGAGCCTCACGGGTCGATCCGCTCCTCGCGCTGCGGGACGAATGAATCCTTCATTCCGGAACCGCTGTGGAGCACCACGACTCGCTCCACGGCGGACCGGAATTGAGGTCGGCAATCCGACGCCGAATGCGGTTCAGGCGAGACGCCGACGGACTGTCAGCAGGGCGCCGAACGCGACCGCGATCGCGCCAAAGAGTCCGACTGAAGGCCACACACTCGCCGTCTTCGGCAGCCGCGCCTGGGGAGCCGCCGAACTTCCTGAGGTCGCTGCTGACGATGCCGACTCCGACGCGGCGCCCCTCGTCTGCGACGCGGCGCCCCTGGTCTGCGGCGCGGCCGCCGGCTGTTCGGCGCGCGCGCTCTGCCCGACGGCCGCTCCTGCCCCGCTGCTGGCCGAGGCCGCCGTGGACGCCGGCGACGCAATCGCCGCATCAACCTGCCGCTGCGTCATCACCTTCGGCGGCTTCGACGTGACAATCGTCGCCGTGAGCCTGTTTCCGGTATGGAGATCGCTGAATTTCACCGGCTGACCGTCCTTGAAAATCTTGATGCCGCGCTGCTCGATTTCCGACTCCGTGAAGTTGCGGAAGCCGTTCTGGCCTTTCACGAGAATCGAGTTGCCGCTCACCTGAAGCACCTCGGCGTTGCGGACTTCCGTGACGGTGACGGGCGTGACCGTCGT
>Ga0066903_100001795_pt1 | contig 16122 bp, 22 predicted proteins | sample PanSoiMetaGPlot1_FD_67491 | JGI IMG/M metagenome (GOLD analysis project Ga0066903, IMG submission 67491) | Tropical forest soil microbial communities from Panama analyzed to predict greenhouse gas emissions - Panama Soil - Plot 1 (version 2) | ecosystem: Environmental > Terrestrial > Soil >... | reverse complement strand
CACCCGGCCATAGTCAGCCACCTACACGGCCAGCGCGACTATGACATCGAGCGAAACATGGAACACGTACTGTCCCGGCTGGAGGCTATATGACCCACGACGAAGCTATCGCCGCCATCGACTGGACCGCTTATACGCACCCGCGCGAGCAGCTGGTGCGACTCGGCCGCCACGACTTTCCCCGGTTGTTGGCCGAGCGTGGCCTGACGGGCGTCGGTGTCGAGGTGGGAGTGGCTGCCGGCCTGTACTCCAAGTTCCTGCTGGACAACAGCCAGCTGCGCTGCTTGACGTCCGTGGACGACTGGGCGGCCCCCGCCTATAGCCGTCTCCACGCTGCCTGCGTCGCCACCTTGTCGGCTTATGGGGAGCGGAGCGTGATCATTAAGGCGCCATCGCTGCCGGCCGTAGCTCAATTTCACGATGGGTCGGTCGACTTTATCCATATCGACGGCGCCCATGACTACGATAATGTGCGTCAAGATTTGGAAGCGTGGTATCCGAAGATGACGAGAGGTGCGTTGTTCTCCGGCCACGATTATCACACGGTGTGGCCGGACTTTGGCGTCGTCCGGGCGGTCCGGGACTTTGCCGACGCCCGGGACGTGCCGGTGATCAGCATAACCTGCCGCGATGTGAACAACTTCCCGTCCTGGTACTGGTTCAAGGATTAGGCCGTTGGCCTCCCCGCCTTGACGAGACTTGCCGAGCCGAGGCATGGCTCCCGTGCCAAGCCGATGGCCAGTGGCCCCCATGGCACGCCCATTCAAGCCCGGACGCATCTTGACTTGCCGAGACTAGGGCCGTAGGCCCCCACGCTTTGCCCATCCCGGCCGTAGCGTACCCAGACCAACACTGCCTAGACTTGCCGACCCTGGCTAGCCTTGACAAGGGCCAGTGGCCCCCATAGCCGACTCAGACTTGACTCACCATAACGAGGCTTGGCGCGACAAGGCAGACCTCGCCAGGGATAAAGACGGTTGCCAAGTTCGGGAAGCATTGAGACGGTTTTACGGACCGTTGCCTTACCATTAGGCTATTCCCCCTAGGTGAGCGATGGGGGAACTAGGATTCGAACCTAGATAGTTTGTAAGCTACCCCAGTCGGAGCAACCGTAGTCCCTCGAACAAGATTAAAGAAGCCCATCCGTGGGCTACCCGCGTTACTGGCCCCTCTATGCGTGGGCGACTGTACAAAGCGCGGCCCCGGACCAATACGGCATGACGGTCCCGTATTCTCAGGTCGGCCCGTGGCCGCGCGTCCCCATAATAAAGACACAGGCGACGCCCCGCAGGTTCGCGCCTACTCAATAGCGGCGCCGGGCACCCGGCATCAGCCCCATCTGGCCGCGCCCTACCATCTCCAGGTCGTCCCCAGAGGGCAGCCGCTGCTCGATCATGGCCCGCAGGTCCTTGATGGTGGCATCATAGTTACGGCCGAAGATGACCGTGGCCGTGAATAGTTCCTTGAGGTGAGCGAAGCTAAAATTGTCGCTATCGGTGACGGCCCGCTCCACGTCGAACGGATCGCCCTGGCGGAGCGACTCCAGGTAGATGCGGCGCGTGTCCGGCGACGGCAGCTTCATCTCAAAGCAGCGGTCAAAGCGCGACGGCCGGTTGGTGACGCGCCGCTCCAGCCGCTCCGGGAAGTTGGTATCAGCAAGAAAGACCACCCGTTCCAGGGTGGCAAAGGTGCCGTCGAGCACGTTCATGGTCTCGGAACTATCCGGCGTCTCCAGGATGGCGTCCAAGTCTTCCATGAGCACGACTACCGGCGTGGTCGGCTGGATGGCGCGCAGGATCTCCATGCCGCGCAGGAACAGACCGGCACCGGGGAAGGGCACGACGATGCCGCCGCGCTCGATCACGTTGGCGGCCACCAGTTGGTTGGTACACGATTTGCCCGAACCGGCCGGGCCATAGGTGAGGATACCCCGGCGGTGCGTCAACTTGTAGCGCTGGAAGCGCTCGCCCAGGTCCCAGAAGTTCTGGATCTCCTGGACGATCTCGTCGCTGATGGTGTCGGGGAAGCGGATCAGGCCCTTCAGCTTGATATCGAAGCGATGGAAGAAGATGTTGTCGTTATGGATGTGGATGTGGTAGGCGCCAGCCGGTAGCGTCTTGCTGACCTCGCCCACGGCATAGTAGACGCGGTCGCCGCTCTTAGCCCATTGCGTCAGATGCGGGTTGGCAATAGCCTCGGCAATCGGACCGGCATCCTCATCGACTGCCGGGGACCTACCCTCGTCGTGATGCGCGACCGTCTCGTATAACCGCCGCGCCCTCTTGGGGTTATGGCCCATTGACTCCGACCCGTAACCAACTTCGCTCATCGTCGTCCTCCTGAGAAATAGTGGCCTCGAGGCCCCCTTACAATACAGGATCAACCGGTACGATCCTGATGGCCATTTCGCCGACAGTCCTGATGTCTTGCCCATCCCGTATTTGCGCCCGGATGGTCAACGCCATCGGGTCCAGCAGGACGTGCCAGAACTGGTCGCCGCGCTTCCACGGCCCGTAGTCCTCTAGGAATACCGCTTGCCAGAAGCCGATGGTCCCACTATCGTACATGTGGAAGCGGCGGTAGCGGATGGGGATGCCGCATGGGTAGTCGTCATCACGCCGTTGCTTGGCCATGATCGTCTCTCCTATCTCCAGTAAGCGTGCTATGATGTACAGAACGAGGGCAGCGTTGACCAACATGAACAGAGCTGTATCCATCACTACTCCACTAGTGGCCATCCCAGCCCAGCGCCTCCAGGGCCGGCGTACTACGTGTCTGCCGTTTGAGCATGTCGCCTACCGGCAAAATAGGCTCCACGCCGGCCAGCTGCCGGCTCATCAACCGGTGGGCCAGCACGGTGCCAGCAGCCACCGCCAGGTTGAGACAGTGGCGGGCCGGGATATAGACGAAGCGGTGGCAGTGCCTCCTGATTACTTGCGGCACCGAGCCGTCCTCGGGGCCGAAGACGTAGACGGCCTTATCGGGGTGCACGAACGTGGTCAGCGGCTCGGCGCCAGGCAGCAGCTCGATGCAGACCGGCGTGGCATCAGCGAGTCCGTCCGGACTCGATCGAGTCCGGAAACGATCGAACGGGTAGTCGCAGCGGTTCCAGGCCACGTCGGCGTAGCCGCGCATACGTTCCTCGCGGCACAGCCGCTGGCCCTTGGCTTTATCGACGACCACGCGGTCGCCGGTCCACCACAGTTGGCCGATATCGAAGCACGAGCAGGCGCGGAGGACGCCGCCGACGTTGTGCTCGTATTTGGGGTTGATGAGCACCACTGCTGGTGCCCGTCCTTCTGGTAACATACTTCACCTCCTGGGCTATTAGCCCCCATACCCGGCCGATGCTTGCCGGGACCAGGCGTAGCCTACACTGCACCTGTCAAAGCCCGCTATAGCGCACCGTGGGCCAGTGGCCCCCATGGTAAGCCGGAGCTAGACGGGGCAAGGCACGCCTCACCGTTGCTTGGCAGGACGCACCGTGCCAGACCTGGGCCAGCGGCCCCCAAGACGAAGCCGGCACTGCCGAAACATGGCCAACACATGCCCACCCAGCATTACCCAAGCAAGACCAGCCGAGCCGGAGGCCCCCACAGCTAGCTACGCCTAGCCACGTCCTGCCCGGCCGCAGCAAGGGCCAATGGCCCCCATGCCCCGCCAAGCCGAAGCGTGGCACGCCCGACTGGACCGCTCCGGACCGAGAGCATAGGCCGTAGGCCCCCAGGACTAGCCGCGCCCTGCCTGGTCGAGCCGGAACAGACCGGGCTTTAACGAGCCAAGCCGAGAGCAGGCCGTTGGCCCCCAGACCTCAGCGAAGCATAACACAACACAGCATACTCCGGCGGACCGCACCGGGGCCGGGGCCATTGGCCCCCTTAGCCTGCCATGGCGTTCCCTGTACAACACAAGCTACGCCTTGGCATGCCGAGACGCGATTCAGTTATCCTGGCGGCACTGGGCCAGGGCCAGCCGCAGCGGACCGCCGCACAGGTCGATGTGCTGGTTGGCGCCGCCCCGGTGCTCCACCAGCAGCACGCGCACTCCCAGGATACGGGCGGTCTGCTCCAGCCGCTGGACATCCTGGTCAAAGAGATGCGCGATGTCGCGGCCAGCAGCCACCTCGCGGCGGAAGCAGGCCGGCGCCCGCCGCCAGTCCACGATAAAGCGGTGCGTATGCACAGCCTGGCCGCCAGCGGCGGCATAGTCCAGAGCGTCTTGTAAGTGGCGCCACGTGAAGTGTTTCATAGGCAGTATCCGTTGGGGGTTGGATGGCCCCGGCGTGGCTCCTCCGCGCCGCCGCCGGCTGCCACCGCCCCCAACGGATACGGCAGTTGAGGATTGCTATATTTTTGCGACAGGCTAGATCACATAGTCGGTCTCACCGCTCGGCAAAACATTGGGGGCCAGCCAGTCATCTAGGACGTTGTCCCAATCGACGCCGTGGCCGCACACCACCTTGATGGCCAGAAGCAACTTCTGCAGCTGGGGCGGGTCGACACCCACCATACCCATGCGGCCGACGCGCTCCAGGACCACGCCGGCGCGCTCCAGGACGGCCAGCATCCGCTGGCCGTGCCAGCGGAAATGGTTGGCGTCGGAGCGGGCCGTCAGCAAGCGCTCCTGCAGGTTCATAATCTCGTAGCCTTGATCGGTCTGCCAGCGGCGGAACTCGTAGACGTCCGTGAAGCCGAGATCGAGGGCTACTTCTTCCTCGGACACGACTTGGCCGTTGAGGTCTTGCATGTATCGTCATCCTTTCCATAGTAGATGATATCGTCCTTGGTGACATAGCAGCCATGCTTGGCAGCCTCCCTAACGAATTTGGTGAGGGTGTCCCAGCAGCCGCATACGATTGGGTAGCCCGACAGCGTCCGGCTGAATAGCTCCCAGCGGTACACGTCCAGGCGGATGTCGGTCCGCCAGCTACCGGTTGCCGGCGTGATGTCCTCCGGGCGCACGTCCCAGGTTGGGAAGTTGGCGCGGAGGATGGCGGCGGCGCGGATGCGCAGCCGACCGATATGGTTGGCCCGGTAGGTGTAACGCTTCCGTGACATTAGATTACCCATCGACCACGCTCCTTGTCCCACTTAGCTTCGGTCATGAGTCTATTTAGGTCATGGGTGGCTCCCGGCTCGTCGGGGCCGCACGGCACCCAGCCGCGCCCAGGGACTAAACGGGCGTACCAGCCCAGCTCCACACACTCGGCGCAGCCCGGGTAGGTGCCGGTCCACGGCAGCCGTTGCATATCCAGGTCCTCACAGTCGCATGACAGTAACTGGCCGCCGCAGCCGGGGCAGCGTTCAATATCGCAACCATACTCGTGCGCCTGACCGGGCTGGACGCCGCAGTCGGGACAGCGGTCATAATTGATCATCCTTCTTCTCCTGTACTAAGCGTTGGATGTCCTCCGGCGTCAGGCAATCGGGCGGCCGGGCGTCGCCCCAGTCGCGTTGCACGGCCCCACCGCCGCCGCCCTCGGCTACCAGCCGGTCGCGGAAGCCGAACGGGAAGCGGTAGGGCGGCGGCACGCAGAATAGGTAGAACTGGTTGGCCGTATCCACCAGCCGCTCCTCGGCCGGATATAGCTCAACCGCCTCCCAGTCCGGCCCCAGTAACTCGTTCTTGATGCGCTGGAAGTCGCGCCAGTCGCGGCGGACCGAGCGGTCGTTGTTGCGGATGGACAGCACGACTACGTAGCCGGCCGGGGTGAGTAGCGACGCCTCCTTGCTGACGTGCACGTGGTAGCGGCTGTTGACGAACACCATGTGAGCTTCCAGGTATTCTGCTATCTCGGCCGGGCTGCGTATCTGGCTGCGGACGCTGTCGGCCTGGGTGAAGGTCGTCCAGGGTGGAGTGTCGCGCTGGTCGCGCCGGTCGCGTTTCTGTCGGCTTTGGCGTCCCATATGGTCTCCTGCATTCCGGTGTCGGCCCCTCCGTAGGCCATAAGGATACTGGCCAGGCTAGTGGACGTATTCAGAATCTAGAGCGACAACCAGCCAAGGTGCTTGGCAATGTGGAGTCAGGCCAGAGCTGGGCGCGCTCACAAGAGAGGAGAATCTCATGCCTCCGCGTCATGCGGACCTGGTGGTCCGCCGTCTCCACAGCAGCCTACGTGCCAGGGATGGCAAACGGATCTATGGTCTGCTGATCTGGCACGAACCGGCAACCTTCAACCCCATCTTCACACACGCCTTCAGCCCGGGCATGCGCGACTACTTGCGCAGTGACCCGTGCTACATTGAGGAGTTGAACGGCCTGCCGGACCGTATGGTCAAGTACGGTCTGCTCACGGACGCCGAGCCACACTTGGAGTTCCTGCGCCAGACGCCCATCCTGGCCAGCCGTGGCGACTCGGCCGCCTCGCAGTCCAATTTGAACGGCCGGGCGGCCGTAGACGTCGTCTGCGACATGCTTACAGATGCTCACCTCGAGCACGAACGCGAGGTCAAGTTCGGCTATGACCCGCGCGGCTACGAGTACATCTGGGACGTGGTCGTCCGCACCGACAAGGTCGAGCTGCTCCTGGAACTCAAGGCGCAGAACAAACGCGGCTCAGCCGAGGTAAAGCTGGTCTACAACCACCAAGCCATCAGGGGTATTGGTGGACAGCTCCTCGACAACGCCCGTTTCAGCAACCAGGGACAAGGTAGCTAGCCACTAACTCGCGCTCTGTCACTCCAGTAGTATAGCGCGGCTGAATGGAGTGCGTCAACGGGACCGTCTCCAGGACGGTGGCGGTCCCTTTAAACAGCTTCATAATGAAATCAGTAGCACGATTAGTGTAAATGAACGGACAGCCCGACGCTAGCATGGCCTTAACGAGCAACGCCTGACGGCCCTCGTCAAATTCGCCGGAATAACCAGCAAATTTACCGCCATTAGCCACCTTACCGCCATGGTAGGGCGGATCTACAATCAGCAGGGTCCGAGAACAACACCGCTTGGGGAGGACAGCCAGGGCGGCGATAGCGTCCTCCGGCCCGCTAATGGTCACTCCGGCCAGGGCCAGAGCTGCCGCCCGTAGGGCCGGAACATCGCAGATGGTCGGGTCGCGGTAGGAGCCAGGCGGCACGTTAAAGCGGCCGGCACTGTTGACGCGCATCAGGCCGTTAAAACAGGTCTTGAGTAGGTAGATAATGCGCGCCGCTCGCTTAACCGCATCGGTAGGGTCGCTGGCCCGGATGCTGCGGTAGTTGGCCAGCGTCCGTGCTTCGCTCTTGTGCCGGTAGAAGTAGTGGCCGTTACGCAATTCTTTGATGAGGCCGGCGACGTCGTCACGAACGACTCGATAGAGGTTGATGAGTTCCAGATTGGCGTCGCTGATCCGCGCCGATCTGAACTGATGAGCAAAGCGGAAGAACACGGCAGCGCCGCCGACCATCGGCTCATAGTAGTCGTAGCGAGCACACGGGAAGTGTTGTAGCAGCTCGGCCAGCTTAGGCAGCAAGTAGCCTTTCCCACCAGCCCATTTCACGATTGGCCGCGCTGTATACGTCTCGGTCGCCATGGAATACCCTCGTGTAACTTCACTTGGGAAATACTTCGGCGTATGGTATGACAGACCAGGCCAAAGGCCCCCATGACGCGCCCGTCCTCGCCAGAACGTACCCGGTCTTGTCTCGCCTCCCAAGTCTCGGGCCGTTGGCCCCCAAGCGGTGACCTGCCGAACCGAGGCGGACCTGATCCCAACAAGCCGGTCCCGGGCGAGCGGAGCCGAGGCTAGGCCGTTGGCCCCCAAGGGTAGCCGGACCACACCCTCCCTGCCGAGACAAGGCATGCCGTGTCCTAGATGTGGGCCAGTGGCCCCCGAAACGCACCCCGCCCGAGCCAGCGGTACCTGACCGTTCCTGGTCCTGGGCCGTTGACCCCCACACCGAAGCTTGACTAGCCCAGCCGCGCCGGACTCTGCCACGGTCCTACCTAGCCCGTATGGGCCAGCGGCCCCCAAGGCGCAACACACCAAGTCCTGCCGAGGCTAACCCGTCCCGGCCGTACCGGTCTCTATCTGGGCCAGTGGCCCCCAGGGCTGGCCACGCCTAACCCTAACGTGACATGGCCAGCCTCCCCGGCAGCGCCAGGACGCGGGCCGTTGGCCCCCAAGGCCCGCCCGTCCATAGCGTGGCCTCCGTGCCGGGCACCTGACGGGACCGACCGTGGGCCGTTGGCCCCCATAGCTTGGCCAACCCGGACAAGACTGGCCCCACCCATTACTACCCAACCGGACCGGAGTCGGCCCCGGGCCAGCGGCCCCCACAGCATGACCCACCCGGACAAGGCATGGCACGCCAACGACCTACCCCGCCGAGAGATACTCCAAGGGCACGCCCACCACGCCCACGCCGACCGCTGTCTGGCACAGGACCTGCGGAAAGCCATCCAGTTCCACGACATAGCCGAGCGTACCCGGCAGCACTCCCACCGGCACACCCTCGGCGTCATAGGCCGTATCGGTCCGCACCACCACCTGGGTACCTGGGACGATGTTAGCATCCTGGGCGGCATGGTGCCGGCAGCGGCGGCGGCGTCGACAGGCCGCCAGGATGGTACCACGCCGGTAGCGGAGCGTCCCGATTTTCTTAAGTATCTTTAGGGCTTGGCGGAGGCGCATAAATGCTCCACACAAAGGAGGCCGTGCGTACTCACCACCTGGCCGCAACCGGGCATGTTGCAAGTCAGGATGCCCTTCCGCGCCGGGTCCAGGGCGGTAAACTCCTCAGCCGTCAGGGCGGGCGCCGGCGGCTCGTGCAGCTGCCGGGCCAGCCGGGCCATGGCCGCCTTAACGATAGGCGGCAGACCAGGATCGTCGGCCGCCATCTTACACAGGTCCTGCATGATATCGCCCTCTACCTGATCGAGAATCTGCCGTAATTCAGTCATGGCCAGTGGCCTCCAAAACATAGCATGGCAAGACGAGGCATAAAGAGCCGTGCCGCATTATTAGCGGTCCCGGCCTGTCTGCAGGGCCTCCACCAGGTCGGCTTGCCGCAGGGCGTCCAGCATCTTGTCATCGCCAGATTTGTTGAGGCCCAGACGGATGCGCTCGCCGACCCAGAAGCGCACCGTGCCCGGGAAGGCGTCGTCGCGGTCGAGGACCACGAACAGCCACTCGTCGTCGCGTGCCTTATTCAGGCACGAAGTGGGATCAGACAGTTCATCACGCTTGATCATGGGAGGCACCGTTGGTGGTTGACTTACCAAGGTTCGGTTTCTTGTGTTTGGACTTGCCGTCGTTGAACATCAGCCTCATAAGCCTGCCTACGGCCGCCCTCTTGGCACGTATCGGGATGTCCTTACCTAGCGGCACATTGTTGTAGCCGTCGAAGAACCAGGGGAACTCGCTCTCCAATCTGGCAACGATGAATTCCGGCTCGCGGTCCCATAGGCCCTTGTCGGAGCGCACGTAGCCGGCCACGATCGTTTCACCATTGGAGTGCTGCATACTGATAGTGCTTAGGAAGACATCGATACGGGCGCGACCAACTTGCGCCGAGGTCGCAAGCCAGTGTTTAAGCCACATCGGCATGGCGTCGCGCTTGGCGCGCTTGGTACGTGACTTGGCCATAGAGATCCTTTGTAGTAAGAAGAGAGCGGGCGGTAGGTTGTTGAGCCTACTCCTCCGACCTGGAAGGCCGGCGCTCACAAGAGCTTCGCCCGCGTGATTACAAGGCAGTCGCCCCGTCGTTGCCGCCCATCCGCAGGCAGTCCTCCGGCAGCGGCGCCTCCATAACGATTGTCGACTTGATGGCGATAACCTGATGCTGCGTCTCCACCGGGACGGTGTCAGGGCGGCCACCAATCGACATCCGTAATACGCCAAACGGGAAGGGCGTAATTTCCACTGTGAAGTGCTGCCCGACCGGCGTGCTCACCGGCCAGCTGTAGCAGTCCAGGCCCTCGGTGTGCTTATCTGGGTTCTTCATGATCTGCTCGTTATTGGCCCAGGTGGTCACATCAAGCTCCTGGGCGGCGTGGCGGGCCAGCGACAGCAGCACGTCGGGGTGCACGTTCATGAACTTGATTAATGCCTGGTTGATCAGCACCACAAAGCTAGTCTCAGCAATCTTCATGACTACCTCCTAAAGGCCAGTGGCCCCCGTACCCTACCAACCCCAGCTAGCCGGGACGTGCCGCACCTGGACGGACCCCGGGCCAGTGGCCCCCATAACGCGACTTGGCAAAACACGCCTTGACAGAACTAACCACGCCGGACCATGGCGCAGCCTGCCAAACCTGGGACTAATGCTTTCTCAGCCGGCCGCCAGCACCGTACATGACAAGGATCTGGCGGACCCTCTCCTTGGTCAAACTGTACTTGCGACCGATGGCGGCCAGCGTCAGCCGCTCGACCACGCGATCACGAACTATCTGCTGATTCCGGGCCACGAGGGCAGGGTCAGCCGGCCGGTGAATAGGAGGGGGCAGCGGGCCGACCGGTACATCGGCAGGCGGCGGCGGATCGTCATGGCTGTCTAACATCAGGTCCTCCGGTTCATAGCCGGCAGCCCGGATAGCTGTGTTGCAGTCGCCGAGCGGTACCGGCCCTAGCGGCGCTAACCCCTCGACTCTGCTAAGGTGGTCGACATAGAACGATCGCATATGGCCGTAAGGTCGTTTCAACATTGACGGCAACGTCCGCTCGCTCTTGGGCAAGACCGGTGCGCCCAAGCCACTATCGTGGTGCTGGACGATGAAGTAATCACGCAGGGTGTCACGGACGGCTTGTCGTACATCTACACCCTCATACAGGTAGTCAAACGATTTCATGGTACCTCGCTGGTATGGACTGTGATAGCCACCAGCGTGGTGTGTCAGCGCCGCCCGCACCGATAAGGATGGGCCAGAGGCCCCCGAGACCCACTCTAACTGGCCAAGACAAGACCGGCCGTGCCGGACCTGTTGCCTATAGGGCCAGCGGCCCCCTAGCCCTGACGCGCCGGGCCTAGGCGTGCCTGAACAAGGCATGCCGCCCAAGCCATAACTAGGGCCAGCGGCCCCCACACCCTGCGGCGCCAGAACAAGCCAAGGCATCCACGCCAAGCCAACGGGCCAGCGGCCCCCGAAGCCCACCGTAGCTGGGCAAGACCAGCCTGTGCTTGCCGAGACCAAGGCCATAGGCCCCCAACCTGGCCGGACCACAGCGGAACACGCCCTGCGCTTACCCGGCCGTTACCCAAAGTAGGTCTCACAGTGCCGGGCGATGGCCGCCCGCTTGTTGTCCCCATCAATACCCCACGTATAATGGCAGCACTCGGCACGCTCAAAGTCAGCGAATGCGAAGCCGGGCAAGGGATAACAGGTATTGAAGCGGCTAGGAATCTCGTGTACGGGCCTAGCCACCAGTGCGTCATTCAAGTAATACTGCTCATAGGACGGCCGGGTCCCGGGGGCATGGACGGTAAAGATATTCTCACAGAAGGCCCGCTCCCCGGCCGGAATGCCAATCAGGCCGCCGTTGTAGCGGAAATTCGGAAGACCAACCTGACCGTAGAGCACCGACGTGTCCACAGCCAAATTGAGCCGGGACCTATCCAGATAGTCAGCAATCGGCTCCGCATCCCGCCGGGGCAGCAGATCGAGGTCCCAGCATAGGATGAAGTCCGACTTGACTAATTGGTGGCACAGCAGCTTATACCACGACGGCGGCACATCCGGCCGGGGCAGGCTGGTCCAGTAGTGGAGGGTGTAGCCATGGCGGCGCATGTAGTGGTCGAGCACCCGCGTCGCCGCCGGGGCATAAGGGAGCGTTCCCACGTTGAGGACCATGACGTCCAGCATTAGTAGTCATCGTCGGGCGGCTCAACGTCCTGATACTTGTCGCCGAGGCCATAACCGCCCGTCTGCTCTGGCCACGGCTTGTCGCCCTCGGGAGCGGCCAACCACTCGGATTTATAGACCTGATCCTCATACCAATCGCCAAGGTAACCGAGATCGTCGCGCTTCTCCTCGAGGAAGCCAAGTAGTAATTCGAAGGACCACCGGTCCACTTTGTTGACGTCGCGGAGATGCTCTAGGAAGGCCACTGGCTCCCCTATCATAGCCAACGCCCGCAGAGCGTAGTCACGTAGGTCGCACGAGAAGACGAAATGGACGACCCCATGGCCGAGATCGATTGGCTCATCGTCGCCGGTCAGATAATGCATCTTAGTGGCAACGGCGGGAGCCTGCGGCGGCGGGACATAGATAGCCTTGACTATTTCCGCTCCCTTAACACCCAGAGAGCGTAATGAGGCATCGGCATAAGCCCGAGGATTGGCCCGGGCTTCGGCGTCCTGCTCATCATCAGCGATAAAGGCTAACTCTTGTAGAGTAACATCCTTTAGCGGATCGAAAGCGGCTTCCATGATGAGCAATGCTTGTGCCAACTTATCTGCAAAGGTCATAGCTACCTCCCTGTCATAATTTTGACCCTTAGGCCAATGGCCCCCGAACCGGAGCTTGCCGGGGCCTGGCGTGCCAGCCTGGGCGAAGCGCACCATAACGCGGGCTAGAAGCCCCCGCACCTTAGCTCGCCCTAGCTTACCATCCTCGCCGAACAGGGCCTTGGCGGACCCTGGCAAACCCCGGGCCAGTGGCCCCCGGACCGCACCTTGGCCGGGCAAGACAAGAACAGACCTGCCAAACCGATGGGCCAGTGGCCCCCTCAACCAGCATGACCAAATCCTACCAGAACTTACCGCACCAGGTCTCGACCCGCCTCGTATGGGCCAGTAGCCCCCTTACCAAAGCAAGACCCGACCCGCTCAAAACAAGACACAGGCCAACGGCCCCCGTAACATACCGGGGCGGAGCTTGCCTACCAGGCCAAGACAAGGCGCGCCCAAGCGCGGGCCAGCGGCCCCCGCAACCCGCCGTGGCTAACCCCAGCAAACCGCGTCTAAGCCTGCCTGGCCAATCGCGCCACGCCGAGGGCCGGCGGCCCCCATGGCGAACCCAGACCCGCCGCAACCAGGCCAGCCGTAGCGAACCTCATAGTAGGCCGTAGGCCCCCCTACCGCTCCGCAGCCAACCAAACACACCCCACCGGAACTTGCCAGGACGAGCCGAGGCATAGGCCAGTGGCCCCCTTAACGAAGCTTGGCGCACTCTAACAGACCTCACCGTACCCCGCCCCGCCGCGCCCCAACCCGGGCCAGTGGCCCCCATACTATGGCATACCTCGCCACGCCAGACCGAATCCCGACATGTCCCGCCGCACATAGGCCCCCGAAACGTAACCCGCCGCAGCGCGCCGAGTCTAACCGCACCTGATCATGGGCCAACGGCCCCCTTAACCCGCCAGACACCAGCCCCAGCCAGCCGAAGCGCGCCCGAACAAGGGCCAGCGGCCCCCATAACCCACCAGACACCAAACCCACCCGACCAGCTCAAAGCAAGCCCGGGCTAAGCTTGGCACACCCTGCCCGTCACTTCCCAATAAGAAGGATTTCGCACCAAATGGCGCAGAAACGGCACACCATGGCGTCCTCATCCGAGCCATTGGGGCCGTAGTTGGCGATACGGCGGACATCATCTTTGAGAGCCTTGAGCACCTCCATGGCCTGCTCAGTGCTCGACACCAGCCGCATGATCGCCATGTACTTCTCCCGATCAACTCTCATCGCCGTCGTCCTCCTTTAAGGCGTCCATACACTAGCCTCCACAACCACCGCAGTGTCCACAGAACCAGCAGCCATAATACCAACTCCTCGACTAGCGACATTGTCACTCCCAGACACTCTACCCCGGGCCAGAGGCCCCCGCACCCGACCTAAGCCGGCCGTGCCAACCTTGCCAAGCCACACCGTACCCCGCTGCTCCCACGAACCAGAAATACACGGCCAAATATACGACGGAGGCATTACAATGGACTTCAAGACCAAGCTAGCCAAAATATTAAGCGAGATGCCGGTCACCTACCGGTCCGACCTCCCGCCAGAGGACGACGATAGTACCTTCAGTTGGCGCGACCGCCGCATCCTCGGCCACGCCCGCACTGCACGCAAGCTTGGCGAATATTTCGCCAAATCCCGCTTCAACTGGAACATCGTAGTCTCAGAAAGTCCCGACGAGATCGAGCCGGAACCCGACGCCATCACCTTCGTACTCCACGGCAGCCCACAAGGCGGCACCGCCGACCCCATGACGCCTTGGATGATCGCCCACCGCATCGGCCACGCCCTCTACCCGGACGACACCATCTCCTTCTATGCCGAGCTAGAGCCAGTATACGACATTGACAGGCTCGTCCTAAGCATCGGCAAGGTAGTCCTGGTCGCCGCTGGCCAGTGGCAGAACTATATGCCGCTTGATGACAGTCTTGACTTCGATGAGATGAACGAACTGCAGGCGGCCATCCTGTCCGCCCTAACCATGGGATCGGCCCGTACGGGCAAATTAGACAATGGCAATGAAATGCGCTATGAGCTAGTGGCTCAATACCTAGTAACAGGCCGCGTCACCCTGAAAGGCGCTAGCCGGGCACAATCAGCCCTCACCGATCTAGCCAGGCGGATCGAAGCCACCATCGATCGCGACTGTGCAGCCCAAGTCGGTCAAGTCCTGGTAGCCGGCGACGATTAAGATGTAGGTTGCTCGAGTTTGGCAAGCAGATTACGGTAATAGCGCACCCGCTCATTATCATCGCTCGGATACGCCAAACTAGCTAGATACATCAATATCTTGGTTTGCTTCTCCCTGCTGATAGTCTTGATCCAGTCCCAGAACGGCCCGCGCTCCTGCCACTGCCTGAGCGTATGCTGCCGCATAGCCTCCACATACTCCGGATCGTCCCCCCGCGCCAGACCACGCTGACGCTGAGCCTCCCTAAACTCCGGGTCCTCCCACTGCGCCAGCGCCTTAGCACGATGAAACTCCCTAAACTCCGGATCGGCCGCCCGTGCCAGGCCGCGCTGGCGATGAGCCTCCCTAAACTCCGGGTCCTCCCACTGCGCCAGCCCCTTGGCCCGCTGGGCCGCCACGTACTCCGGATTCTTCCACTGGGCACGTACCCGCTCACGCTTAAGCTCATCGAACCTAGCACGGCGCCTGGCAACCACGTCAGCACTCAAATTAGCAGCCTTAACGATCTTGGATACATGGTTCTTATGAACATTAGTAGCAGCTACGATCTCCACATTGGTCAAACCCTGATTGGCCAAGTCAATAACGCGCTGCTTAGTAGCGGCATCCACCGCTGGTTTCGGGGCCTCATATAACAAGGATAATCTCATACGTCATCTTTGACTATGGGCCAGTGGCCCCCGTACCTGGACGCACCCCACCCTATACGGCCGCACCTAGCCGAGCCTGACCCCGCCGGATGGGCCAGTGGCCCCCGCACCGAAGCGCACCATGGCAAATCGTGTCGTAGCACACCGTGCCGACCATGCCCCGCCGGGCCGACCATGGGCCAGAGGCCCCCGAAACGCACCCCACCGGACCATACCCTCCAAGGCTGAGTATGCTCTGCCGAAACCCAGGCCAGTGGCCCCCATACCGTGCCTGAACGAACCCCGACCCAGCCTGCCGCAACTAGCCGAACCTGGCCCCACCGGGGGCCAGAGGCCCCCCAGTCTAACCTGAGCCAAGCACGCCACGCCCAACCTAACCTCACCACACCACAACACGGGCCAGCGGCCCCCTTAGCACAACTTAACCGACCCTACACTGCCCCTGACAACCGAGGCCGACCGAACCCTACCATACACCAGCCAAACCCTACCGGACCCGGCCGGGAACGAGCCAGTGGCCCCCAGAGCTAATCACACCTGGACCCAGCATGCCTAATCCGAACCAGCATAACCGGACCCAACCCACCAAGGGCCAGTGGCCCCCAGAGCCTACCGGACCACACCGCACCCGACCTCAGCGCAACGTGGCCTACCGTACTCTGCCCTAGCGGGCCGAGACGCGGCGTGCCGCGCCAGACCTTGCCAGAGAATAGGCCAGCGGCCCCCGTACCTTAGCGGACCCAACCGTAGCTAACTCAGCCCCGATCGCGCCACAACATGGGCCAGAGGCCCCCACAACCTGCCACAGCACGCCCTATCAAGCCAGAACAAAACCAGGGCCGTTGGCCCCCGCAACCCACCGCACCCTAACGCAGCGCACCGCACCTTGGCACGACGCACCGAGACCTTC
>Ga0066903_100001794_pt1 | contig 16129 bp, 12 predicted proteins | sample PanSoiMetaGPlot1_FD_67491 | JGI IMG/M metagenome (GOLD analysis project Ga0066903, IMG submission 67491) | Tropical forest soil microbial communities from Panama analyzed to predict greenhouse gas emissions - Panama Soil - Plot 1 (version 2) | ecosystem: Environmental > Terrestrial > Soil >... | reverse complement strand
CTTCTCAACGGTGTTCAACGTGCGCAGCCACTTGCCGTACCTGCCGTTCTCCGCGTATGCCATCCGCATTTCGATCAGGCCGAGCGGCACGTCAGCGGCCGTGATCTTTCCTGCCGCGCGGTTCAGTATCTCCTGCCGGATGTCCTCGGAGCGCGAGCTCGTGAACGCCTCGTACTCACCTGGCGCCACGTAGCGCATGTCGCCGACCATCCGCATGATCTCGTGATTGCCAAGAAGCGGGTGCACCATGCCCCCGGCCTTCTTGGCATCGTCCTGCAGGCGCATCAGGAGATCTTCGGCCTTGCGCGACCCGGCGCCGCGGTCGAGGATGTCGCCGGTCTGCACCAGGTGCGTGCGCCCGCCAGTCCACTTCTCCTTCTTGTCGATGAGGCCGGACGCCTGGAGGATCTCGACGAACCGCTCGTAGGCGCCGTGCACGTCGCCGATCGCCACGATGCGATCGACGCCGGTGAACTCACACTGCGGCGACGCCGCGCCGACGACGACGGAGGGCGTCTGGCTGACGGCCAGCAGCAGACCGGTCGTCAGCACCACACGGGCGACCGCCAGACGAGCACTCACAGGCCGTCGCGCCATGGGACGAACACGGCGGCTTCGCCGTTCTTCTTGGCAAGTTCCTCGAACTTCTTCACGATAGCGTCACGCCGCGAGAAGAGCGCGGGCAGCGCGTTGTTCTCGGTGATGAACGCCCCCACCTCGCGTCGAACCGTGTCCTTGTCGAGCGCCTTGACCCGCTCGAAGAACGGCTTGTCGATCTGCTTGATCGTCTTCTCGACGTCGAACGGCAGCGCGGCCGTCGCCGTGAACGCCCGCGAGTGGTCGATCTTGATGAAGTTCCACTGCGGATCAAACAGCATGTTGCCCTGGTTCTCGTCGATATTGCCCACCAGGTCGTCGAACACCTGCACGCGGTGCAGCTGCAGGTTCCAGCCAATCGTGTCCGGCGAGCGCACCTTCTGCGCGAGAACCTCCTTCAGCATCTTGGTGTTCTCTACCCACAGCTGCCACGACGCCATCTCTTTCTCGTATTCGCGCTCGATCGTCGGCGGCACCATGTCGAGCTGCAGCAGCCGGTCCATCTTGTACGCCGCGATTTCCGACTTGTAGCTCTCGAAGAACCCGTCGCGGTTTCCGGGCTTGATCTTCTTGACCGCCGCGCCGTTGGCCAGGCCGCCCGCTGCGAAGATGGCGTGCCGCGGCGCCAGCACGCCCACCGGCGTGCCGACAGTGTGGTCCATCTTCGCCGTGCGCAGGTATTCCTCGAACTCCCCGTAGTGGCCGATCCAGATTTTCGATGACGCCGGCGGCTTCGCAGGCTGCGCGGTTTCGGCCGGGGCCTGCGGAAACGGAATGGCGAGTGAAACGGCAAGCCAGAGCCAGAGCCTCATGGTCGTGTCTCCTTGATGTCGCGGCTGCGGAGCGGTGCGGCTCAGAGTCTAGCCCCACCCGGCTCATCCGGCGCGAGAATCTTTGCCAGGGCGCCCCGTCAGTAGAGCACCGCGGCCTCCCCCTTTTCAGCGACGAGCCGGTCGTAGTGCTCGACGATGCGATCTTTACGACTCATCAACGCGTCGATTTCGAGCTTGTTCAGCGACTTCCCCACGGCGGCCTCCACGTCGGTCCGCTGCAGGGCACGCAGGTGCGCCAGCAGATTGCGGTCGCACGTCAACAGCTGCCGTGGATCGGGCAGCGTCGGGTGCAGGCGGAACGCGCGGGTGAAGTCGATCATCCAGAGCTTCCAATCCTCGGTGATGAGCACGTTCGTCAGGTTGCGATCCGTGTCGTACACGAGCGCGGTGAATACCCGCATCCGCCTCATCTGCGCGTTCCACGCCGGCGGGTCCGGCGCCTCGATCTTCTGCTTGAGCCGCATCTGCTCGTCCAGCTTCCACGGCACCCACCAGCTGATGGCGCCCACCTTGCCCTGCCAGCTACGCGAGGCCGTGACCGGCATCATCCCGTCCAGGCCGATCAGACCGGCGACGGCGTACGCGGCGATGTCGTAGCGGTACGAGTCGACGAAATTGATCTCCACAGACCCATCGGCGAATTCGCGGCGCGACGAGTATTCATCGACGGTCTGGAACGCCGCATCGTGCGTCAGCGATCCGTTCGACAGCGTCAACCGCCACGGGCTGGTGATACCCTTGCCTGCCCTGTGGCTGGCGACCACTTTGGCGGTCGTCAGGAACTGACGCATCTCGTCGATCGAGAGCGTCGGTTCGTCCGCGCCGGCGGCCTGAAAGCGCACCGGCGCGAACCCGACAAGGGCAATGACGATGGCGGCAGGAACGAGACGCATGGAACCCTCGAAGCTGTCCGTTTGTCAGTTGAACTTGGCCAACAGTCGAACGTCGGACGCCGTCAGCTGGCCGTTCGATTCGATATACGTCACGTTGACGCGATCGCCCTTGCCGATGACATCCGTGATCACCAGCGTGCCGCCGCCGGCCTTCGTCGCCTTCGTGGCGCCTTTCGCCGACAGGTGCGTCTTGGTGTCAATCGCGAACGTCAGGTTCGCGTCGCCGCTGGCGATGGTCACCGAGTCGTGCGTGACGGTCCGGACGGTGCCGCTGGCGCTTTTGGGCCCCTGGTCAGAGGTTGTGCCGCCGCCGGCGCCTGCGTCAGAGACCGGACGAATCGAAAGCGCCGTGTTCACGCCGTTCGCCTCTTTGTACTGGACCACGACTGCGCGCCCCGTCGTCAGGACATCTGTCAGCTTGACGCCTGTCTGGCCGGCGGAGCCGGCCGCCCTGGTCTGCTTCGCCGCCGCCCTGGTCTCGAACCGTGTGCCGTTGTCGACGGCGAATGTGATGTCGCGGTCGCCTACCTTCACGGTCACCGACGAATCCGACACCGCCGTCGCCGTGCCCCGCACTTCCTTACTCTGTGCGCCCGCCGGGCTCGCGCTGAAGAGGATAGCCGCAACCGCCGTACACGCCACCGAACCAGCGATCATCGCCCTGCCTGTCATACCGCCTCCTTGTTCGAATTTCATAACGGTGGGATATACGCGCATCCGGGAGCGGCGGCCATGAGCGGCGGGTTTGCAAACGCCTATCTGTCGCTGAGGAGGGAACTCCAGGTCCTGTAACCACTTGAGCGGGCACGATGTGGAGACGTCCGGGCCGGAAATGGTAGGCTGGTCGCCCCGAACCACGTCGTGGACGACCAATCGAAGGCGACCCTTCTCCGTTTTGGCGCGTTCGAGCTCGATCTGTCAGCCGGCCGGCTCCTCAAGAACAGCCGCGTCGTCCGCCTGCAGCCGCAGCCGTTCAAGCTCCTGTGCCTCCTGACGAGCCGTCCGGGCTCGCTCGTCACCCGCGAGGAAATCCAGACCGCGCTCTGGAAAGACCACACCTTTGTGGACTTCGAGCAGGGGGTCAACTTCGCCATCAAGCAGGTGCGCGACGCCCTGAGCGACAAGGCCGAGCAGCCGCTGTACATCGAGACGGTGCCGAGACGGGGCTATCGCTTTCTCGCGCCTGTGACGGGCGCCTCCCTGGCGGCCGGCCCCGACGCACCGGTGCCGCCGCCGGCCGTCGATGCGCATCTTGTCAAGGCGCTGTGGGAGAACATCGCGGAGCTGCGGCTGGCCGAAGCGCGCCGAAAGCAGCAGCAGAAGGTTCTGCTGGTTGCGCTGGGTATCGCCGCCGTCATCGGGATCGTGTACCTGCTGCTACGGTGAACCGGTGCGGCTCTGCGTCCTCTATCGGTTCTTTGTGTCCTTCTCGTTTTCGAGACAGATAAACTCCATGAGCTCTGTATTGGGCAGCAGCGTCGCCTGAAAGCTCGTGCCCCACGGTTTCGTATAGGCCTTCGGGTCGTCGATCGTGACCTGAATGTGCATGTGCCCGAAGTCCTTCCGATGGAACTTCGTCGTCACGTGAAGCGCCTCGGTGGACGGCTTGCCGAGCTGATCGAGCCACACCTTGCCGTTGAACCCGCGCGTGTCGACGACCAGCGCGTCCTGATCCCATTTCGCGGTCGAGTAGCCGTGCCAGGTCGGCGCGATGTCGGGGTTCGGCGCGAACTCGCGGCCGTCCATGAACGCCTGCCACCAGAGATTGAAGGCTTCGTGCACGAAGAAGACGACCGTCGGCGTCTGCACGATGCGCCAGGGCGCCGGGGCGACCAGCACCTTCGGCACGCCCTGCGGGAGGCAGTTCGCGTCGGGTTCGGTCTTCCAGTGCAGCCCTGCGGCGCGCTCGTCGTAGAGCGTTTTCGCCCAGGGTTGGAACGGCGCGTCTTCCTTCGAGTCTTTCAACAGATTGCGGATGTAGCCGGCGGGCGGGTTCCAGATGCCTGACAGGTCCGGTTTCCCGTCGGCCAGCCGCGGCGCAGGCGCCGACAGGTTCGGCTTGCCGTCTGGGCCGACGGGGATCGCGGTCGGCGGCACCTTCGTCCACTGTGCGGAGATCGGCGTCGCGAGCGCAAGCACCAATCCGACGAGAAACAACCTCTTCATGGCTCGCCTCTTGGAGAAGAGTGGGACACGTGCAGATTCTAGGTCAGCTCCCGTTGTCATCGTCCGGTTTTGATCTCAGTCCCAAGGAATGAAGGGGATCGGCGCGGGCGATCTGGCGGAACAAAGACGATTTAGAATGCCGCGCATGCCGTTACCCAGCGGCACGCGCCTCGGGGCGTTCGAGATTGTCGCGCCGCTCGGGGAAGGCGGCATGGGCGAGGTCTACCGCGCGCGCGACAGCAACCTGGGACGTGACGTCGCCGTCAAGATCCTGCCCGAGGGGGTTGCGCTCGATCCGGAGAGGCTGACCCGGTTCAGGCGCGAAGCGCAGGTGCTGGCTTCGCTCAACCATCCAAACATCGCGTCAATCTACGGCGTCGAGGATCGCGACGACGTCCATGCCCTGATCCTGGAACTGGTCGAGGGACCGACGCTGGCGGATCGACTGGCCGCCTCGCCTCCCGGCCTCGTCAGGTCGGGCCTGCATCCCGACGATGCGCTTCCCATCGCCGGCCAAATTGCCGCGGCGCTCGAAGCGGCGCACGAACTCGGCATTGTCCATCGCGATTTGAAGCCGGCCAACGTGAAAGTGCGCCTCGACGGCGAGGTCAAGGTCCTCGATTTCGGCCTCGCCAAGCTCGTGAACCCGCTCTCGCCGGATCAATCCGCGGGATCGACACCCAGTTCACCCACGCTCGTCGCCGCGCCGCTGGTCACGAGCGCGGGCGTGATTCTTGGAACGGCCGCCTACATGAGCCCGGAGCAGGCCCGGGGGCGCAGCGTCGACGCCCGCACGGACATCTGGGCGTTCGGCTGCGTGCTCTACGAGATGCTGGCGGGCCGTCCGGCGTTCCTGCGCGACACGATACCGGATACGCTGGCGGCGATCCTCGAGCACGAACCCGACTGGACGCTGATCCCGCCGGCGACACCGGACGCCGTCACACGACTCCTGCGGCGATGCCTTCAGAAGGATCCCAAACGGCGCCACCGCCATGCCGGTGACGCGCGTCTGGAATTGGAAGAATCGTCGAAGGCCGCCTCCTCGAGCATCTCCGGCCTGGCAATCCGGCGCGAGGTGATATTCGACCGTCTGACAGACTTGTCGGGGTTGAAGGAGTCGCCGGCTCTGTCGCCCGACGGGAAGATGGTCGCCTTCGTGGCGCTCGTCGGCGGCCGGCGGCAGATCTGGATTCGATTTCTCTCGGGCGGCGCGCCGCTGCAGGTCACTCACGATCCCATCGATCACGAGCGGCCGCGTTGGGCTGCCGATTCGAGCGCGCTCTTCTACTACGCGCGTCCGACCGCAGGCGGCGCGGGCGCCATCTGGGAGATCGGTGCGCTCGGCGGGCCGGCCCGCCGCATCGCGGCGTCGCAGTCGGACTGCGACGTGAGCCACGACGGTGGAACGCTCGCTCTTTTTCAGTCCTCAAGCGACACCATCGATCTCATCGCCGTGTCGCGCGACGGCGGCCGCCGGGAGTGTCTGGCGCGTCTGCCGCCCCAATTTCGATACTCGTGCCCTCGCTGGTCGCATGACGATCGCACGATCGCCTTTCAGCGCCGCGATGCCGTGTTCGACTCTCACCTGGAGATCATCCCGCTCGAGAACCGCACGCCTCGCGAAATCGCACGCTGCCAGTACTTGAACGGGTTTTCATGGCTGCCCGGCGACTCCGGCATCATTTACAGCTCCTCGCGCGGCAGCACGCTCCTGTATCCGCCGGTGTTCAACCTGCGCACCGTGCGACCCGACGGAAGTGCCGACACGCAGGCGACGTGGGGCGACGCATCACTCGTGGAACCAGACCTTCACCAGTCCGGCCGCCTCCTCGCCAGCCGCATCCGAAGCCATTCGGACATCTGGAGTTTCCCGATCGAAGGATCACCAGCCGAGAACACGGCTCGAGGCACGCGACTCACCCGACAAACCGGACACGTGCAGGCGCCATCGGTCAGTCCTGACGGCGCGGCCCTGGTGTACCTGTCGGACACGGGCGGACATGGCAATCTGTGGGTCATCGAAACCGCCAGCAGCACCATCCGGCAGATCACGTTCGAACGCGATCCGGACGTCGCGCTTGGGGTGCCGCTGTGGTCGCCCGCCGGCGACTGGATCGCGTACATCGCCGCGCGACCCGATGGCACCGGCCTCTGGCTCGTGCGACCCGATGGCAGCGATCGACATCAGGTGGTGGCTCGCGCGTGGGGCGTCAGCTGGTCCGCAGACGGCCAATGGCTCTATCACATGGCTCCGCACGACAACACCGCGCGCCTGGAAAAAGTGCATGTCGACGGCGGACCGTCCGTGTTCGTTCGCGAAAACACGCACGGCGGCACGGTGTCGCCGGATGGACAGACGATCTTCGACGTCCTACGGCTGGAATCGGACCGCTTCGGGCAATGGTCGGGCGACTGCGAGATTCGCGCGTTCGGAGTCGAAGGCGGCGTGTCGACGCTGTTGGCACGCATCGCCGGCGCGCGGGTTCCGGTGTCACCGCACCTTTTGCAGACGTGCAACTCGCCTGACGGTCAGTGGCTCGGCGTGCCCCTGGTGGATGGCGCCACGGGAAACATCTGGCTGATTCCCTCGACCGGCGGGCCCATGCGGCAGGTGACGTCGTTCGGCGATCGCTCGACACAAATTGCTCGCAGCGTCTCCTGGTCTGCTGACAGCCGATTCATCTACGCCGCCGTCGCCGAACTCGAACCCGACATCGTCCTGCTCGACGGCCTGCTGTCATTCGCTGCGCCGCCGCACTAAAACATACCGACGGCCAGCATCACTTCTTCGCCACTGGAGCCAGGCGGTTCAGCTCGTCGAAGAAGTTGAAGACGAACACGAGCTTGTCTTTCTTCTCGAACCCCTGCGTTTCCGGTGGAACGGCCGCGACCGCGAACCGGTTGCCGTCGGGATGCAGGTCGAAGCTGCGCTGCCGCGGGCGAGGCAGGAATCGCGTGTCAGTCAGCGGCTCGGCGCGATCAGCCGCGAACGAATCGCCCTCGGTGCGGTAACGCGCGACCATGATCTGCTGCTGTAGAGCGCCGGTCACGGTCGAGAAGAACAGCTCCTGCTTCGTGCGCGACCAGGCCGGGTAGGTGCCGCCGCCGGATGAAATCTGCCATTTGCCGCCGGGTCCCGGGAATGGACGCACGTACACCTCCGGCACACCGCTCTCGTTGGACTGATAGGCGATCCACTTCCCATCAGGAGAGAAGATCGGTTCGGATTCGTTCGCCGGCGTCGCCAGGAAAATGGTGGGCTTGCCCGGCTTCCATCCCGACGCCTCGTCGCCCTCCATCGGAAGAATCCAGATGTCTGGGTTGGTGGTCGGATTTTCCTGCATGAATGCCAGGTACTTGCCGCTCAGGTGCCACGAACCTGCGTACTGATTATGTTCGCTCGTCGTGAGGCGCTGAATCTCGCCGGCACCGTCGGCTCGCTGCCAGTACAGGTTTAACGGTGCCTTGTCCTTGTTCGAGGAGAAGACGATGCGTCGGCCGTCCGGCGTCCATACCGGCTTCATTTCCACTGAGGGATCGAAGGTCAGCCGTGTGCGCGTGTCGCGGGCCCAGTCGTAGACCCAGACGTCCATCGACGCTTCCGCCAAATCGATCGCGAGGCGTGTGCCGTCGGGCGAGAACCGGGGATTGCTCCAGTTGGACGGCTTCGGCAACAGCGGCGTCGTCTTGCCCGAACGATCCATCCAAGAGATGGGCGGATCCGAGCTCACCGAATGGCCGGCGACGTACATGAGCGTGCCGCTGTCGGACAGTGCGAACTGCCCGCCCGCGGCATTGGGCGCCGCGGCGATGCCCTCGACGACCGGGACACCCGAACCAATAACCGCCAGCCGGGCGACGTCGAACGGCACGGCAAACAGCGTGGCATCCTGGATGTACAGAAGATGGCCGCTCGGCGCATAGCGGACGTAGGCGCCGCGCATCAGCGTCTTGCGGTCGCCGGCGGGCAGCGGCTGCAGCATCACGTCCGCCGCTCCACCAGGCGAGTACCGCGTGTAGATCATCGCCCGGCCGCCTGGAAGCACTTGTGGAAAACGCGGCCGTCCGACCCCTTCGGGTTCGGTGACCACCTTGGGCGTGCCGCCGTCGGACGAGACCTCCGCGATTCGAGAATTCACAGCGGCGCTGATATCCGGCTGGAAGAAGATCCGGCCATCGTCAGTCCAGTAGCCGCCGCGCCCGTTCGGCGCGTCGCAGAGCGTGATCGGCGCGCCGCCCGTGACCGCGACCTTCTTCAGCTTTCCGCCAGCGAAGAACGCGATCCACTGACCGTCGGGCGAGAAGAACGGGCCGCGCGCGCCGTCCGTCCCGGCGAGTGGCGTCGCTTCCAGTTGCGCAAGCCGCCGGATGTAGATCTGCCCGGGATCGCGCAGGTCCTTCTGCGCGGCAAACGCCAGCAACTGCCCGTCGCGTGACAGCACGGCCGCAGTACCGATATCCATGGCCAGCGACACATCGGCACCAATCTCGACGCTGACCCGCGTGTCAGGTAGTCGCGGCGCCTTTTTCCACGGCGCCCACAGCGCGACGGCGGCGGCAAGCGCTGCGACCAGAACGGCGCTGAGCGCCCATGGCAGCGCGCGCCGCCCGCGCGAACCGCGAACCGAATCGGCGGCGGCAGGACGAGCCGCGGCGTCAGGCTCGGCGATCGCGCGGCCGAGCACGATGCGCGCTTCGCCGATCGCCTGGAGCCGGCTGCGCGGATCTTTCGTGAGGCAGCGCTCGAGCAACTGACGAACCGCCGGCGGCGTCGACGCAGGCAGCGCGTTCAGATCTGGATCGCGCTCGATGACGCGCGCGAGCGTTTCAGCCGCCGTCTCGCCGTCGTACATCCGTCGGCCGGTGAGCATTTCCCACAGCACGACGCCGAATGCCCAGATGTCAGCGCGGCGATCGACCGGCTTGCCCTTGGCCTGCTCTGGGCTCATGTACGCGGCCGTGCCGAGAATCATGCCGGCAAACGTGGCCTGCAGCGAGAGCGTCGGCGACGCGGTCAGCCCGATTGCCCGTCCCGGAGACGACGACGCGACGTCGGGCGCGGCGAGCTTGGCGAGGCCGAAGTCGAGCACCTTGACGGTGCCGTCCGGCCGCACCTTCACGTTCGCCGGTTTGAGATCGCGATGGACGATGCCCTGTTCGTGCGCGGCTTCGAGCGCTTCCGCAATCTGCCGCGCGATGGCCAGCACGTCGGGGACGGGCATCGGCGCAGCCAACGCATCGGCCAGCGTCGGGCCGTCGACGAACTCGAGCACCAGCGCGTGCACCGTCCCCTGCCCAGAGCCCGAGTCCTCGACGCCATAGATCGCCGCGATGTTGGGGTGGTTCAGCGACGCGAGCACCTGCGCTTCGCGCTCGAACCGCGCCAGGCGCTCGGGGTCGGCGGCGTAGTTGTCGGGGATGATCTTGATCGCGACGTCGCGCCCGAGCCGGGCGTCGCGGGCGCGATAGACTTCGCCCATGCCGCCCTCGCCCAGCGGCGCGATGATCTCGTAGGAACCGAGGCAAGTGCCGTTGGCCAACGGCATGTCGCGGCCGATTATTCCACGGTGACTGACTGACCGGAAGGATTGTGTGTGGACCGGCGCACAGCGCGCCGGTCCGAGGGATTGTCGACTACTCGCTACGCCCAGATTTCCGCGTCGGTCGGGACTTTCTTGTTCGCGATCACCTTGCCGATGCGCGACACGTTCATCAGGTGCTTGTAGTCGAGATTTTCTGAAATCGAGTTTCCACCCCAGGATCCGCAGCCGAGCGTCGTCGTCGGCGCGAGGCCGTTGGTGAGCGACCCGCCGGCCGTCAGCGCGCAGGCCTGATTCACCACGAGACGGCTCACCGGCAGTTCCGTGCCGGCCGATCGGATGTGCGACTCGTCGTGCGAGTGGATGGCCGCGGAGTGGCCGGCGCCCTCCACGAGCAGATTCGCTTTCGCCTTGCCGACCGCTTCGTCGAACGACTTGTACGGCAGGATCGCCACCACCGGGCAGAGCTTCTCTTTCGCAAGAAGGTCTTCCTGCCCGGCGCCCTCGGCCGGCAGCAGGATGATCTTCGTGCCGTCCGGAACGCTGACGCCGGCCATCCGCCCGATCTCCGCCGCCGGCTTGCCCACGACGTCCTTGTTCAGACGCCCGTCGGGGAACACGACGTCGCGCAGCTTCTGCACCGTCGCCTTGTCGTCGGTGAACCACACCTTGCCGGTGTCCATGAACGACTTGACCGTGTCTTCGTAGCTTTCCTCCGGCGTCAGCACGAACTGCTCGTGCGAGCAGATGATGCCGTTGTCGAACGCCGCGCCCGTGACGATCTTCTCGGCCGCTTCCTTGAGGTTGACGCCGCGATCGATGATCACCGGCACGTTGCCGGCGCCGACGCCAAACGACGGCCGCCCCGACGAGTAGGCCGACTTCACCATCGCGCCGCCGCCGGTGGCGACGACAACGTCGGTCGCCTTCATCAGTTCCTGGGTTTTCTCGATCGAGCCGTTGGCCACCATCTGCACGAGGTGATCAGGGCCGCCGTTGGCCTTCACGACGTTCATGAACGCCTCGGTCAGGTGCGACGTGCACTTCTCCGCCTTCGGGTGCGGCGCGAACACAATCGCATTGCCGGCCTTGAGCGCGAACATCGCGTTGCACATCGGCGTCACGATCGGGTTGGTGACGGGCGTGACAGCGCCGACGACGCCCATCGGCTTGGCGACGAACACGAGGTTGTTGTCAGCGTCTTCGTCGATGACACCGCGCGAGCGCTTGTCCTTCAGGTTGTTCCAGATGATGCGCGCCTTGCCCTTGTTCTTGAGAATCTTGTCTTCGTAGACGCCGATGCCTGTCTCGTCCACCGCCATGCGCGCCAGCATCTCGGCGTTGTCGTACACGTACTTGCCGATGCCCTTGACGATGGCGTCGACCTGTTCCTGGCTGAATGTTTCGAACGTCGCCTGCGCCGCGCGCGCCTTGCTGACGAGGTCGTGGATTTGCGGATCGGCGCTGAAAACCGGTTCCTGGACGCAATGATTCGCGACTGCTGTGGCCATGTCTGGGTCCTCGTTGAGAGCGGAACCTCGTAATTATAGCCCGCGCGACAGCCCCTATAATTGGCGCCTCTTCCATAGCGCCTGCGGCCGTTGCGAGGAGCGCAGGCGAGGAGCAACAGCGCGTGGGGGTGGGGCCCACGCGCAGAAAAAAATGCCTCTAGAGAGCGGCGCTCGCCTCGGGCCCTATGAAATCATCGCGCCACTCGGCAGCGGTGGAATGGGCGCCGTCTATCGAGCCCGCGATCCGCGGATGGGCCGCGAGGTGGCGATCAAAGTCGCCGCCGAGGCGTTCGGCGACCGGCTCTCTCGCGAGGTTCACGCCATCGCCTCGCTCAACCACCCCAACATCTGCACCATCCACGACGTCGGCCCCGACTTCATCGTGATGGAGCTGGTCGAGGGACGCACGCTCGCCGCCGTCATCGGCGATGGCCCGCTGCCCGTCAATGCCGCGATTACGATCGCCCGCAAGATTGCCGGCGCCCTCGAAGCGGCGCACGACAAAGGCATCGTCCACCGCGATCTGAAGCCGGCGAACGTGATCGTGAGCGGCGACGCCGCCGTCAAGGTGCTCGACTTCGGTCTCGCCGCGGTCACGCCAGGCTCGACGCCGGCCAGCGGATCCGGCGCGCCTTCTCACGACAACCTGTCGCACTCGCCGACGATGCTGGCGTCGGTGCCGGGAATGATTCTGGGCACGGCGGCCTATATGGCGCCCGAGCAGGCGCGCGGCAAGGTCGTCGACAGGCGCGCGGACATCTGGGCGTTCGGCTGCGTGCTGTACGAGATGCTCGCGGGCAAGCGAGCCTTCCAGGGCGAAGAAGTCACCGACACGCTGGCCTTCATCATCACGAAGGAGCCGGACTGGCAGGCGCTGCCAGGCACAACGCCCTCTGCGATTCGGCGACTGTTGCGCCGTTGCCTGCGCAAGAATCCTGTCGAACGCCTGCACGACATCGCCGATGCACGCATCGAGATCGACGAAGCGATGGCCGAGCCCGAGATCGCGAGCTCGCCGGTCGCGCCTGCACGATCCGCCGGCTGGCGTGTGGCAGTCCCGTGGAGTGTGGCGGCGCTGGCTGCGATCGCCGCCGTTGCGGCGATCGCCATGAAGCCTCGCGCGATCCTCGCTCCAGGGATGCCTCTCACGCACTTCACCATTCCGCTGCCGCCTGGATCGACGCCGGTCGAAGGCGGCATCGCGGTGGCGCCGACCGGATCGGCAGTGGCATTCGTCGCCGGGCCGACGCGGCAAATCTTCGTTCGACCGATGAACCAGATCGAGAGCAAGGCGCTCGCGGGAACCGACGGCGCGACGTTTCTCTCGTTCTCGCCGGACGGCCGGTGGATCAGCTACGTGGACGGCGGTCTGCCAAGCCAACTCCGGAAAATTTCAATCGACGGCGGCGCGTCGCAAGTCCTGGCAGAGGCGTCGACCGCCGTCGGCCCTCCCGTTCAGACGTGGGCCGCGGACAACTCGATCCTCTTCTCGAACAAGGGCGTGCTGATGCGCCTGCCGCCCAGCGGCACGACGCCGCAGACCCTCGCGACGCCTGACGCAAAGGACGGCGCCCGCTATTACTACGCGCTGCAGCTCCTGCCCGGCGGGCAGGCACTTGTTGCGTCATCGAAAGGGCTGATTGCTCTAGATCCTGCGGACGCTGAAGCAGAAGACGGTTTTCGAGCAAGCCGGCATGGGTCGAATCGTTCAGAACCGCGATTCACCAGTCGGGCACGCCGTCTTCTACGATCCCATCGCCGGGTCGTTGGTGGCGGCGCCCTTCGATGCGGCCGCGCTCGAGTTCAAGGGGTCGCGCGCGACGGTACTGGAAAAGGTGCGGAGCGTCATCGGTCCCTTCGGCTGGTACGCGGTGTCCGACAGCGGCGTCCTCGCGTACGTGCCTGGAGAGTCAGGCCTCCTGCCGCTCTCGGCGATGGTATGGGTTGATCGAAACGGTACGGAACAACCCATCGCGGCCCCGCCGCGGCGCTACCAGTCGGTGGCCGTCTCGCGTGATGGCCGGCACATCGCAACCGGCATCTTCGAAGGCACGGCGATTCTCCCCCAACCGGACGTGTGGGTCTACGATGTCGCCCGCGGCGCGCTTTCGCGGATCACGTTCGATCGCACGAGCTCATTTCCGGTCTGGACCGCCGACGGCAGCCGTGTGCTGTTCCTCGACTTGTCCCGTCGTGAGCAGCGGCTCGAGATCCGCGCCGCGACGACGGGCGGAACCCAGGTGACCACCGTACTCAAACTGGAATCAGTGTTGGCCCCGACATCGCTCGCGCCTGACGGCACGCTCGCTGGCAACGTGCAGCGCGCCGGCGGTACCAACGCCAGGGACACGATCGGCTTCGCACGAGTGACAGACGGGGCTTCAGGCTCCGCTCGGCTTCAGGGACTGGTCGATTCTCCGTTTGTGCTGACGGACCCGCGCTTTTCGCCCGACGGCCGCTTCGTCGCCTACGAATCCACGGAGTCGGGCCGCGGCGAGATCTTCGTGATGTCGTACCCCGACCAACGCGGCAAGTGGCAGGTGTCGGTCGACGGGGGCGTCATGCCGCGGTGGGCCGCCTCCGGCAACGAGCTGTTCTTCCGGAACGGCGACAAGCTCATGGCGGTCGACGTCGAGGTGTCGCACGGATTCCGCGCCGGCACCCCGCGAATGCTGTTCGACAAGCGGTACCGTGCATTTGCGTACGACGTGTCGCCGGACGGCCGCCGGTTTCTGATGCTGAAGAACGCCGTCGGCCAGGATGACACGCCCGACGAGCTGCATGTCGTCATCAACTGGGCCGAGGAATTGCGCCGCCGCGTCCCGCTACCGGACTAGAGAAAGTGTAGGCGGGTATACTGGCGCCCATGATGAAGAACACCGTCATCGCCGCTGTTGTCACGCTTTCGCTGTCCGTCATCGTCGGCGCGCAGGCGCCGCAGGGCCGCGGCGGCGGACGGGGCGGCCAGCCCGTGCAGCCGATCCAGCAGGTGAAGCCTGGCTTGTATGTAGTCGCGGGCGCGGGCGCCAACTCGCTCGTCCGCCCGACGAACGAGGGTGTCATCCTCATCGATACGAAGCTGCCCGGCGACCAAAACTACATGGATCTGATGACGCAGATCCGGTCCGTCACGCAGCAGCCGGTCAAGTTCGTCATCGTCACGCACCATCACGCGGATCACACGGGCAACATCGACAAGTTCGTCGCGGCCGGGGCGAACGTCCTGGGCCACGAGAGCCTGAAGAAGAACCTCGAAACCTACCAGTTCGAGCCGAAGCCGGCGCCGCCGACGGTCACCTACAACCGCGATTATTCGACGGTGAAGCTGGGCGGCGTCGAGGTGCAGGTCATCCACTACGGCAACGCGCACACGAGCGGCGACAGCGTGGTCTACTTCCCCGATCTCAAAGTGGTCGCGACGAGCGATGCCGTCACGACCGGCGGCCAGGGGCCGCTCATCGACTACGCCGGCGGCGGCACCGCACGCGGGTTCCAGCAGGTGCTCGCCGGCATGCTCACGCTCGATTTCGACGCCGCCGTCCCGGGCAACGGTCCGGTGCTGACCAAGGCTGACATCCAGTCGTACAAGACGAAGTTCGACACGGTCATCGAGCGCGCGACGGAGCTGGTGAAGAAGGGCGTGCCGAAGGACCAGCTGCTGATGCAGATCAAGACCGACGATATCGGCTGGGCGCCGCGCGTGCCGCAGATCGACGCCTTCTACGACGAGCTGACGAAGCGATGACGCGTCAATCAGATGGACATCTTCACCAGCTGGTCGGGTGAGCGGAGCAAGGCCGCCGCTCTCGGCCTGAAGTCGCTTCTGCAGGATCTGTTCGAAGACGCCGTTTCCGTGTTCGTCTCGGATCACATCAGTGCGGGCGAGCCCTGGGCACAGCGGCTCGGTGCCGAGCTGGAGCGGTCGGAATTCGGCATTCTCTGCCTCACTCAGGAAAACTTTCAGGCGCCGTGGCTGCTGTTCGAGGCAGGAGCCATCGCGAAGAAGTTCGGGGCTGCTCGCGTCGTCCCATACTTGATCGACGAATTGTCGGAGTCAGCCGAGCGCTCTCCTCTTGCACAGTTCCAGCACGTCCGTGCAGACCGTGAGGGAACCTATCGATTGGTGCAGAGCGTCAACAGCACCATTCGGCCTGGCAAACCCGTCGACCGGCTGGAGCGATCGTTCACGAGATGGTGGCCGGATCTCGAGCAGACGTTGAAGGGTTTGGAGGCCTCCCACGCGGCCCAGCCAGCCCACCGCACCGACCGCGAGCTGCTCGAGGCCATCTGGCAACGTGTGGAGACGTTATGGCGGGCGCATATCGAGTCGCGAAACACCGCCGGACAGCTCCACAGCGAAGAGGTGCAGCACTTGCGTAACCTGCGCGACCAGCCGACGACGGCCTATACGCGAAGCGCGACCCTGCAGAAGGAACTCCGTCACCTTCGAGATCTGGGATTGATCAAGAACAAGAAGCCAATCGCCGACTTGCCGGCAAGCTTCCAGCTGTCTCAGTTTTTCGACCTCACGGACAAGGGCGAGGACTACCTGCGGGATGTGGAGCCGGCAGGGGCGTAGAATTCAC
>Ga0066903_100001793_pt1 | contig 16129 bp, 12 predicted proteins | sample PanSoiMetaGPlot1_FD_67491 | JGI IMG/M metagenome (GOLD analysis project Ga0066903, IMG submission 67491) | Tropical forest soil microbial communities from Panama analyzed to predict greenhouse gas emissions - Panama Soil - Plot 1 (version 2) | ecosystem: Environmental > Terrestrial > Soil >... | reverse complement strand
CATCGCCCGGAGACCCGATGCCGATCCGGCTACAGACGCGCTGATCAGCGGATCCGCCAGCCGTTGACCGGGCCGCCGTGGAAGAAGGCGGCCGGCGTCATCACGCCGTCGCGCTTGAACACGGTCCCGTCCTTCATCACGAACTGCACGTCTTTCAGCGCGTCTACGTCGTCGAGCGGATTGCCTGGCACGGCGATGATGTCTGCGAAAAAGCCCGGTTTGATCGGGCCGCGCGACTTGTCGATGTCGGCGACCTTGTAGCCGTTGGTCGTGATCGCGCGCAGGATGTCGGCGTTCGGGATGCCTGCGTCCTTCCAGGGGCGGAGGAACTCCATGCACAGCTCGCCGCGCGTCTTCCCCGCGACGAAATAGTCGGCGTCGGTCGAGAAGACAGTCGGCACCTTGTTCTCGTACGCGTTCTTCAGGTTCGCGACGGTGCGCTGGTACGCCTGCGGCGATACCGGATGCCCCGCGAGCCCCGTCGGCGTCTCGGTGCCGGCGCGCCAGATGCCCTTCGCGGCCATCTGCTTGTGAAGGTCGTCGGTCAGAGCGGTGCTGTGCTCGATCGACCAGATGCCAGCGTCGATCGCGTTTTTGGCTCCAGCCGGCGTCTGCACGTGGCCGGCGACCTTCATCCCCGCCTTCGCCGCTTCGCGGATGAACAATCGAATCTCGTCGGCGGTGTAGCCGTACGGCTTGCAGTCGACGCAGATCTTGATCACCTTCGCGCCGAACAGGATGTTCTGCCGCACCGCTTTCACGATCTCGTCCGGCGTGTCGGCGTCGAGATACTCCGGGTAGACGATCTGATGCTCCTTCGCCATCTCGGGCGTTGGAAAGAACTGCCCGCCCATGCCGCCGATGATGATGCCCGAGTTGATCAGCGTCGGTCCCGGCAGCCACCCCTGTTCGATCGCCTGGCGGAGGGCGCTGTCTGCATACAGCGCGTTGTTGCCGAGATCGCGGACGACGGTGAAGCCGGCCGCGAGCATCTGGATCCCGTTCGACGCCGCCTGAATCGCACGGAGCGCCGTCGACTCCTGCACGTACGTGTAGTAGTAGACGTTGCTCTCGGGCTCCGGCTTGTAGGTCAGGGCGAGATGGTTGTGCGAATCGACGAGGCCCGGCATCACCGTCATGCGCGACAGATCGATCACTTGCGCGCCGGCCGGGACGGCGACGTTCGGTCCGACGTCGCGGATGCGCGTGCCCTCGACGAGGATGATCTGATTGGTAAGAATCCGTCCGCCCTCGGGATCGAGCAGCCGCCCCGCGCGAATCGCGGTGACCGCCGCGGGCGCTTGAGCAGAGAGGCCCGCAGTGAACGTCAGCGCCGAAGCTGTCATGAGGCAGGCCGTCAGGCCCGCGTGCATCCTGAACATGCGCTGAAATTATCCGCAGGATGACGTTTTTGCAAGAGATGCTCGCCCACCGATCCGAAGTCGGGTCGGAACGATCCGGCGAACCGGATTGACTCGTTTGCACTCCAGAGAGGTCCGCACGCAGCATTGTGGCGGTGGTGACGATCGGTGCCGTGACGGCGACGCCTTCGTCGATCTGGCCGCCGAACCGTCGGCTCGTCGACGTTGCGGTGAACTACATCGCGACCGACGCGTGCGGCCGCCCGCTCGCCGGCGGCCCGACCGTGTCGAGCAACGAACCGATCAACGGGACTGGCGATGGTGACACCGCCCCCGACTGGATCGTCACGGACGGGCGGCACGTTCAGCTCCGGGCGGAGCGTGCCGGAAACGGCGGCCGAATCTATACGATCGACGTGAAAGTCGCCGACGCCGCCGGAAACGCAGCGACACGCCAGGTGCAGGTTCTCGTCCCGCACGACCGTCGATAGCCGCCAGGGGTCACTGGCACTTGTAGAGGCGCGACCCCATGTTGCGCCTCAACGAGAACGTCCCCACTTCGTCGCCCGTGTCGGTCAGGACGACCGACAAGGTCAACCCGGCACCGCTCAGCCGACCCTCATAGCTCGCGGGATGGCTGTCGGGCGGCTCATCGGCCCTGACCGGGCCCGCATGCTCGAGCACGTGTCTGCCGGTCGCGTTGAATCGTCCGGCGCGGTCGACTTCGAGCGGCTGATCGACGGTCCCATGCGCGCAGTCGTATTCCGTGGTTGCCCCGCGCTCCGTCACATTGAGTTGAACGCGATCGCCACCCCAGATACCCGTGGGGACGCGATCCGCCGCGATCGCCGCGCAGAGCAGGGTCCCGCACGCTGACGCCGTCAGCAGACCGTTCAGGGCGATGCGTCCGTTCGGCACGTTGCATCTCGCATCGCTACGGCTCCTGCGACGCGGTCGTCGTCGTCGCGCGGCCACCGGCCGCGCGGGTCCACTGCCGGAACCACGACATCATATAGAGTTGCGTACGAATGAAATTCGACGGCTTGGATCCCGTGCCGTGGTACTCGTCGTTGAACTCGAGCAGCTTCACCGGCACGCCGCGCATCTTCAGCGCCGCGTAGAACTCCTCGGTCTGCGGCATCGGCGTCCGACGATCGAGGACGCCGGTCATCAGCAGCGTCGGCGTCGTCACCTTGCCGACCGACATGAGCGACGAGTGCGACAGCCAGTCCGACGGATCTTCCCAGAACGGCTTCTTGAAGAAGCTGTAGGTGAAGAGCGGGATGTCCGTATGGCCCGCGAAGCTGAGCCAGTCGATCACCGGGCACCGGACCGCCGCCGCCGCAAAGCGATCGGTGTGCCCGATCACCCAGCTCGAGAGCACGCCGCCGCCGCTGCAGCCCGACACATACATGCGCGAGGTGTCGATGTAGCCGCGGGAGACGACGGCGTCCACGCCGGCCATCAGGTCGTCGTAGTCGGGCCCGGGGTAGTTGTGATCAATCCCGTTCGAGAACGCGCCGCCGTATCCGGTGCTGCCGCGGGGGTTCGTGTAGAGCACCACGAACCCGTTCGCGGCGAAGTTCTCGAACATGTAGTTGAACGCCACGTTGTACATCGAGAACGGCCCGCCATGGATTTCGAGGATCAGCGGGTACTTCTTCGACGCGTCGAAGCTCGGGGGCTTGACGATCCAGCCCTGCACCTTCGCGTTGCCGCTCGACGTGTAGGTGACCTCCTCGATTTTCGCGAGCTGCTTGCCCTGCAGCACGTCGGCGTTGACCTCCGTCAGCTGCGTCACCTGACCGGGTTGACGGAGGCTGACCTTCACGACGTCCTGCGGATGGTCGAAGTCGGCCGACGTGCCGGCCGCGACGAGATCCTTCGAGACCGAATCGAAGGTGAGCACGTGGGTGCCGCTCGTCAGCGTTTTCACGCCGCCGGCGATGCTCGCGAAATGGATGTTGCGCGCGCCGCGATCGTCGGCGTCGAAGTAGAGGCCGCCGCCGTCGGGCGCCCACTTCAGGTTGATCGGATCGCGATCGAAGTCGCCGCTGATCTTGCGCATGCCGTCGCCGCCGCCGGGCGCGAACGGAATCACGTACAGATCGCTCACCGTGTGCGTCGTCCCCGTCGGCGCGTAACCGGTGAACGCGACAGTCCGGCCGTCGGGCGACACGGCGGGCCGTCCCCACGAGCCGGGCTTCGCGACCAGATCGCGAATCGTCCCGTTCTCCAGGTCGACGACGTACAGCTGCGAGGCCTGATACTTCATCTCGGCGTCCGGCGCGCGGTTGCCGTCGAACACGATCGACTTGCTGTCAGGCGTCCAGTCGATCGAGGCTCCGCCCCGCAGCTCGCCGCCGGCGACGCTCCACTTGCCCGTCGTCAGCTCGCGCGGCGTGCCGCCGTCGGCCGGCACGACGAATAGATGCGTGTAGCCGTCCTCGAGGAACCCGACCTGGTCCTGCCGGTAATGCAGCGTCGAAACCACGCGCGGCGCAGGCGTCCACTTCGCGCCCCTCGGTTCCTCAGGCATGCTGATCGTCCATCTCTCGCGATCGGCGACGAAGGCGGAGAACGCGATCGACTTGCCGTCGGGGGACCAACGGACGTTGCGCGGCGTTTCCGTGAGGTGCGTCACCTGCGTCGCAGGCCCGGCCGCGTTCAGCCACCGGACGAAGATCTGCGTCCCCTTGGGCTCCCCTTCGGCGAGATACAACACGCGCTTCCCGTCCGGCGACCATCGCGCGGCCGAACCTTTGACGAAGAAGCGATGCTCGGATCCGTCCGCGTTGATCGTCCAGATCTCGGACTCCCACTTGTCCTCGAGCTTGTTGACGTGCTGGCGGGTGTAGACGATGCGCGATCCGTCGGGCGCGATCTGCGCGTCGCTCACCCGCTCCCAATCGAGGTAGTGCTCGGTCGTCAAGAGCGTCGACGACCGCGTTTCCTGGGCGTGCAGAGCGGCTCCCGCCATCACGGCAGCCGCAGCGGCCGCAGCGAACAAGCGACCCGTCTTCCTGATCATGCGCCCCTCCGTTTTCTCGCGTGCTTCACCGGCTGCCGACCTGTCTGACTCGCCCGGCCTGACAGCCCCTACTTCTCCTGCGCCTGCGACGTCTGTGCGGCGTGCGACTTCTGCAGCCCCTGCAGTGCCTGTCGGCGGTTCGGCATGCGCATCAGCGAATGCTGGAACTGGGTCTGTGCGTCCTTCATGCGGCCCTGGTGGAGCAGCAGCTGGCCGTACAGCTCGAACGACGGCTTGATCGGCTCGGGTGGGCCGGACGGCGCGTCGAGCGCGAGCTCGGTCTCGGTCGCTTCCTTGATCGCCTTCTCCGCTGCGGCGGCGTCGTTCTGCCGGAACGCGATGACCGCCGCGACTTCTTTCTCCATGACGGCGAACGGACGCGCGCGGTACGCGTTCGATCCGGATTCGGCCTGCGTGCGCATCGCTTTCAGCTTGTCGAGCGCCAGATTGGCGGTCGCGAGATCGCCGAGGTTCGCGGCGCTCACGCCGGCGGCGAACACGTACGCGGCGCTGCCGTCGTAGCCGGGCGCTCCGCCATCCCTGACGGGACCGCTCGACAGCGCGAGCTTCTCCCACTTCTCCGTCTCGACGACCTGACGCGCCTTCATGCCGGCGTAGCCGTCGCGGATGCGAGGGTTGTCCATGTTCGTGTCGGCGACCGCTTTCGCCATGTCGACGCAGCGCTGCGCGTCGTCGAACTTCCCTTCCTGCAGATAGGCGTACTGCAGCCACGACAGCGTGTGGAAATCCTCGCGGCCGCGCGGCAGGTTCTTCTTGTCCGCCAGATCGACCGCGGCTTTGTACGCGATGACGTTCGACGCGATGACGTCGTCCCACATGCCGAGCTGCACGAAGATGTGCGACGGCATGTGCAGCGCATGCGCCGCCGACGGCGCGATCTTCGAATAGGCGCGCGCCGCGGACAGCGAGAGGATCGCGTGATCGGGATCGTCGAACGAGTGAATGATGAAGTGCGCGGCGCCCGGATGCTGCGGGTGGCGCTGGAAGACGTCGAGCACGATCGCCGCAGCCTGCATGGCGTTGCGCGTCGTCTTCTCGCCGGGGCGCGCCGTACCCAGCAGCGACAGCGCGTACATCACCGAGATCTCGTCGTCCTGCGGATACTTCGCGTGCATGCGGCCCGTCGCCTGCGAGTACGCGATGTCGCGCGTGAGCTTGTCGCCGGCGCCGAAGAGCAGCTCTTCGGCCTCGACGAGCTCGCGTTCCTTGCCGGCCGGCGCCTTCGCGGCGCGGGCCGCCGAGGTCGGGGCCAGCTTCTCGAGCGCGCGGCGCGCCGAGGCGAGATCCTGTTCCGCCCACAGTGGGTGGTTGAAGCTCATCGCCTCGCCCCAGTAGGCGAGCGCGAATCCGGGATCGGCTTTTTCGGCCTCGCGGAACGCGTCGGCGGCGATGTCGAACTCGAAGTTGTAAAGCGCCTTCACGCCGACGAGAAACGGGCCCTGCGCCGCGGGCTTGGCCGACGTCGGGAAATTAATCGTGCCGAGCTCGACTGCGGCCGGCGCCTGCGCGCGCAGACCAACGCCGCACGCGACGAGCAGCAGCAGAACGAACACGTAGCGGCAGACTTTCATCACGCACCTCCACAAGGCAAGGCCAATTCTACAGCCAGATTTCCGGATGGATCCCGATTTCGACCACTCGGGACGCTGCGTCAGAGGCTGATCGGGCGGTCATGCTAACATCCAGTCGCCTCGTGCACGCTCAGCGGGTCAGCTCCCTGGCGGTCGCCAATTTTCTGACCGCGCTCACGGCGACGTTCCTCTTCAAGACCGCGCTCTTCACCTACGCTGCGTCGGGCGCCGAGGGCGCCGAGTCCGCGCTGCTCACCTGGCCGCGCCTCGTCCTCTGCCTGGGCTGGGACGTCGTGTCGTCCGCGATCGTCGCGCTCGCCGCTGTCGCCGTCGCGGGTCCATTGGCCGCACGGCTCCCGAGCCTCGCGGTCGCCGCGTCGGGCCTCGTCCAGGCGATCTACGCGGTGTTTCTTGTCATCAGCTATCACGTGGCGCTGATCGTGGGCGCCCCTCTCGATAAGGCGGCAATCGATCTCTTATTCCTCTACAACGCGACGCCCGGCCGTACCGGCGCGCTCGTCGCCGATTCCGTCCTCCCATACGTCACGCGAGCGGTCGCGCTCGAGGCGTCAATCGCCATGGTTGCATCCGCGGCGCTCGTCGTCTTGATCGCGCGGCGGCGCGACGTCGATCGCGCCATCGGCGTCCGTTCCGTTCTCGTTCTGACCGCATTCATCTTCCTGTCAGCGGTCGCCGTCCCCGGGCTGGCCAACGGGCTGCTGGCGGTGCACACCTTCGGCCTGGAACGCAGCCCGCTGACGATGCTCGCGGCGTCGTACGCGCGCGGTCCGTTCCAGACGCTCGGCCGCCGCGATCCCGCGCCACCCGATCCGTACTGCTTCGACCAGCGATCGCCTGTCGCCGTCGAGGGGACCAACCCGCTGACGCGCGTGACGCCGAAGAAAACACATCTGCTGCTCGTGATTCTCGAATCGATCGGCGCGCGCAGTCTGGCCGGGCCGCCGCCGCCGATGCCGACGCTCGAGACGCTCGGTCACGGACCTCACGGCGTGCGCTTCGAGGCCCACTACACGCACTGGCCACAGACCATGAAGGCGGCGTTCAGCATCTGGTGCTCGGAGCTGCCGCACCCCGACTATCCGCCGATTACCTATGTCAACCCTGCGATTCCCTGCGTGAGCCTGAGCGAAGCCTTGAAAGAGGCCGGCTACGATACGGCGCTGCTGACGTCGGCCGACCTCGCGTTCGATCGCCAGATTCGGTTTCTCCGCCACCGCCGGCTCGACTTGATGCTCGATCGCAACGACATGCCGGGGCGCGAGGGCGCCTGGGAGAACGCGTGGGGCATCGACGAGCGCGTCACGACGCGCGCTGTCCTCGACTGGATCGCCCGCCAGCGGCACGACCGTCCGGACCGCCCGTTTTTCGCGGCGTACAACATGGCCGCGGGCCATCATCCGTACGAGTTCCCCGGATCGCCGTCGGGCCGATGGCTCGATCGCGAGGCCGAAGACGCGGCGGAGCGCGCGACGCTCGCGTTCGTCGACGACCGCATCCGCGATCTCGTGGACGGACTCGCGCGTCAGCAGCTGCTCGACTCGACCCTCGTCGCAATCGTATCGGACCACGGTCCGGGGTCTGGGCGCGCCGGCATGGGCCGCATTCGCGACGCCTCCATCTACGAAGGATCGGTGCGCGTGCCGCTGGTCCTCAGCGGACCGCAGCTCGCAGGCGCGAACGGCGCGGTGACGCTGCCGACAGGCCACATCGATCTTGCGCCGACGCTGCTCGGCCTGCTCGGGATCGATCCGCCGCCGACGATGAAGGGACGCAACCTGGCGCGGACGAGCGAGGGCCGCGTTGTGGTGCTCGCCACGCGGCCGCCGTTGTCGCAGGTCGGCGTGCGGGCCGGCCGCTGGAAGCTGGTGCATTGGGGCGAGACAGGCGTCAACGAGCTGTTCGACATCGCGCGCGATCCCGGCGAGCGGGCCGACGTGTCCCGCAGCCACCGTGATCTCGTCGACCAGCTTGACGCCATCGACCGCGGGTGGCAGGCGCAGTCGCGCAACCTCATCGAGAACTACGCCGCCATCCTCGCTTCGTCTGGACGCCGGTGCGAATAGCCGTCGTCGCGCCGTACGATCTGTCGGCTCCGGGCGGCATCAACAACCAGATCCGCGCGCAGGCGCGGGCGCTTCGCCGTCTCGGGCACGAGGTTGCGATCTTCGGCGCGGCATCGGGACCGCTCGAACCCGGCGAGCAGTCGCTGGGCCGGACGATCGACGTCACGTTCGGAGGGACCGAGTCGGGGCTCGGGGTCGACCCGCGCGCGCTGCAGGCCGTCGGACGACTCGTGCATCGGCCGTTCGACATCGTCCACGTGCACGAGCCGTTCGTGCCGATCGCGCCGTGGATCGTGCTGCTGCGATCGCGCGCGCCTCTCGTCGGCACGTTTCACGTGCATCGCGAGCAGGGTCACGGGTTCTACGGCGCCTGGGCGTGGGCCTTGAGGCCGCTCGCCCGCCGGCTCCGCGCACGGATCGCCGTCTCGGAGGCCGCGCGGCGAACCGTCGCGCGGCATTTTCCCGACGACTACGAGATCGTGCCGAACGGCATCGAAGGCGAACGCTTCCGCGTGTCGAGGCCGCGCCCCGAAACCCTGGCGCACGGCCGCCGTCACGTGCTCTATGTCGGCCGCCTCGAGCCGCGCAAGGGCGTCGAGTATCTGGTCCGGGCGATGGCGCAGGTTGAGCGGCGCGTCGCCGGTGCGTCGCTCGTGATTGTCGGCGACGGCCCGAGCCGCGGCGCGTTGGAGACGCTCGCGCGGGACGCCGGCACGTCCGTTCAGTTCGCCGGCCGCGTGCGAGACGCCGCGCTGCCGGCGTACTTTCAGGCGGCCGACCTCGTCTGCGCGCCGGCGCTCGGCGGAGAAAGCTTCGGCATCGTCCTGCTCGAAGCGATGGCGTGCGGCGCACCCGTCGTCGCCAGCCGCATCGAAGGCTTCCAGGCGCTGGTCGGGTCCACGGGAGCGGCAAGGCTTGTCGCACCGGGCGACACGGCCGCGCTCGCGGAGGAAATCTCCTCGCTCCTGAATGGGGATGACGAGCGGCGCGCACTGGCGGTGAAGGGTGCGGCACTTGCGAGCGCGTACGACTGGCAGACGCTCGCGCCACGCCTCGAGTCGATCTACCGTCGCATCAGATCCTGATTCCAGACCCGGTCGTGCTCGATCAGGTACGACCACTCCGCAATCCAATCCGTCATCCGTGCGGCAGTAATGTCGGACATTGAAGTCGAATGACCGGGCTGCGCGACATCCGGAAAACCGACGCGCGTGATTGCGGCGTTCGGCGTCCGCGCATCGACGAGCACCGCGTAGCCGTCCCGATCGAAGCGCGAGCCTCCAGGCCGGACGGCGAGCGCGAACGGCCTGGCACCGCGCGGCGGTCCGAACAGATCGCGGCCGAGCGCGGCGGACGGCCGCCGGTCGCCGGCCAGGGCGAGCACCGTCGGCAGCATGTCGACGTGGCTCGCGGGCCCGACGACGCGGCGGGGCTCGCCGACGAGATCGGGCGGCCCCGTGACGATCGCGGCCGTCCAGACGTTGTCGTTCTCCGGCAGACCGGATGTGCGCCGCAGATCCGTATAGAAACCGTGATCGCCGACGACGACGGTCACCGTGCGGTCGCGGCGGGCCCGTGTCCCGAGAAACGACACGAGCGCCCCAACTTCGCGATCGGTGTAGCGCAGGACCTGCCGATAGCGAGCCGTCAGGTGCGCCGTATCGGCGACGGGCGCTTCGTGCGAATCCTCGGGCACGCGGAACGGATAGTGCGTGCTGTAGGTGGAGACGAACTCGAAGAGCGGCGCGGGCGTCTGCTCCGCGTCGTGCCGACGAATCTCGTCGATGGCGCACGCCACGATGTTGTGGTCGGTAGCCTCGATGCCGTGCGCGACGAGATCGATCACCCGTGCGTACCATTGCCCGAGCCAGCGATCCTGGTTGTCGAAGTGCGGATCGGCGCCGATGTAGATGGTGTCGTAACCGAAATCGCGCAGCCTCGACGGGATGCAGTCGAACCGGCGGTTCGCGAAGTCGGTGATGATCTCTCTTCGCCGGTGCGGCCACGCCGAGCAGTGGAACGACAGAACCGACGGCGCGCTCGGGAATCCGTTCGACGTGAACGTCGGAAACGTGGCGCCGCGCGCCGCCAGCGCGTCCAGGTTCGGGCTCACACTATCGTGGCCACCCGCGACGAACCCGAGTTCTTCGGCGCGGAGGCTCTCGATCATCACGACGACGATGTCGGGGCGACGAGCGGCGGCACGCGGCGGCCCCGGATCGGTGGGCTCGTAGACGAGCGGATAGTCGTCGCTCACCCACCGGGCGTGAGGCGGCAGGCCGACGAGGCCGCGCAAGTCGCGGATCGCGTCCTGTTCGGTTCCGCGAATCGTCGTGCGATCGAGCCCGAGATACTCGCGAGTGAACGCCACCTCGACCGGCGCCGGCGGCCCGGGCCACGGCGTCAGCGTCGGCAGCCAGAGCAGCACCACGCCCGCGAGCAGGAGAAGAAAGCCGGTTGCGCGGTCTGACCCCGGTCTGACCCCGGACGGATCCGGCAAAGACTGCGATCGTCCGACCAGGCGCGCCATCCAGACGATGACGCCGGCGAAAAACAGCAGACCGGCGCCGACGAGCGGCGCGTTCGCTTTCAACGGTTCGAGGAACTCGTTCGACGTGACGACGTGGATGCCGCGGAACGTGCGGAACACGGTCGGCGTCAGCGGCGCGCCGGTGATCGCGGCGACGGTGAGGTCGGCCTGTCCAGCAATCATCGACACCGCGAAGACCACGAACGCGGCGACGGTCACGACGCGCGCGTAACCGGGCACGCGAACCGGCGCTCGCGCGAGCAACAGAAACGCCGCGACAAGAATCAGCAGCGCGCCGAGGTGCGCAGAGAGCGCGGGAACAAACAGGGCGAGCCGGCTCGCGAGCGATCCCGGAGGCTGGACGAGATATCGGGCCGCAAGCCCGACGGCTCGAAAAAGCACGAGCAGCAGGCCGGCCTTGGCGATCGGATGCGCGCGCAAGACCCGTATTGTATCAACGCGTATATGATCGACTGCCTGTGGCGGAGATGCTGCGCGCCATCCTTGGCGCGCTCACGCGCGCTCGGATCTCGCTGGTCGTCATCGCGCTCGCGCTGCACCTGACCGGCCTGGTGATCACCGGCGAGCGCTGGCGCGTGGTGATTGCCGCGCTCGGCGGCCGGCTGCGACTCTGGCGCACGATCCTCGTCAACCTCGCCGGCATTTTCGTGAGAAACGCGACGCCGACGACGGGCCTCGGCGGCGACGCCAGCCGCATCGCGCTGCTGCGCGCCGAGGGCGTCCCGCTCCTGCAGGCGACCGCGTCGTTCGCGTACGTCCGCCTCGCGGAGCTGCCGCCGCTCGCGCTCGTCGTCGCGCTGTCGGCGCCGGCGGTCGCGGCGACCGCCGAGCGCTCGCGCGCGAGGCTTGCGATCACCGCCGCGGCGATCTCCGCTCTCGCCGCTCTGCTGTGGCTCGCACGCAACCGTCTGCGCGCGCACATCGCCTCGCTCTGGGAACGGACGGCGCATCTGCGCATCGATTGGTCGTCGGCTGCGCTCGCGATCGTCTACGCCACGCTCGCGCAGGCCGAAACCATCGCGCGACAGATCGTCGTCGCCGCCGCGTTCGGCGTGCCGCTGACGGCGCAACAGTCGGCGACGATCACGGCGATGACCATCGTCGGCGGCTTCGTGCCGACCGTCGGCAGCATCGGCGCGATCGACGGCAGCATGGTCGCCGGACTGATGCTCTTCGGCGCGTCGGCCGGCGACGCGATCGCGATCACGATCGTCGGCCGCGGGATCTCGTACGGCGTGAGCACGGCGATGGGCGCGGCGGCGCTGGCGCTGCTCGGCGGACGCGGCATCCTGCGGGCCGTCACTGCACGCAAAACGAATACGGCAACCGCGGGTTGAACGCGAGCGACGCGTCCGAAAGGTTCGAGCGACCCTTCACGAGATAGTTCGTCGCAGCCAGCAGCAGGCAGTCGATCAGCCCGGACTTCCCTTTCTGGTAGTTCGACACGGCGAGCGATCGATCGAAGTGAATCGCCGTCCCGCCCGCGTGCACGCGCGGCGCATCCTCGACCGCGAGCACCTGATCGCCGAATTCTTTCCGCATGAAGGCGAGGAACTCGATTTCGTCGGTCGCGACCACGACCTGATAGCGCCGCGGCGCCGCTGATTCGAGAGCGCGGCGCACCTCAGAGGCGTAGGCCGCGTACGGCACCGGCGTCGTGCGATAGTCGACGAGCGCGCCGCCCGGCCCGTGCGTCGAATCGGTGCCGCGAAAGTGGACGCCGATGACGAACGCGTCGCGCTCGAACGCCGCCACGATGCGGCGGGCCTCTTCGCGGATCTCCGGCCGAACCTCGATGTGCGTCTCGAGCAGGCGATTGACCTCGGATCGGCTCAGCCCGTACGTCATCGGATACAGGTACGGCGTCCGGCCGTTGACGACGTCGCAGAATCCGCCGTGCCGCCCGTATTTCGCGAACACGCCGTTCAGGTGGAGCTCGGCAGGATCGGCCGGCGCCGATCGGACCGTCATGTACGCGCGCAGAAAGAAGTACGTCCACCAGTTGGGACCGCGATCGCGATCGAGGTAGAGCGGGCTGCGAAAGTCGACCCGGACGCCGGCCGCGCCATTCGCTTCCGCGTATGCGAGGGCGCCGAGCACCGAGTGGAATTCCGAGAACATGCCGGCCCATCCCGACGAGGGCCGGAACCCCTGCCGCGCGTAGAGGACAAGCGTTCGATCGCGCACGTCCGGCTCGGGCAGCCGGCCGCGCAGCCAGTTGCGGATCGATCGGCTCATCGAGGGACGTGGTGCGGCCTGCGGAGCGAGCGGCGCCTCCGATCGATACCAGCGGATGGGCTCGCCGCTCATTGCGCGACGAGCTGGGTCATGACGAGCTGCCGGTAGAACGACGAGCTCCGCAGCAGCTCGTCGTGCGTCCCGCTGTCGACGACGGTGCCGCCGTCGAGGACGATCACGCGATCGACGTTCGCGACCGTCGAGAGCCGGTGCGCGATGACGAGGGTCGTCGGGCGGTAATCGATGGCGTGCAGCGCCTCCTGGACGATCGACTCGAGCCCCGCGTCGAGCGCGCTGGTGGCCTCGTCGAGGATGAGAATCGACGGGCGCCTCAGGACCGCGCGCGCAATCGCCAGCCGCTGCCGCTGGCCGCCCGACAGCTGGACGCCGCGATCGCCGATCGGCGCGTCGTAGCCGCCGGGCACGCGATGGATGAACTCGTCGGCGCAGGCAACGGCCGCGGCCGCCTCGATGCCGCGCGCGTCCGCCGCCGGCGCGCCGTACGCGATGTTCTCGGCGATCGTGCGCGAGAAGAGCGTCGGATCCTGCTGCACGGTCGAAATGCGCGCCCGGAACCACGCCGGATCGAGCGTGCGGACGTCGTGGCCGCCCACCAGCACGCGTCCGTCGCTCGGGTCGTAGAAGCGCAGGATCAGGTTCAAGAGCGTCGATTTGCCCGCGCCCGACTTGCCGACGAGCGCCACGACCTCTCCGGGCGCGATGAAGAGATCGATGCCCTTGAGCGCCTCGACCTCCGGCCGCGTCGGATACGAGAACCGCACGCGCTCGAACGCAATCGACCCGTCGAATTCCTGCGGTGTCGCGCCGCCAGCGCCGGGAATCAGCGGCTGGCGCTCGAGCAGGTCGAAGACCCACTCGGTCGATCCCATCGCGCGCATTGATTCGGTGACGTACCGCGACGCGTTGCGGAAGCCGCGCGCGACCAGCAGGGCGTAGAGGATGAACGAGAAGAGCGCGCCCGTCGTCAGCCGGCCGGCGAGAATCAGATGACCGCCGACCGAGATCGCCAGCACCGCGGCGCACTCTCCCGCGACGAACGAGATGCCGCCGAGCAGCGACTGTGCGACGACTTTCCGGCGTGCGACCTCGATCGCCTTTGCCGTCTGCCGTCCGAGCCGCGCGGCTTCGGCGTGCTCCTGCGAGAAGGCGCGGACGACCCGGATGCCGCCGATCACTTCGGCGGCGGCGGCGCCGGTGTCGGCATGCGCCTGCTGCAGCGCGGTCGACAGCGTCCGCACGCGCCGGCCCAGCAGGGTCGTCCCCACGACAATGGGCGGCACCGCAAGCAGCGTCAGCAGTGACAGCGGCACCGACGTGTAGAACAGCAGCCCGGTCCCGGCGACGCCGAACACCGTGAAGCGCATGGCGTCGGCGAATTCCTCACCGAGCACGAACCACAGCGCGGGCACGTCGGACCACAACCGCGTGGTGATTTCGCCGGTATCGCGCCGATCGAAGAACTGAATGTCCTGGCGCAGCAACGTCTCGAACACGAGCTGGCGCAGACGCGCCGTCACGCGCTCGGCGCCGAGGTTGAAGCAATAGTCGCGGGCGAACGTCGCGACGGCCTCGACGAGCAGGATCGCGACGAGCAGCAGCGCCATCTGGTTCAAACGCTCCACGCGGCCTCCCTGCACGCCCTCGTCGATGAGGAGGCGGATCACCTGCGGGTACGCGAGCCCCGTGCAGATGCTGATGGCGACAAACGGGAATCCGGTGAGATACAGGCGTCGCTCCGCCCAGACGAGCATACCGATCCGCCGCAACTGTGTGGTCACCTGCTGCACACCCCGATCTCCCGGAGGCGAGCGTCCATGTGCGCCTCGAGCAGTTGAAACTTGCAGCCCGGCTCGATCGGTTCCTCCCACTTGTTGTGCCAGTGCCACGCGAACGCGCCGTCGTAGAAGTCGGCGCTGTACGGCATCTTCTTGAACGGCTCGAACCGGGGCTCCGCCTGCCACTCGGTGTTGAAGAACGGCGACGGAAAGACGGCGATCGTCCGCCCGCGCGCGACGGCGCGGCGCACGTTCTCGCGGCCCCAGTTGTACTTGCCGGGCGGAATTTCGATCAGGCCCTGCACGAGCTCGCGCGCGAAGTCGCCCCCTCGCCGCAGCCGCATCAGCGCGGGCGCGTACATGTCGTCGAAATGCTCCCACTGATACACGAATTCCTGATCGAGGAAGATGCCGAGGCTGCGCAGCAGGACCGTGTCCATGTCGGCGTAGACGCCGCCGTACTTGTACAGCACGAGAATCCGGAAGAGATCACCGTCGCGATACGCGCGCGAATCCTGCTGGCGAAACACCCTCGGATGCGCCTCGAGTGGCGTGTCGCGCGCCTCGGCTGCCGCGTCGTAGATCTTCAGCGTGACACACGGCAGGAGCGGTCGCAGCCACTCGTTCCGCGAGAGATCGCGATCCGACCAGAGGACGAGCGAGCACTTCGACAGGTCCTGCGTCGCGACGAACGACTTCACCGGCAACGCCTGCTTGCGGCCGAACGGCCGCACGGTCTTCCAGAACCTGCCGTGCCGCTCGCGCCAGTACATGTGAAACGTGATCGGCTCCGGCGGGCTCACATCGGGCAACGTCCGGCAGAATGCGATCGCCTTTCGCCAGTCGTGATAGAGCTCGTAGTGGGTCGCGAGGGAAACGTCGACCATCAGTACAGGCAGCAGCGCGAGTACAGCGCCACGGGCACGTTGAAACCGATGTAGTCGTAGAACCAGCGATCGCACTTGCACCGCACGGCGATCGCGGGCCGCGAGTCGGTCGCGAGATCGTAGCCGGCATGATGCACGAGATACGACAGCACCGCCTGATCCTGACGATGATTCTTCCGCGACGATCCCGGCGGGGCGATGCAGCCCTTCGCGAGCGCGCAGTGCTTCCACGGCACGACCACGTCGCGATACACTCGCTCGCGGACCTCCGCGGACGGATGGCCCGTGGCAAATCCGACGAGCGTCGCGTCCGCGTTCGGTCGCTCGAGAAACGCCGTCGCGTCCGCCTCGAGCGCATCGAACATCAAGGGGTGCGTCCAGTCGCGCATCGTGCCGCTCGATCGACGCACCCACAGCCCCCGGCTGCCGCGGATCCGCCCGGCGATCGGCTCGAGCGCCTCGAAGTACGATCCCGCGTCGCTCCACACCACGTCGTCGGGCACCGCGGCGGCGCGGACGCGATCGACGACCTCGGCGACGATCACCGGCTTCCAGGCGTACTCGCCCGCGTTCGTCGCGACGTCGAGAT
>Ga0066903_100001792_pt1 | contig 16135 bp, 14 predicted proteins | sample PanSoiMetaGPlot1_FD_67491 | JGI IMG/M metagenome (GOLD analysis project Ga0066903, IMG submission 67491) | Tropical forest soil microbial communities from Panama analyzed to predict greenhouse gas emissions - Panama Soil - Plot 1 (version 2) | ecosystem: Environmental > Terrestrial > Soil >... | reverse complement strand
TTCAACATCAAGGACGGCGCCGCGATGGTGTGGGCGCAGCGCGCGGGATTGCGCATCGGGCTGCTGTCGGCCCGCACGGCCGATGCGACCGCGATCCGCGCCGCGCAGCTGGGGCTGAAGGTGGTCGTCCAGGGATCGTCGAACAAGCTCGCGGGGTACGAGCAGATCCTCGCGGATCACGGCCTGAGCGACGCCGAGGTCGGCTACATGGGCGACGACCTGCAGGATCTGCCCGTGCTGCGGCGCGCCGGCTTCTCGGCGGCGCCGGCCGACGCCGCCGCCGAAGTACGCTCGGCGGTGCAGTGGGTCAGTGCCGCCGGCGGCGGCCGCGGCGCGGCCCGCGAATGCATCGAGCACGTGCTGCGCGCGCAGGGCGCGTGGCAGCCGGCCGTCGGCGAATTCTTCACGTCCTGATCGATGGCCTCGGCTCCAGTTCTCCTCCTCGTCGGGCTCGTGACGCTCCTCATCGGCCTCGCCGTCGGCAAGGCGTGGGAGCGCTACAAGCTCCAGGACGGCGTGTGGATCGATCGGCGCCGCGCGCGCGAATCGCCGCACTACATGCTCGGGCTGAACTTCCTCGTCGCGAACCAGGTGGATCAGGCGATCGAGGAACTGGCGAAGGCGGCGCGCGCCGCCGGCGATCCGCTCGAGATTCATCTCATTCTCGGCAACCTGTATCGCGAGAAGGGGCAGGTCGGCCGCGCGATCCAGGAGCACCAGGACCTGCTGCAGCGGCCGAAGCTGCGCAAGCTGGAGCACGCGAACGTGCTGCTCTGCCTCGGCCTCGACTACCGCAGCGGCGGATTCGTCGATCGCGCGATCGAGGCGTTCAACGAAGTGCTGAAGCTCGATCCCGACAACCGCTACGCGCTGTCGAATCTCGAGAAGCTGTACGAGGATCAGCACCAGTGGGACCAGGCGTATACGGCGCGGCAGCGGCTCGCCGCGCTGTCCACCGCCGCCGAGGGCGGACCGCAGTCGCCGAAGCACAACGAGGTGTTGGCGTTTCTCGAGAACGAGTTCGGACAGGCGGCGCTGCGCGGCAAGGACTATCAGGAAGCGGCGCGGCGGTTCGACGCGGCGATCGAGCGCGACGCACGCAACGCGCCCGCGCACCTGAGCCTGGGCGACGTGCGGCTCGTCGAAGGCCGGCCAGCGGACGCCGTCGCCGTGTGGGAGCGGCTGCTCGACGCGGCGCCCGAACGCGCCTATCTCGCCTTCTCGCGCCTCGAGAGCGCGTACGCCTCACTGGGAACACCGTCGCGTTTTCGATCGCTCTGCGAAAAGCTGATCGCCGACAACCCTCAAGACTGGCGCGCCCGCCTCGCGCTGGCCCGCCACGTCGGCGCCGCCGGCGGCCACGATGAAGCGCTCGCGCTGCTCTTCGACGCGCTCGTCGTCAATCCCCACTCGCTGGCCCTGCATCAGGCGATCTGGGAAACGCTGTCGGCGCTCCATCTGCCGCCGGCGCTCGTGTCGAAATACGTCGGCCTGACGCGCGACGCCGTCTTCTACCTCGACCCGCACGTCTGCCTGCGCTGCCGCTATCGCTCGACGGAACTGCTCTGGCAGTGCCCGCACTGCCACGAGTGGAATACGTTCGTTGAAGAGAGAATCGCGCCGGCAAAGGAGAATGCCGAGGTCTGAGCGCGATTCGTCTGTGTTCAGTCGATCCGCAGCGCGTCTGCCGGCTGAATCGAGGCAGCCCGGTTCGCTGGAATCGCGGCTGACATCATCGTCACGACGAACAGCACCAGGCTGACGGCGACGAGCACGACCGGATCGTTCAGGGTGCCCATCGACCACCGGGCGATGACCTTGTTGAGGCCCACGCTCAATGCGAGACCAGCGAAGAGGCCCGCGACGATGGCCAGGACCGCCGGCCGAACCGCCGCCTTGACGATGCGCCCGCGACCGGCGCCGAGCGCTGTACGGATGCCGAATTCCCTGAACCGGCACGACACCGAGTACGACACCACACTGTAGAGGCCGACGCCCGCGAGCATCAGCGCAAACATCGCGAAACCGAGCAACAGCGACGTGACGAACCGCTCGCGGGCCCACCCCGCGTCGGCCAGCGCGTCTTCCGCCGTGCGTACCGCGTTCACGGGTTGATTGGGATCGACGGTTCGCACCGCTTCCCGAATCGATCGGGTCATCGACAAGGGTTCGCGACTGGTCCGCAGGATCACGTTCTGACTATCGCTCAACATGAGCGTGTACGGCACGTAGATCGACGGCGCCGGCGGCTCGTGGAGACCGACATTGGGAGTGTCGCCGACCACGCCGATGATCTCGAACCAGCCGTCGCTGCCGGGCGCCGGAAGCTTGAAATACGAGGATGGTCTGATGTACTCGGGCATCCGGACCCGCCGTCCAACGGCGGTTTCGTCAGGCCACAGCGCACGAGCCATCGTCTGGTTGACGAGGGCGACGTGGGGCGTGCCGGCGCTCTCTGAATCCGACCAGATGCGGCCTCGAACGAGCGGGATCTTCATTGTCGAAAAATAGCCGGCGCTGATCCGTTGGAGAATCGCCGGCTCCTCTCCGTTCATCTCCCGTCCGGGCACTTCGACCCCCGCGCGTTGCCCCGACTCCGGCGGTATCCCGCTGTTGGTGGCGAGCGCGAGCGATTCGACCTGGGGCACCGCTGCCAATCGCGTCCGCAGACGCTCATAGAACGCGGCGCGGTCGGCCCATTCCGTGCGACTGTTCTCTGGAAGGTTGATCGACGCGATGATCACATTGTGCGGATCGTAGCCAAGCGAGGTCCCGTACAGGCCAGTGAGCACCCGGACGGCCGCGCCGGTTCCCGCGAGCAACAGCACGGTCAGCGCGATTTGAGCCGCGAGCAGGAGGTGATGTGCTCGCCGGTTTTCGACGCCGGCGGTCGTGCGCGCAGTCGCCGTCAGGCGTGGGCGCGAAAACGACAAGGCCGGTGACAATCCAGAAACCAAGGCCGCCACCATCGCGAGGCCCGCGCTGAACAGCAAGACCGGTACATCGACTGGCACGGCCGCCAGGTTCCCGACGGGAACCGAATTGGGGGGCAGGAGCCTGAGCACGGCCGGCAGGCCCCAATAGCCCGCCGCAACGCCCAGTACGGCGCCGCTGCATGCCAGGAGCAGCGATTCCACGAGGAGCTGCGTCATCAATCGTCCGCGACGTGCGCCGAGGGCGGTTCGCACCGCGAACTCCTGACCCCGGCGCGGTACCGCGCGCCAACAGCAGGATCGACACGTTTGCGCACGCGAGCAGGAGCAGCAACAGCGAGGCCGCGAAGATCAGCAGGAGGGTCGGCACGAAGCCGGCCGTCCTTTGCGCCTCCACCACACTTCGTACGAGCGGACGCACCTCCTTCGGAAACCGTTGCGGGGTCTGCTTTGCGAATTGGTCGAAGAGCGGCTGAAGTCGCTGTTCGGCCAGGCGTGGAGTGACGCCCCGCGCGAGACGCGCCTGGACGGTCCATGCGAAGGCTGGATCGAACGTCAGATGAAGGGGAACGAGAATCGCCGGCCCAGTAGAGAAGTATTGACGTGGCAGCACGCCAATCACGCTGTAGGACTCGCCGTTCAAGGAAAGTGTCTGCCCGATTGCCTCAGGCCGCCCGCCGAAGTGTCGCTGCCAGAAGCGATAGGTGAGCACGACAACCCGCTGGGGCTGCTCGCCCGCCGGCCCGTCCGTCTCGTTGAAGAGTCGTCCGAGCAGCGGCGGAACCCCGAGTACGTTCAAACCACTTGCTGAAACGTACAGCGTGGGCACGGCTTCCGGGAGGTCCTGGCCGGTCAGCGTCATCTGCCACGTGTTCGAGGCGAAGGCGCCGTCCAAGACGTCGCTGTGTTCAAGGGCGACGAGCTGCCACGTCGTGACAAACAGGCCACGCGGCCTCCCTCTGTCCACCATGTCAAGCCTGACGATCCGTTCGGCGTCGGCGTATGGGAACGGATTCAGCAATGCCGCATTCACGATGCTGAACAGCCCTGTCGCGGCGGCAATCCCGACGGCCAGGGAGACGACAGCCGTTGCGGTCGAACCGGGGCTCCGGCGGAAGATACGCAGCGCGTATCGGAGATCCACGGCGAGGATGTTCAGCAAGACGTCTCCTCAGCGACGGGGGCGAACGAACATGACGACTCCGGAGTGAGTGACAGCGTCAACGCCCGCGCGCGTCTGTCGTCAAGCGAGCGTGGAGCGTTCGAATCTGCGCGTCCGTCTCGGCGAATCCCCTGTCGGTCCAGATGACATCCGTCGCGCGAGCGACCTTTTCCGCTATCGGCCACTGCGCGGCGATGCGGGCGCGCGCGTCCGCTTCGCTCAGGCTGTCGCGCGCCATGACGCGGCGGACCTGCTCTTCAGGCTCGCAGGCGGCGACGATCACGGCGTCGAACTCGTGATGGTGCCCGGTCTCGAACAGCAGTGGGATGTCGGCGATCGCGACGGTCGATGACGGCAGGTTGACGAACCACTCGCCGATACGGCGGTACACCTCGGGATGGATGATCGCCTCGAGCGCGGCGCGCGCCTTCGGATACGCGAACACTACGCGCCCGAGCGCCGGCCGGTCCAGCGTACCGTCGTCGCCAAGCACGCCGGCGCCGAAGCGCTCGACGACGGCGCGAAGCCCCGCCGAACCCGGCGCCACCGCCTCGCGCGCGAGCACGTCCGCATCGATGGTCGCCGCTCCGAACTCGGCGAACCGCTGCAGGCAATACGACTTGCCCGTCGCGATCCCGCCCGTCAGCGCGACGCGAAGCACCCCGGCACCTCAAGCACCTCAAGCACCTCACGCACCCCGAGCACCTCGCGCACCCCGAGCACCCCGAGCACCTCGCGCACCCCGCGCACCTCACGCACCCCGCGCCTGGGCAGCCGCCAGCGTGTTCATCAGCAGCATCGCGATCGTCAGCGGCCCGACGCCGCCGGGTACCGGCGTGAGCGCGCCCGCCACGTCCGCCGCCGACGGGTGCACGTCGCCGACGACCACCGAGCCGCGCTTGGCAAACGCCTCAAGGCGCGGCGACGCGGCGCCGAAGATCTGCTCCACCGTCGCGCGATCCGAAACCGGCGTCGTCCCCACGTCGATCACCGTCGCGCCGGGCTTCACGAAATCGCGCGTCACGAACGCCGGACGCCCGATCGCCGCCACGAGAATGTCGGCCGTCGCCGCGACCGCGGGCAGATCCGGCGTCTTCGAGTGGCAGATCGTGACGGTGGCGTCGCGCTGCAGCAGCAGCATCGCCATCGGCTTGCCGACGATCTCGCTGCGACCGATCACGACGGCATGCCGTCCGCCGATCGGGATCTCCGACCGATCGAGAATCTCGATCACGCCCGACGGCGTGCACGGCTTCAGGTGCGCGCGCCCCTGCACGAGCTTGCCGACGTTGACGGGATGGAAGCCGTCCACGTCCTTGGCGGGATCGATCGCGTCGAACACGCGCTGCGCGGCGCCCTTCCCCATCGCGGCCGGCAGCGGCGACTGCACGAGGATCCCGTCGTGCGCGGCGCTCCGATTGAGCCGGTCGACGAGCGAGAGCAGATCGTCGAGCGACGCGTTCGCCGCGAGACGCTGCAGGTCGACCCACAGGCCGGCCTCGGTGCCGGCCTTCACCTTGTTGCGGACGTAGACCTCGGACGCCGGATTGGCGCCGACGAGGACGATGCCGAGCCCGGGCGGCCGTCCGGCGCGCGCGGTGAACGCCTGCACGGCCGGCATCGCTGCCGACCGAATCGCCATGCCGATCGCGGTGCCGTCGAGAAGTCGCGCGCTCACGCTCTCCGTGCCGTTCCTCCGGCCGCCGATTCGAGCTCCTTCAGGCTGGCCGCGCGGCCGAGGACGACCAGATCGTCTCCGGCGCGGATCGCCGTGTCGGGCTCCGGGTTGAATTCCATCTGGCCGGTGACGCGCCGGATGCCGACCACCACCACGCCGAACCGCTGGCGCAGGCCGGCGTCGACGAGCGTGGTCCCCGCCAGCGACGACCGATCGTCGATGTGAATCTGCTCGAAGTTCAGATCCATGTTCTCGGACGAGGTTGCAAGCGTCACGAAGTCCACCACGGCCGGCCGGAGCGCGGTCTGCGCGAGCTGCACGCCACCAATATGGTACGGCGAGATGACGCGGTCGGCCCCCGCGCGCTTCAGCTTGACCCGTGCGTCGTCGGTCTCCGCGCGCCCCACGATGAACAGATCGGGTTTCAGCAGCCGCGCGCTCAGCACGGCATAGACGTTCTCGGCGTCGGTGCTCACCGCCGCGACGAGGCCGCGCGCGCGATCGATGCGGACGCGGCGCAGCACGTCCTCACTGGACGCGTCGGCCTCGACGGCCGCGTAGCCAAGCTCCATCGCGGCGTGCAGGCGCTCGGGGCTGCGTTCGACCACGACGAACGGCACCCCGTGGCGCGAGAACTCCCGCGCGATGATTTCGCCCATGCGGCCGTAGCCGCAGACGATGAAATGGTCGGATAACTCGTCGAGCATGCGCGCCAGCCGCCTCCGCTCCCGCCGCTCCGTCCATTTTCCTTCGGAGAGCAGGGTCATGAACAGCGTGAAGGAGAAGAAGAACGTCCCCACGCCGATGACGAGGACGAAGACCGTCCAGGCTTCGCCGGCGCGCGAGAGTGGATGGACCTCCCGGTAGCCGACGGTCGTGATCGTGATCGCCGTCATGTAGAAGGCGTCCCAGAAGGACCAGCCTTCGATGACGACGTAGCCGAGGGTGCCCACCACGGTGACGGCGAGGATGAGCAGCGCCAGCAGGCGCCAGCCCATCCTCCACCATGGCTGCGATCGCGCCACCTCGGCGCCTCAGGCGTGCTCGATCCGGCTGTGGCTCCGACCGTATCCGAAATAGAAGACCATGCCGATGATCAGCCAGACGATGAGCCGCGCCCAGTTCGTCCAGCCGAGTCCGTAGATCATCGCGCCGCAGACGACGACGCCGAGCGTCGCGACGACCGGCAGCGCCGGCACCACGAATCCGCGCGGGATGTCGGGCCGGCGGCTGCGCATCATCCACACGCCGATGCAGACGAGGATGAACGCGAACAGCGTCCCGATGCTCGTCATCTCGCCGACGATGTCGCCCGGAATGAACGCGGCGAAGAGCGCCGTGAAGACGAAGAAGATGAGGTTCGACTTGTACGGCGTGCGGTACTTCGGGTGAACGCTCGCGAACACCGGCGGCACGAGCCCGTCGTGGCTCATCGAGTAGAACACGCGCGACTGCCCGAGGAGCATCACGAGGATGACCGACGAGAAGCCCGCGAGAATCGCGACCGTCACCGACCTCGACAGCCACTCGTAGCCTGTCATGTACTTCGAGATCGCGAACGCGACCGACGCCTCACGCCCGCTCGAGCGGAAGTCCTCGACCGTCGCGACGCCGCTCAGGACGTACGAGAAGAGCACGTAGAGCACGGTGCAGATGACGAGCGACCCGAGGATGCCGATCGGCATGTCGCGCTTCGGGTCCTTCGCTTCCTGCGCCGCGGTCGAGACCGCGTCGAAGCCGATGAAGGCGAAGAAGACGACCCCCGCGGCGCCCAGGATGCCCATGATGCCGCCGTAGTTGTGGACCACGCCCTCGGGCGTCGTGTAGGTCGTCGCGGCCGGAATCAGCGGCGTGTGGTTCGCGGGGTTGATGAAGCCCCAACCGATGCCGATGACCAGCAGCACGATGGAGACCTTCAGCACCACGATGATGCCGTTGACGACTGCCGACTCCTTGGTCCCGCGGATCAGCAGCGCGGTGAGGACCGCCAGGATGAACACGGCCGGCAGGTTCATGATGCCGTGCGCGCCGGTGTCGGCGGCGTGTTCCCACGGGGAGTGCGTCCATTCGTACGGTATGCGTGGACCGAACCACGCGATGACGCGGTTGGCGTACTCGCTCCACGCGATCGCGACGGTCGCGGCGCCGACGGCGTATTCGAGGACCAGGTCCCAGCCGATGATCCACGCCACCAGCTCGCCCATCGTGGCGTACGAATACGTGTAGGCGCTGCCCGCGACCGGAATCATCGACGCGAACTCGGCGTAGCAGAGTCCGGCGAAGGCGCAGCCGATGCCCGCGACGACGAACGCCAGGACCACGGACGGGCCCGCACGATCGGCGATGGCCGCCGCCGTCCGCACGAACAGGCCGGCGCCGATGATCGCGCCGATGCCGAGCGCGACGAGCGACCAGGGGCCCAGGGTCCGTTTGAGCGTGCCCTCGCCCGTGGCGGCCGCGTCGCTCAAGAGACGATCGATCGATTTGGTCCTGAACAGTGAACCAGCCACTACTCCCCCTTGCTGTTGTTGAAGCGTGCAGGTCTGGCGGAAAACCGGAGCAGATTATACGCGACGTTCGGAAAGCGCACCGAGGAACATCCGGACGCGCGCGGCGGGGTCGCCGCCGGCGAGCAGGTCGGAAATCACGGCCACCGACGCGGCGCCCGCGGCGATGACCTCGGGCGCGCGCTCGAGGGTGATGCCCCCGATGGCGACGACCGGCAGGGCGCTCGCCCGGACCGCGTGGCGCACCAGATCCAGGCCTCGAGCGGTGTAGCCGGTGTCCTTGCTGATCGTCCCGTAGATCGGGCCGACAGCGATGTAATCGGCGCTCGTGCGGACGGCGGCGGCGATCTGCGCGTCGTCGTGCGTCGAAATACCGACGAGACGGTCGGGGCCGACGATCCGCCGCGCCTCGTCGACGGGCAGGTCCTCCTGGCCGACGTGGACGCCGTCGGCGCCGGAGAGGCGCGCGAGATCCGCCCGGTCGTTGACGATCAGCCGCGCGCCGGCGCGGCGCGCCAAGGATACGGCGGCGTCGGCGCGTTCGAGACGGGCGCCGCTCGACGGATCCTTGTCTCGAAGCTGGATGACGCGCGCACCCCCGGCGAGGAACGCCTCGAGCACCACGAGCGGCTCGAGCCGCCGCGCGCGGCACAGATCGACGTCAAGAACCGGATAGAGCCCTGGGAGCATGCAGGGTGACGACGATGCCCCCGCCGTGCGTGACGAGCATCGGGGACGCGTAGAAGTTGCGGCCGTGCCAGGTGACCGTGCGGCCGATCACGATGCCGAGCGCCGAGCCGAACACGACGTCGCTCGCCCAGTGGACGTTCTCGTGCAGCCGCGACATCGCGACGTACGTCGCGACGAGATAGGTCGGGATGCCCCACTTGTACCCGAGGTGCTGCTGCAGCACCGTGGCGGCGGCAAACGTCGACGTCGCATGTCCGGATGGGAACGAGAATCCAACCGTGTTCGTGTCTTCCGCGCCGGGCGGCCGCTCGCGGCGAACGGATTCCTTGATGCCGAACACAAGCCCTGCGGAGAGGATCTCGGCCTCGATCGTGTCCATGCCGAGATGCTGGACGCGATTGCTCTTCTTGCCGCGGCCGATCAAATACGTGGTGCCGCCCGCAGCCAGCAGGATGCCGGTGTTGCCGATGTACTTGCCCGGCGCCCAGAACGCGTCGGCCGCGCCCGTACCGGCGAAATGCCCGTTGATGTTGTCGTCGGCGGGGTGGATCGCCAGCGCCGCCGCGCCGCCGCCGCCCAGCCAGTAGACCGTGTCCATTCGCGGCAGGTGCTTGAGGTCGTCGCCGAGGTTATGAACCAGCGCCGACGCGAAATTGCGGGTGGGCTTCTTGCCTTCTTCTCCGACGGCGGCCGGCGGTTTCTGCGGGTCCGGCGGCGGCGGAGGCGGATTCTGCGCGAGCGCCCCCGTCGGCAGGAGGGCGAGAACGACGATCAGGGCCGCAATGCGCATCGGTTACGCGACATCACGCCGTCTCTGCCAGGCTGCTCGGACTACTTTTTTTTTCGACGATGTAGCGTTCCATGAACCCGGTGCTCAGGCGTCCCGCGACGAAATCGGGATCCGCCAGGATCTTGAGGTGCAGCGGGATCGACGTCTTGATCCCTTCGATCACCGTCATCTCGAGCGTCCGGCGCATGCGCGCGATGGCTTCCTGGCGATCGCGGCCGTGGACGATGATCTTGGCGATCATCGAGTCGTAGTACGGCGACACCGTACACTCGGAGTGGGCGAACGTGTCGACGCGCACGCCGGGTCCGCCCGGCACGCTGAAGGCGTGGATCACGCCCGGCGACGGCGCGAACGTCTCGGGATCCTCGGCGTTGACGCGGCATTCGATCGCATGCCCCGTGAACGTCACGTCCCCCTGCTTGAACGACAGCCGCTCGCCCGCCGCGATCCGGATCTGTTCCTTCACGATGTCGACCGCGGTGATGAACTCGGTGACCGGGTGCTCGACCTGGACGCGCGTGTTGACCTCGAGGAAGTAGAAGTTCTGCTTGTCGTCGAGGAGGAACTCGAACGTGCCCGCGTTCGTGTACTGGACGGCCCGCGCGGCGTCGACGACGGTGCCGCCCAGCTTGCGGCGCATCTTGTCGGTGACGGCGATCGACGGCCCTTCCTCGAGCAGCTTCTGGTGGCGGCGCTGGATCGAACACTCGCGCTCGCCGAGGTGGACGACCGCGCCGTGGTGATCGCCGAGCACCTGGAACTCGATGTGCCGCGGGTTCTCGACGTACTTCTCGATGTAGACGTCGCCGACGCCGAACGCCGCTTCGGCTTCGCGCTGCGCGGTCTTGAGCGACTTGGGCAGGTCCTTGAGGTCGCGGATGACGCGCATGCCGCGCCCGCCGCCGCCGGCGACCGCCTTGATGATGACCGGGAGGCCGAGATCCCTGGCGACCTTGAGCGCCTTCTCTTCGCTCTCGACCGGGCCGTCGCTGCCCGGGAGAATCGGGACGCCCGCCTTCTTCATCGCGCGGCGCGCGCGCGCCTTGTCGCCGAGCAGGCGGATCACGTTCGGCGACGGCCCGATGAACTTGATGTGGCACGCCTCGCAGACTTCCGCGAGATACGCGCTCTCGGACAGGAACCCGTAGCCGGGGTGGATCGCGTCGGCGCCGGTGATCTCGGCGGCGCTGATGATCGCCGGCACGCTCAGGTAGCTTTCGGCGCTGCGCGGCGGACCGATGCAGACGTCTTCGTCGGCGAACCGCACGTGCAGCGAGTTCTCGTCGGCCTCCGAGTAGACGGCGACCGTGCGGATGCCGAGCTCGCGGCACGCGCAGATGATGCGCAGCGCGATCTCTCCGCGGTTGGCGATGAGGATCTTCTTGAACATGCGTCAGGCCGTCCTGATGGCGAACAGACGTTCACCGTATTGAACCGGCTTGCCGTTCTCGACGTACGCGCTGACGATCTCGCCGTCGTACTCCGACGTGATCTCGTTCATCAGCTTCATCGCCTCGATGATGCAGAGCACCTGATCCTTCTTGACGCGCTGGCCGATCTCCACGAACGACGCCGCGCCCGGCTCCGGCGAGCGGTAGAACGTGCCGACGATCGGCGACTTCACCACCGCGAGCTCGACCGGGATGTCGTCGGCCGGCGCCTCGGCGCCGCCGGACGCGGGCGCCTGCACCGCCTGCGGCGCCGGCGCCGCCGTGAGAGCCGAGACGACCGGCGGCATCATCGCGACCGGCGCGATCGGCGCCGCGTGAAACGTCGGCACGACGCCCGCTTTGCGGACGCGCAGCTTCAGGCCGTCCCGCTCGAGCTCGAATTCCGCCAAATCGTGCTCGCGCACGAGCGCGAGAATCCGTTCGATGTCAGAAAAGTCCATTGGCTCCGTTTGCTCGCTCAGCGCGTCAGGATCTCGCATCCGTTCTCGGTCACGAGCACATCGTCTTCCAGTCGCACGCCCCCCACGCCGGGCACGTAGGCACCGGGCTCGATCGTGAACACCATCCCCGGCTCGACCGTCAGGTCGGGCAGGCGGCCGGACGGCCGCGCGATCCGGGGCTCCTCGTGCACTTCGAGCCCCAGGCCGTGCCCCGTTCCGTGGCCGAACGCCTCCCCCAGGCCGTGCCGCTCCAGCACGGAACGCGCGGCAGCGTCGATGGCGCTCGACGCCACCCCCGGCCGGACGGCGGCCAGGGCGGCCTCTTGGGCCTCGGCGACCGCCGCATACAGCCCGCGCAAGGCCGCCGACGGGGCGCCAAGCTGAACCGTACGCGTGAGATCCACGCAGTATCCGTCGTAGACCCCCCCGAAGTCCAGCACAGTTGGGTCACCCGCCTGCACCGTCCGGGCCGTCGGACGCGCGTGCGGGAGCGCACTATTGGGCCCCGAGGCCACGATCGTCTCGAACGCGGGCCGCGCAAATCCGGCGTCGCGCATCGCCACCTCGATGTCCAGCGCGATGGCGCGTTCGGTTCGCCCCTCGCGCACCAGATCCGTGAGGCCGGCGGCGATCTTCGCGAGGCGGCGCCCCCCTTCGCGCAACGCCTCGACCTCGACCGCATCCTTGATGATCCGCGCGCGCTCGACGATGCGCTCGGTCGGCACGAGCACGGGCGTGCCGGCGTCGGAATGGAGCGGCAGCGGCGCCTTCGCGGCGAGCCCGGCCGAGATCGCGTTGAAGCGGCTCACCGGCAGGTACGCGGCCTCGATGCCGATCCGCGACGCGCCGGCCTTCCGCAGGCACTCGACGATCGCTTCGTCGTACGAGCTCTCGAACGTCTCGACGCGCACGATCCCGTCGAGCGGCCGCGCGAGATCCGTCGCCGCGGAGACGTAGCGAAAATCCACCACGAGCAGGCAGATGTCGCGCAGGACGATCGCGGCGCCGGCGGTCCCGACGAACCCGGTGAGGTACTGCACGTTCGGCAGGTGCGTCACCACGAAGGCGTCGAGCGCGACGGCCGCGATGTGCGAGCGTACGCGCGCAATCCGTGCGGCGGCGTGCGACGGCGTACGAGTCACGCGCGGCGTGCGGTTTGAATCGCGCCCAGGAACTGCTCCAGGCGCGTCAGTCTCGCGGCGACGTGCGGGTCGGGCTTGTCGACCGAGGCGTCGGACTCGCCCACCGAAGCGATCGCCGAAGGCGCCGCGAACGCGGGCTCGCCCACCGAAGCGATTGCCGAAGGCGGCGCGAAGGTGGGGGCCTCGAATGCGATCGTCGCCGACTCGAAGACGATGGGGGGCGTCTCCACGACGAGTGGGACCGCCGCTTCGACGGCCGGCGCGGGCGCTTCGACAGCGGCAGTAGCCACTTCGACGACCGCCGCCGGCGGCTCGGCTTTCGGTGCCGGCTCGGGCGCCGCGCTCGCGGCAGCGGAAGCGGCCGCGGGCTGGCCCGCGCCCGACAACGTGCGCTGCAGCGCGGCTTCGAAGATGTCGAACGCCTCGTCCGCGTGTCCCGCCGAGAGCGGCGGCGCCGCGAGCGGGAGATCGAGCATCGGCGCGTGATGCGGCGCGGACGGCTTCGGCGACGGCTTCGGCGACGGCTGCGGCCGATCCGGCGCGCGCTCCTGCGCTTTCTCCGCGATCGCGGAAATCTCCGGAGCCATCCCGGCAGACTGCCCGCGCCGTTCGGCGATGTCGGCGAGCCCTTTGGTCGCGGCGATGTTCTCGGGCGCCGACCGCAGGACGGTCTCGAGCTCCTGGCGCGCCGCGTCGAAGTCGCCCGTTTCGAGCAGCGCGCGGCCAAGCGTCACGCGCGCCGAGAGATACGAGGGATGCCGCACGAGGCCCGTGCGGCACGTCTTGATCGCGTCGTCGTACCGGCCCATGCGGCGGAATTCCTCCGCGAGGGCCGCAAACGCAATCGACGCCGGATCCGCCTGGACCCGGCGTCGAAGCTCCTCTATGCGAGGGTTCTCCGGCACGAGTAAAACTCTATCACCGCCGTCATTAGCTGACGGTGAACGATTGTGACTTCGATGCCGTCTGACCTTTACCGTCTGTCACCGTCAACGTCACCTGAAAGGTCCCCGTGCTGAACGTACGAGTCACCGTTTGACCCGACGCGGGCGCTCCAGGCGTGAACGTCCAGACATAACTGACGATCGCACTGCCCGAAGAGCCGGTTGACCCGCTCCCGTCGAAAAGGACAGAGCTGCCCGCCGTCGGAGTCGCGGGCGAGATCGTGAAGCTCGCCGTTGCGCCCGTTCCACCGCCGCCACCGCCACCGCCGATGTCGACTGCCGCCTGCGCCAGCGTCGACGTGCGCCCGGCATCATCGGTGACCTTCAGCGTGACGTTGAAGGTCCCCGCGTGCTGGAAAATATGTGTCACGATCTCGCCGCCGGCAGTGTTGCCATCGCCGAAATTCCAGGCGTACTGAACGATCTGGTGACCAGGCTCGGCCCTCGATCCTGACCCAATGAAGTTGATGGTCTGGCCGACCGCGGGGTCCGTCGGCGAGAAAATGATGTTCGCGATGGGCAGAGTCCCCTGTCCGACCGTCACGCTCTTGGTCACGCTGTTGGTTCGGCCCAGCGAATCGAGGATCGCCAGGGTCACGAGATACGTGCCGACGCGCTGGTACGTGTGCGTCGTCGTCAGGCCGCCGCTGGTCCCGCCGTCGCCGAAGTCCCACACGAGACCCACGACCGACGCGCCCGACGTCGCGTCGGCGATCACGGCCGTGAACGTGGCGGGATTCCCCACCGTTGCGGCGGGCGGCGTGAAGTCCGGCTGGAACGGACTGGTCGGCGGACCGATGACGCCCGTCGGCACCACGCGAATCTTCACGTTGCGCGTGGTGGAGTCGCCGAAGTCACTCTCGGTGGGCGTCACGAGGACCTGAACGACGATGTCCTGCGTGATGCCGATGACCGGGGGCGGAGCGGTATAGACGGCGGTGGCTCTCCCGTTGGCATCCGTCACGACGCTTCTCGCCGAGAGCTGTCCATAGTCCGTGCGGAAGCCGTCGACCGCGAGCTCGAGGCGCATGGAGACGTTCCGCTTCGGCTGGCCGTTGCCGTCGGTCGCCACAATCTGTACGAGCGATTGCGAGGCGCCGTCCTGCGACACGGTGTCCGGGCTGACCGTGATGATGAGGTTGTTGCCGAGTCCCGACGGGCCGGTCAGCGGCGGCGTCTCCTGCTTGTGGACGGTACAGCCCGTCCACGCGAAGAGCGTCGCGAGCACCACGCACGCGCGGAAAATGCGGTAATTCGAAACCGTTCGTCGCATAAATGTCCTGGTGGGTTAGCCGGCCCAGTCGGCGAAGTTAACGTCGATGTTGCCGGTGACGGTCACTTCCCGCCCGGTCTGGTCGTGGCCGTAGAAGGTCACCCTCGCAACGGTGCTGATGACGACGTTGCCGCCCAATCCCCTCAGCGCCTTCAGGGGCGCCTCGAGCTTCGCCTGGACGCGCACGATCGTGAAACCCGTCGATCCGGTCCCTGAGATGGTCAGGTTGAGGCCGCCGGAGAAGGCAAACGGCACGTCCACGCCCTGGACGTTGTGACCGTCGCTCCGGATGTACTCGACCTGGTATTGCGTCAGCGTGATGGCGTTGTTGGCGCTCGGCGTATTCAGCACGTCCTTCATCTGCAGCGTGAAGTCCGCCGTCCCGACATCGTCGATGATGCCCCCGGTGTCACTGACGACGTCCGAGTGGACCGGAACACCGTCCTTTCCTGCGAGCGTCGTGATCACCAGATACGAAGATCCCTGTCCGGTGCGGATCGTGTCGCTGCACGACGGCACCACCAGCGCGCAGGCGAGCGCCGCGGCCAGCTTGACGCGACGGCCCCACACGACCTTGCGCTGAATCCGATCGATCGATGGCTCGGCATGCATGATGGCTATCCTCGAAGAATCCTGGGCGTTATGAAGATCAGCAGCTCGCGGCTGGAATCGGTCAGCGTGTTGCGCTGGAACAGCCACTTGAGGATCGGCACGCGATAGAGGTACGGCGTGCGGTCGTTGGTGGTCTGCTCCTGGCTCACGAAGATGCCGCCGATGACGGTCGTCGCGCCGTCGTTGACCTGCACGGTCGTCAGCGCGCGCTGCGTGTCGATCGGCGGGATGCCGTTGACGCTGCGCGAGAAGTCGGGCGTCGCGTTCTCGAGCTGGATGTTCATGATCACGGTGTTCGCGGTCGTGATCTGCGGCGTCACGGTCAGCTTCAGCGTCGCGTCCTTGAACGAGACCGCCACGGTGTTGTTGGCGACGGTCTGAATCGGAATCTGGACGCCCTGCGCGACTTCCGCCTGCTGGTTGTTCTGCGTCGTCAGGCGCGGCGTCGAGAGCACGCGGCCCTTGCCGGTGTTCTCGAGCGCGGTCAGCGCGACGTCGAGGTTGAACGCGCCG
>Ga0066903_100001791_pt1 | contig 16140 bp, 12 predicted proteins | sample PanSoiMetaGPlot1_FD_67491 | JGI IMG/M metagenome (GOLD analysis project Ga0066903, IMG submission 67491) | Tropical forest soil microbial communities from Panama analyzed to predict greenhouse gas emissions - Panama Soil - Plot 1 (version 2) | ecosystem: Environmental > Terrestrial > Soil >... | reverse complement strand
TCACCCAGGATCTCTGGGTGCCGGCCGAGGCGGAGATCGTGATCGAAGGCACGGTGCCGACCGACGTGGTCGAGATGGAAGGCGCGTTCGGCGAATTCCCCGGCTACATGGCGCAGCGCGACTTCAGCTTCTTCATGGACGTCACCGCGATCACCACGCGCAAGAAACCGATCTATCTCTCGATCCTCAGCCAGATGCCGCCGAGCGAGAGCAGCAAGATGCGCAACATCGGACGCGCCGCCGCGGGTTTGCGGCTCCTGCGCGCGGCCGGCTTGGACAACGTGATCGAAGTCGAATATCTCGAATGCGCGGGCTCAAACGCCGTGGCGGTGGTGAAGCTCAAGAAGCGCAATCCCGATGACGGCAAGAAGGCGCTGCGGCTCCTCGCCGACAAGTTCATGGGCAAGATGCTGGTCGCGGTCGACGAGGACATCGACGTGCGTGACGCCGAGAACGTGCTGTGGGCGATCGCCTACCGGGCGCAGCCCTACAAGGACACGGAAGTCGTGGAGGCGCCGCCGTTCACGCTCGACCCCGCGGCAGTGCCGCCCGGCGCCTCGCGCGGCCTCGTCACCCGCGACAAGCCGCCGCGTTCGACCGCGCTGCTCATCGACGCCACGATGCCCTGGCCCTATCCGCCGCTGTCACTGCCCAAGCGCGAATTTATGGAACGCGCGATCGACGTCTGGCAGAGCCTGCAGCTCCCGGCGCTGAACCTGAAGGTCCCGTGGTGGGGCTATTCGCTCGGCTACTGGACCGAGGAGGAGGAGAAGGAAGCCGACCTCGCAGTGCAGGGCCGCCACTACGAGACCGGCGAGACGCAGAAACGGGGGCGCCGGCCATTCGGTGAGTGAACCGCTGCGGCCGACTCACCATTGCTGCATCGTCATCGCCGGGCCTGCCCGGGCATGCACGACTGCTCGCCTGAATCAAGGAACGCGCGCCAGGGGCGCGACTCTTGCTGCGAGAGGCGGTTGCAGCAATTCGCCAGGGCCAATTATCGCTGTTCGGAGCGGCCCTGCTTGTACTCGAAGAACTTCTCTTCGATGTCCTTATAGATACGCGCCAGCCATTTCTCGGCGCGCTGCGCCCGATCATGGTAGTGACGGATGTCGCTCTCGAGCTCCTTGATCCGGTCCTCGGCAGTGCGAAGCTGCATCGACAACTTGTGTGCAAGCTCCAGGGCACGCTCGCAATTGGTGTTCGCCGTGTCGGCCGCCTGCTGAAGCAGGACGACGATGGCCTGCCCGGATCGGTCCATGGGATCGCCGTCGTCCCGGGGCTCCCGGTTGGTGGGCGCAAATGGGATAATCTTCTTGGTCTCGATGGTGCGCTCGCTCATCGCATGTCCCCGCAGCACGACGCTCTCATATCCTTACCCCTGCGCCTCGCGGCGCGCTGCCGTATCCTTTTACCAAACGCCAAATAGGGCGTTGCTGTGGCCGGCCGGCCACTCTCGATCCAGGAAAAAGCGGTCTGACGACGATTTACCGCTGCTGATCCTTAAGAGCGAATCCGGCCCCGGCGTTCGACGATCAGCGTTTTCGCCGGGCCAGACGCCACCGTTGTCGGTTCGACGTCATCATCCGGCATATCGCGCAGATTCACCGGCGACGACGTCGCAATAGTGGAGATCTCCTGCTTGTAGATCGCCTGCACCTGCCCCTCGCGCACCAGCGAAATGCAGAAATCGTCGAACGAGGAAATATTGCCCTGGAGCTTGACGCCGTTGAGCAGAGACACGGTCACGGGCGTCCTGTTCTTGATGATCTGAGACAGGAAAATCTCCTGAAGTCGTGGCCGGTATTTCGATGACATGCTCTGCTCGAATGGCTCTTGCCGACGTGTCGACCCGGACGCTTTAAGCGCCCGATCGGAGCGCGGAGCCTGATCGGCGCGGCGCGAATCACGGCACGCGTGCTGTTACCACGACATCGCCACCGGGAAATGGTGACAGGCTCAAGCCTGCTATGTGGAATGAGAAGGGCTGGCCTTGCGCGGGCCCGCAGATTCGCCCGCTGGCACCCGCAGATTCGCCGGCGGCAATTGAAGCGCGTACGGTCGCGGTATATTGTTAATGACGCATTGCCGCGGAGGGCTTGGGGACATCCGCAGGCGGGCTTATTCATCCGGCAAGGAGGCAGCGGTCAGTCATTCTGGCGCCGTGATGGTCGCGACCATTTCCGGCCGATGAATGCTTGCGCGACCAAGCCCAGGCCGGGCGCGAGGAGACTGACATGCCGGGCACCCGTGCCGTCAACATCAAGGAGCAGAAGGACGTCTACGAGGACTTTTTCAGGCTCCGGGAGGTGATCTTTTCGTATGGCTTGCCCGACGGTCGCGCGAGCACGGAGCAACGGCGGCTGGTGTTTGAGCGCGGGAACTCGGTCGGGGTCCTGCTGCTGAACCGCGACAGCGGAAAGCTTGTCCTGGTGAAGCAATTCCGCATAGCGACCTATGGCGACGGACGCGACGGCTGGATGATCGAGACCGTCGCTGGAATCGTCGAAAAGGGCGAGGGACCGGAGACGGCCGCGATTCGCGAAACCGTGGAAGAAACCGGTTACCAGATCGGCAAACCGACGCCGATCGCCACGTTCTTTTCCTCTCCCGGCGGCACATCCGAGCGCATCTTCCTGTACTTCGCCGAGGTCCGGGACGCCGACAAGCGCGGCCCAGGCGGCGGCGACGAGGAGGAGGCTATCGAGATCGTGCGGATGACGCCGGACGAACTGTTCGAGCAGGTGAGAGGCGGCAAGATAGAAGAACCGAAGTTGATCATCGGGGCTCATTGGCTCGAGCAGCACCTGGGCGCCCGGCGCGGCGAGCTTCGCCATTCGACAGTCAAATACGCAATGAAGGGCCGTCCCGACCAAATCGTCGGATATAAGACCGGAAATATCGCCCATGTCGACGGCGTGCAAGTCTGGGTCAATTCCGAGAATGAAGACATGACGATGGACCGCGTCACCGGTCGAACCATTTCCGCCAATATCCGCAATCTTGGCGCCGAGAAGGACAGAGAAGGCAACATCAGGGAAGACACGATCGCCAATGCGTTGCGCAGAGCGCTCGGCCGCCGCCTGCAGGTCAGGATCGGCAAGGTCCTCGAGACTGAGTCGGGCGCGCTGAGGGCCAAGGGGGTGCGACGCATCCTGCATATTGCCACCGTCAGGATCTTGGGCGCCGGGCGCGGAATGAAGGCAGACCTTGATGACCTCCCCGGCTGTGTCGATGAGGTGCTGTCGACCGTGCACCGAAAGAATGAGAGCGTCTGGCTTCGAACGGTTCTGCGTAACCCGTACAGATCGATTCTGATCCCGATGCTGGGTGCTGGCGACGGCGGTTTACAGGTTGGGGAAGTGGCCGATAGGATCATTCCGCGGGCCATCGAATTCTTTACGACTCATTCGACGACTGCATTGACGGAAATATATTTCATCGCTTTCGCCTCACGTGACAAAGCGGTCTGCGACCAGGTGCTGGAACAGTTTTGTGCGCAGGGTGTCCTCGAACGCGTTCCTTGAAGGCACGTTGCACGGGGTTCTCGATGATTGAGCAACTCAAGCGATGGATCTGGTGGCCGGCCCGTGACATCACCGGAGTCTTCCATCTACTTCCCCTGCTCGCCGCTGTGATCTTGTTTCTGTTGCTGACACGTCCAGGGCAACTGCAGGAACTGTATTTGTCGTATATTGAGAAACCTGAGCTCCTTCCCATCGTCTGCGCGGTCCTGAGCTTCACGCTTCTCAGCGCGGCGCTGATGATCGCTCACTACTCGCTGAGTGCGGAACGCATCAGGATCGTCTTCGCGCCCGCGGGCGGCGCACAGGATGACGTCGCTCTCAACCACCTGCAGAGAGCCTGGGCTTTCATCCTCGCCTTGGTCCCCTGGGCCGGCTTGGCTTTGGGTCTCTACTGGGCCGGCGGCCATCTTGGAACCGTGGGCCACAATCTGGAAGCCGCGATTGACCCGTTATTGCCGCAACGCGGAATGCCGGAGTCTGACGCCGTTTTGGCATCCGTCAAAGAGGTCATCGCCGGAGCTACCGGATTTGCCTACAAGGCGTGGCTGGCAAGTTTTTTTGTTGCGGCTGCGGGACTTGGTGTCGTCTATCTGCTCGATCGCGCCAGTCGCGGTCGGCACAGCCGAACGCTGAAGCGGACCACCATCCTTGCCATGGCACTCCTCTTTGTCGGTTTCGGCCTCGTGGCTTGGCGCGGAGGCGACGCGCTCGGAATAGAACTCTATCGCTGGATCGGCCCGCTGGCGGTCACCGCGCTCGCCGCGCTCTTCCTTTTCTCGGCAGCCGCGATTCTGGCGTATCTGTCGCAGAAAGCGGGCCTTCCCGCCCTGTCGCTGGTCCTCGTCATAACCGGGAGCGCAATCATCCTCGGGGCTTCGGTCGGCGCGATCGCCTACTGGCTCGCGATTGCCACCCTCGCCATGCTGGTCTTGGCGTTCCTGTCCCGTCAGTGGCCAGTGGCTGGATTGGCCGCGCTGGTCTGCGCGCTGGCGTACTTTACCGTGGTGCGCGAAAACAGAGGCCCGCCGGTACCCGCTGCCACAGTTTTCGACCAGCCCACTCCCAAGACGAAAGAAGCTCTCGCGAAGCACTTTGCGGAGTGGTTGAAAGTCCGGCGCCCGCAGGGCGACGGCGAGAAATATCCGGTCTTCATCATTGCGGTGCAGGGTGGCGGCATCTATGCGGCGGTTGCGTCGTCGCAGTTCCTGTCCGTGTTGCAGGACCGTTGCCCCGCCTTCGCGCAACATGTATTCGCCATCAGCGCCGTTTCCGGCGGCGCGATCGGTGCAGCCGTCTTTCAGGCGCTTACTCCGCGGCTTCAGCAACCAGCGCCCGCAGGTTGCGGTCTGCTGTCGGCGTCAACGGAACGATCACTGAAGAACCAGACCGAAGAGATCATGCTCGACGATCACTTTTCCCCGATCGTTGCCTCGATCGTCCCGGATCTGCTCGGTGCCTCGCTCGGACGATCGCGAGCGGTCGAAGAGAGCTTCATTCACTCGGTCGAACGCAATGCTAAGGAGGCGGCGGAACACCTGCGCGGGAATTTTTCCAATCACTGGCGCGATCGCAGTCTGGTCCCGGCGCTGATGCTCAACGCCACCTGGGCCGAGACAGGCTATCGGGTCGTGTTTGCACCATTCGTCATGGGCGAAGGCGACGGAACGGTCTACTCGTTGTCTGATCCTGACGCGCTCAAAGATGTTTCGTTGATGCGCGCCGCCGTCGTGAGTGCCCGCTTCCCGGGAATTCTTCCGCCCTACGCAATCCGCCGCCAGTCGGGGCAAGACGAGAAGCGCTGGAATTTTGTTGACGGCGGCTACGCCGACGCATCGGGGGCCGCAACCGCGATCGACCTCTATCAAATGCTCAACGACGCTGGAAAAGGGCTGAATGCGGACATCAAAGTCATAGTCCTTTCGGGCGACAAGCCGCAGCATGACCCCAAGAAGATTGAAGGCACTGAATTCGGCGACCTGATTGCGCCGATAAATGCGATCATGAAGGTCAGAGGTTTGCTGGCTGCGCAATCGGTCAGACGCGCCTGCACCAGCTTCAAAAAACTTGACCAGTCGAGCTATGACCGCTGTCCGATGGACGAGAATCTGGCAGAGTCGACCGAGTGGAAGATCAAAGTCGTTGAGCTCCAGGACGAATTGTTCTCATTGCCGCTGGGCTGGAAAATCTCAAAGACGACATTCGACATCGTGTCGCTGCTCATGGGCCGCAGTGAGCTCTGCACTTTCGAGAAGCGGCCTGGGCAAGCGACCGACCAGAGCGAGGCGCCAATCAAGGAGGATCCGCAAAAAGACCCGCGCAAGGACGTTTCCACGCGCGTGCTGCGGAATAACAGCTGCGTCCTCAAAGCTGTCGAAGTTGCTTTGGGCGCCGTGGACACCCGGGCGGACGCGCTTCCCTAGCAGTCCGACCGACCCTGTCCGCCCTCACGGCAGGCGCATCAACGGCTGCCCCATGCGAATGATGGCACCTTCCCGCACGTTGTCGCACAACGAGAAACCGTCGGGCGCGAACACGATGATCGTCGAGCCGTGCTGGAACCAGCCCATCTCCTCGCCCTTCCTGAACGAGGCGTCGCAGGCGATCACATTGGGCCCGCGGTGCTTGAGGCTCAGCACCACGTCGAGAAAATGCAGGCGAATGCTGGCGACGAGCACGGCGGCGACCGGCACCAGCGTCACCGTGTGCCCGCCGGCGGCGAGAGTCGTGCGCAGCAGTGCGCGTTCGTTCTTGCAGAACAGCCTCTCGATGCGTCGCAGCGCGATTGGATTGACATTCCAGGTGTCGCCGGACATGTAGGTCACGCCATCGACGCGGCAATCGTGCGGCGCGTGGAAACGGTGGTACATGCTCGAGGTCAGCCGCAGCGTCACATAGCGGCCATCGCGATGCGCATCGACCAGATCGTGGTCGCAGAGCAGATCCTGCAACGTGTAGGGAAATCCCTTGACCTGATAAAGGCCGGTGCCGGCGATGCTGCCGCAGGCGCCGACGATCGCGTCGCATGGACTGACCAGAATGTCAGGATCGCGCTCGATCGGGCGGCAGCCCTCCTTAAGTTCGCGGATGAAGCAATCGTGCAGGCTGCGGAATTGTGTTTCCTTGGCTTCCTGCAGATCAAGATCAGAGAGGAACCGCCACAAGCCGATCGATATGTCGCGCACTAGTGGATGCTCGATCTGGCTGAACCAGCCCATGAACTGGGTCACCAGGCGCCGAGGGATCCGGTTCGTCAGCAGGAAATTGATGTCCTCCTGCTCGAGCACCCGCAGAATCCGGGAATGAAGTGTCATCCAGCGGTAAACTCCCTCGGGTAGAGCTTGATTCGATGGAATGGGGCAGTGCAACACTGGCATTCTACGGGGTCGGCGCCGCCGCGCTGGCGACCTCGCTGGTAGCGCTGCGCCGGCGGCTGCAGCTCTCCAAGGCCAAGCACCCCTCGTTGACCGGGCATTCCCGCATGGCGCGGCGGGTCGCGTCCTTCGTGCCTTTCTATGAATACGGCGAAGCCGAGTTCTTCCACACCGACGACGCTCCGGAGGAGGTCGCCGCGCGCCGCCGCGCGGGCTTCATGCGGCTTGCGGCGCTCTATCGGCAACGTTTCGTCCAAACCATCGGGCGTACCGCCGAGGTGACCGAGACCATCTCCGACCTCCAGTTCACCGACGCCTACCGGGTGCCGTTCCAGTACAGCCGCTTCGTACGCGAACACCTCAAGACCGGCGCATTCGTGCAGTCGTCGGCCGGCGTCTTGGTCACCGATCTCGACGGCAATTCCTTCTACGACCTGACCGGTTCCTATGGCGTCAATCTGTTCGGCTACGACTTCTATAAGGAGACCATCGGGGCGGGCTTCGAGCGGGTGCGCGAGCTCGGCCCCGTGCTCGGCCCCTACCATCCGGTGATCGCCGAGAACGTGAAACGCCTCAGGGAGATTTCCGGGCTCGACGAGGTCTCGTTCCACATGTCGGGCACCGAAGCAGTGATGCAGGCGGTGCGGCTTGCCCGCTATCACACGCGCCGGACCCATCTGGTGCGCTTCTGCGGCGCCTATCACGGGTGGTGGGGCGACGTGCAGCCGGGCATCGGCAATCCGGTGCCGGCGCACGAGACCTATACGCTCAAAGATATGTCCGAGGACTCGCTGCGCGTGCTGCGCACGCGCCGCAACATCGCCTGCGTGCTGGTCAATCCGCTGCAGGCGCTGCATCCGAACGCGGGTGCGCCGTCTGACTCCTCGCTTCTCGACAGCGCCCGCACCGCACATTTCGACAAGGACACCTATTCCGCTTGGCTCAAGCGGCTGCGGGCGGTCTGCACCGAGCAGAACATCCCGCTGATCTTCGACGAGGTGTTCGTCGGCTTTCGGCTCGCGCCCGGCGGCGCACAAGAATATTTCGGCGTCAGGGCCGATCTCGTCACCTACGGCAAGACGCTCGGCGGCGGCCTTCCGATCGGCGTCGTCTGCGGCCGCAAGGATCTGATGAAGCGGTTCCGCGAGGACCGTCCGGCCGACATCTGCTTTGCCCGCGGCACCTTCAACTCGCACCCCTATGTGATGGCGGCGATGCGCGAGTTCCTGCGCTTTCTCGAGATGCCGCAGGCGCAGGCACTCTATCGCGATCTCGACCGCATATGGGACGAGCGGGCGCGGCTCCTCAACCAGCGCCTGCGCGAGGCCGCGCTGCCGGTCGAGGTGGCGAACATGTCCTCGATCTGGACGGTGAGCTACAGGCAGCCCTCGCGCTACAACTGGATGCTGCAATTCTATCTGCGCGCGGAGGGACTGGCGCTGAGTTGGATCGGGACTGGACGCCTGATCTTCAGCCTCAATTACACCGACGCCGACTTCGCGGCGGTCGCCGACCGCTTCGTCGCAGCCTCCAGGGCGATGCAGCAAGACGGATGGTGGTGGAGCGATCCGGCCCTGACCAACAAATCGATCAAGCGCCGGGTACTGAAGGAGATGATCGCCCGTCGCTTCGCGTCCAGGGACGATCATCCCAACTCCTAAAGCAGACTGATTCCGGCAACCGCCATGCCCAGCCTTGTGTCGGCGATTCACATCTTTTGCCCAGCAAGCAAGACATGGATGGCCGTGAGAAGCCCGGCCATCACAGCGCATAGGCGCGACGTACAAGGTGATCGGGCTTGCGCGTCAGCTCGTGCGCGGAAGCTCCTCACATTCGTCGATCGCATCGATGCGATGCGCCCGGATGCCAGGGTCGATGAGCTCGCCGCGCAGCAGATAGTACGGCGCCTTGTGGTAGAGTTTCACGTCATGGAACGGATCGGTCAGGATCTTAGTGGCCCAAACGAGGCCCGTCATGACGTCCTTGATGAAGAAAAGGTGGATCGTCCGGAACAGCAATCCGCCGAGCCCGATCGCGAGCCAGATCAACGCGACGTGGCGCACGAACTCCATGGCGCCCACATGCGGTTCGAAGATGCCGAACAACGTCGGATCGAAATAGAGCGGCAGCGGCGACAGCGCCCAGATCGACATCAGCACGACCTTGCGCTGGAGATTGTAGCCGACCTTGATCTCTTCCTTGTATTCGTGGGTGGCCTGGTTCACGACGTCGTAGTCCTTCGGCTCGAAAAAGAAATGGCCGGCCTGCCGGCTGGTCATCGACACGAGCCAGCCGACGAGCGCGGCGATTGCCGGGTCCTTGAACATCATCACATAGGCGAACAGGAAGCTGATCGCGCTCACGAGATGGAGCGACTGGTTGATCCGGCTGTGATGATAGTAGCGGTGGTCGTCCCAACGCTGCACCCGCAACGCCTCGAGAAAGCGGTCCATGGTGTCTCCCCGTTTACAGTCGGCCGTAAGTGCTATGGCGATTCCATGAATCCGGTGTGACAGTCATAAAAACGTCACCTGCAGAAAAGCGCCCTCACCCGGCTGTCCACAGAAAGGTCTAGGGAAGGAGGCGCGATCAAATCGCCGCGCGCATCGCCCGCGAGGCCTCGCGGGCGCCGGCGGCATCGCTGGCCTTGGCGAAGCGGATAAGCGAGAAGTGCCCAAAGGGCGGCATCGCCCGCCGCTCGATCAGCGCCATGCCAGGGGTGTGCCCCGCCCATCGCTCGTAGCGTTCGAAGGAGAATTCGGTGCGCCAGCCAAGCTTGCGCGCGGCGGGCGCAAACCATCGCTCGAGTGCGCGCCGCAATCCGGCCTCTGCCCCGACGCGGCTCACCAGCACAATCTCGCCGCCGGGCTTCAGGACGCGGGCGAACTCGTCGAGCGTGGCCTCCGGATCCGGGACCGTGGTGATGACGTACTGGGCGACCACAACGTCGAACGAGGCGTTCGGAAACGAGAGGTGCTCAGCGTCCATGACCCAGAGCCCTTCGACATTGGTGAGGCCAAGCTCGCTCACCCGCTCCTGCGCCTTGCGCAGCATCGGTTCCGAAATATCAACCCCGCACAGGCGATTGGCGCGCGAATAATCGGGCAGCGATATGCCGGTTCCGACCCCGACCTCGAGGATGCGACCGCCGATGCGTTCGGCGGCCGCGATGGCAGCATGCCGACCGCGCTCGAAGACCGCGCCGAACACTAGGTCGTAGACCGGCGCCCAGCGCGCATAGGCGGTTGCGATCGTCTCCTTGTCGAGATCAGTGTGCGATATCGCAGTCATAACAGTTGTCCTTTTTTCTTTGGCCGCAGACGCCAAACACACCGGGAGGTCATCCCGGTTCCCCCTACTCTCAACCATGCGCGGTGGCAGAAACCGCGATCTCGGTGATCGGTTTGCGAACGCCGCCGCTCGCCACTTTCTGGACGTGGCCGATGAACTGGCGCGCGCTGTTTTCCCAGGACAGGTTCAGCGCGAACGCGCGGCAAGCCTCGCGCGACACCTTGAGTGCCGCAAGGCAAGCGAGCCGCAGATCGTCGTTCAGGGCGCCGATGGGATTTCCCCCTATGACGTCCTTCGGACCGGTGACCGGAAAGGCGGCGACCGGAACCCCGCACGCCAGCGCTTCGAGCTGCACCACCCCGAACGTGTCGGTCCGGCTTGGGAACACGAAAACATCGGCGGCGGCGAGATGTCCGGCCAGGGTGCCATTCTCGAGCAGGCCGAGAAATTTGACGTCGGGGAAGCGCTGCGCGAGCTCGGCCAGTTGCGGGCCAGAGCCGATGACGACCTTGGTCCCAGGCAGATCAAGCGTGAGAAACGCCTCGAGGTTCTTCTCGACCGCAATCCGTCCGACGCTGACGAAGATCGGCCGCGGGAACGACAGCGTAAGGGCGCGATCGGGCCGGAACAGCTCGGTGTCGACGCCGCGCGTCCACATGCCGAGATTGCCAAATCCGCGCTCGCCGAGCTCTTTCATCAGCGAGGGGGTCGCCACCATGGTCACCGCCGCGGCGGCGTGGAAGCGACGCAATATTGCATAGATCCAGCTTTCCGGAATCGGCATCCGCGCCGAGATGTATTCGGGGAACCGGGTCGTATAGCTCGTTGTGAACGGGCGGCCGCGCCGCAGGCAGTAGGCCCGCACCATGTGGCCGATCGGCCCTTCGGTCGCAATATGGATGGCGTCCGGCTTGGCCGCCTCGACCCGCCGCGCGATCTGCCGGCGGCTCGGCAGCGCTACGCGCAGGTCGCGATAGGTCGGCAGCGGAACAGTCCAGAAACCGTCCGGCGACAGGAATTCGATATCGACGCCGAGACCACGTGCACTGCGGGCAAGCGAGGTCAGGGTGCGCACCACCCCGTTGACCTGCGGGTGCCACGCGTCGGTCGCAATGAGAACCCGCATCAGATCAAAGTCGGTCGAGTCAACTCGACCGATCCGCTGTCGAATCGCATGCAACAACATTGCGATTTCATGTCTCAATCGTGTGACAGTCGCGGCCGTGCTTTCACAAATCTGTACGCAAATCCGTACCGATGTTGGCTTGCAGCCCGCGATCGAACGCTGCGTCGATCGGCGCCTTGACCGCGCGTCGATTGTAACAATGCTGTTACAGTCGGATGGGACTTTGCCGCCCGACTCGCCCCGGCCGTTGCCCGGTTCATCGCCCGAAGGGACATGCCCAGAGTGACGGACGCCATCGCGCAGACGCTACGCGAACGGGTCGGCTGGAACAGAATCGGGGTCGTGGTCAGCCTGCTGATCATGACGCTCGCAGGCATCACGCTCTACCGGCTGCTGCAAGACATCCAGATCGAGAATGTCATCGCGGCGTTGAAAGCCAAGTCGATACGTGAAGTGCTGGTGGCCGCCTGCTTCGTGGCCGGCGGATTCGTCACGCTCACGCTCTATGATTTCTTCGCCCTGCGCACGATCGGACGCAAGGAGGTGCCGTACCGGACCGCGGCATTGGCCGCTTTCGCAAGCTACGCGATCGGTCACAATCTCGGCGCGACGGTCTTGACCGGCGGTCTCGTCCGTCTGCGGATCTATTCGGCCTGGGGGCTCGGCATCATCGATGTCGCCAAGATCGCGTTCGTCACCGGACTGACGTTCTGGCTCGGCAACGCATTTCTGCTCGGCGGCGGCATGGCCTATGCCCCGGATGCCGCGAGCGCCGTCAATCAGTTGCCGCCGTGGGTCAACCGGACGATCGGACTTGGTGGGCTCGCCATCATCATCGCGTATCTGCTCTGGCTTCTCCCGCGCGAGCGCATCATCGGCCGCTCGAACTGGCAAGTCGTGCTGCCGAACTTTCGCTTGACCCTCGTCCAGATCGGAATCGGCGTGCTCGATCTGACGCTTGGATCAATCGCCATGTATTGTCTGCTGCCGCCCGCTCCGGCGATCGGTTTCGTGACGCTGCTCGTGATCTTCGTCACCGCGACGCTACTTGGCTTTTTGAGCCATGCGCCGGGCAGCCTCGGGGTCGTCGAAGTGGCGATGCTGGTCGGGCTCCCGCACTTCGCGAAGGAGGAGCTGTTAGCGTCGCTGGTGATCTTCCGCGTGCTCTATTTCATTCTCCCGTTGTTCGTCGCCACCGCGCTGCTGGGCCTGCGCGAACTCTGGCTCGGCATACGGCCCGGCACCGAACGGATGAGACATGGGCGCGCGCCTTGAGCAGAACCATTCATGCTGGATTCATTGGATCGAGCATCTGCGTCGACTACAGCTGACCCACGCCCGCGCCCCGCGACGCTCAAGACGCCCATGGACCTCAAGCCCAACGCAATTCAGGAACTTTCCGGTGCGCTTAATTATTCTGCTTGCGGACATGTTCGGGTTGTAGGTGAAAACGAAGAATTTCCACTGGCACGTTTCCGGCCTGCACTTTCGGGACTACCACCTCCTCTTGGACGAACAGGCCGATCAAATCTTTGCGACTATCGACGCAATCGCCGAGCGCGCACGCGAGCTCGGCGGAACAACGATACGCTCGATCGGCCACATTGCAGCGCGTTCTCGACAACGATACCGACTTCGTCACGCCCGTGGACATGCTCGCGGAGCTGCGCGACGATAACCAGCAGCTCGCGGCGAACCTGCGCGACACACACGGCGGAGGACCGCCCGCTGCAGTGCGCCTGCACTCCAGCCGAATAAGAGGAGAGATGGCGACCGCCGACCTCAAACCGCCGCACGTCCCGTCGCAGACGGCGTCGGGCGAGGCTTCGTTGCTCGCTCCGTTTCATCATCCGGCTTTCGCCGTACTGTGGGCCGCGACCGTCGTTTCCAATATCGGCACCTGGATGCAGAACGCGGCGGCGGGCTGGTTGATGACCACGCTCAATCCCGATCCGTTCGTCGTCTCGCTGGTTCAGGTGGCGGGATCGCTTCCTATGTTCGTGTTTGCGCTTCCGGCCGGCGCGCTCGCCGACATTGTTGATCGCCGACGGCTCCTGATCGCCATTCAGGTCGCGGTCGTCATCCTGGTCACGGTCTTCGGAGTCATGATGTGGCTCGCGTGGGTCACGCCTGCCCTCCTCCTTGGCTTCGCTTTCCTCGCGGCGACCGCGGCGGCACTCATTGTGCCGGCCTGGCAGTCGATCGTCCCGCAACTGGTCCTGCGGCGAGATCTTCAGCCGGCTGTTGCCCTGAACAGCGTCGGTATCAATGTCAGCCGCGCAGTCGGACCGGCGCTCGCCGGCCTTGTCATCGCAACGTGGGGGTTGGCCGCGCCCTTCTGGGTCAACGCGCTGACCACCGTCGGCGTCATCGCCGCGCTCGCCTGGTGGCATCCGCAGGACGATGGCGGTGCTCGTCGGCTTCCGCCGGAACGCTTCTCCCGCGCGATGCGCGCCGGTCTGCGCCACGCCCGCCACAATCCGCACCTGCGCGCAACGCTCATTCGCGCCGCAGGATTCTTCATCTTTGCCAGCACCTATTGGGCGTTGCTGCCGCTCGTCGCGCGCAACCAGGTTGTGGGCGGCCCTGCGCTCTACGGCATATTGCTGGGCGCGATTGGCGCCGGCGCGGTAGGGGGTGCTTTTGTTTTGCCTTGGCTCAAGCGTCGTCTTGGCGCCAACGGGCTAGTGGTCTCCGGCACCCTCGGCACCGCGGTCGCGCTGGTGCTGTTCGCTTTGGCGAAAGAGGCCCCTGTGGCGCTCGCCGCCAGTCTGATCGCCGGCGTTTCGTGGATCGCCGTTCTGGCAACCATTAACGTCTCGGCGCAGGTCGCCTTGCCGGGCTGGGTGCGCGGCCGCGGTCTCTCGATCTTCGGCGCTACGATGTTCGGCGCCCTGACGCTTGGAAGCGCGGCTTGGGGCAAGGTCGCCGCCCTGACCAGTCTGCCCACGGCCCACCTGATCGCCGCGCTCGGCATCGTGATTGCAATCCCGTTGTTGCGGCGCTGGCCGCTGCAGAGCGGAGCCGATCTCGATCTGACGCCGTCACTGCATTGGCCCGAGCCCGCCCTTTGGCGCGACGTCGGGGCCGACCAAGGACCAGTCCTGGTGACGGTCGAATATAAGATCAGTCCGAACGACCGCGACGCTTTCCTCGACGCGATCGCAAGGCTCGCAGACGAACGACGCCGCGATGGAGCCTACGACTGTGGTGTATTCGAGGATCTCGCGCAGGAGGGCCGCTTCGTCGAAACATTCATGCTGGATTCATGGATCGAGCATCTGCGCCAGCATGAACGGGTGACGCATGCTGACCGTGAATTGCAGGAATCGGTCAACCGTTTCCAGATCGAGGGCGCGCCAAAGGTGAGCCACCTCATCCTATGCGCGCCGGATCGGGGATGAGGCGATCGCGCCGTGGATTGTGGCGCGCAAGCGCGCGGCTGGTCAGAGCTTCGGCGCGCAGGGGCCCCACAACGAGCATGGATGCAGGTGTCGATCGTCAGAGGTCCTTCTCAGCGAGCTCGCGAAACGCGTCGGGAACGGAGCGTGCAAGCCCCAACGCGACTGATCCATAGCCGACCGCCTCCCACCCAAAGCGATCGCGGATCGTGTCGATAGCGCGATCGGCGGTCCAGCGGGCCATGCCCCTTTTTGTGCCGGGCCGGCGCTGCTCATCCGCAAGCCCGAGCGGCAGCTCAAGCTGCACGTCCCAATGCTGTTCGAGCTGCGACACGGAGATCCCGAGCAGCGAGATCGTCCTTTCGGCCGGATGATCCGCGAGGGCCGTGCGCACGAGTTCCTCGGCGATTTCGGCAAGGATCGCGGTCGCTGAAATCGGCGTTTCGAGCGTGATCGAGCGAGTGACCGAGCGGAGATCGGCGAAGCGAACGCGGGCCGTAACGGTCCGCCCAGGCCGGCATTTCGCACGCAGGCGGGTGGCGACCCGGTCCGCAAGATGACGCAGCGTCGGCCGGAAAACGCGAACGTCTGCGGACCTCCTGCCGAGCGCCGACTGGGCTCCGGCCGAGTGAGCCCTGCGATGCGTGTTGATTTCCCGCGGATCGCGATTCCAAGCGAGCGCGGTCAGTTTCTCGCCAGCCGCGCGACCGACGAGCCGCTCGAGCGACCAGCCCGGAATCCTTGCGAGTTGCCCAATCGTGGTGATGCCGATCTCGGCCAGCCGGTCCCTGGTGACCGGCCCCACGCCCCACATCAGCTCGACCGGCAGATCGTGCAGGAACGCCAGCTCGGCGTCGGGATCGACAACCACCAGGCCGTCGGGCTTGGCCACCTGGGAGGCGATTTTCGCCAGATGCTTGGTGCGCGCAACGCCGATCGAGATCGGCAGACCCAGCTCCGCTCGCACGCGGCGCCGGATCGTCTTGCCAATCTCGGGCGGCGGACCGAAGAGATGAGTGCATCCCGCAACGTCGGCGAAGGCCTCGTCGATCGAAATCCGCTCTACCAGCGGGGTGAAGTCATTGAGCACGTTGACGGCAGCGTCGCCCAGCCGCTGGTAGTCCTTGAAGTGGCCGTCAACGAAGATCAGGTGCGGACACAGTTCGCGCGCCCGCCGTCCCGACATGCCACTGCTCACGCCAAAGGCCTTGGCCTCGTAGGAAGCCGCGAGCACCACCCCGCCGCCGACCGCGATCGGCTTGCCGCGCAACGAGGGCTCGAGCAGCTGCTCGACCGAGGCATAGAATGCATCGAGGTCGGCGTGGAGGATGGTGGCTTTCGTTTCCATCCCGACCGTTCACCTGCGTATGCCGTGCGCTGACGGAATCGCCCTCTACATGAGAACAAATAGAGAACATAGTCAA
>Ga0066903_100001790_pt1 | contig 16150 bp, 7 predicted proteins | sample PanSoiMetaGPlot1_FD_67491 | JGI IMG/M metagenome (GOLD analysis project Ga0066903, IMG submission 67491) | Tropical forest soil microbial communities from Panama analyzed to predict greenhouse gas emissions - Panama Soil - Plot 1 (version 2) | ecosystem: Environmental > Terrestrial > Soil >... | reverse complement strand
GGTGCTGGAAAACGGCCAGTATTACGCCAAATGCTGTTATCGCCACCGCCAGGGCAATGGTTGGCCCGCGGCTTTCCGCACAAAAAAATGCCGACGCCTGCGTAATAAGAACCAACAGGTAAAACCCGATCGCAATTCGCCGAAGCGAATTCCGTAAGCGGTCGCGAGCCCGGCGCAAATCGAGCAATCTGTAAGTCGTCAGGGGAATCAACATCAACAAATAGCCGGCGAGGTAAATCGGGTGTCCCGCCGTTCCAATTACTCGGTCGCCCTCAAGCTTCGGAAATCTCGGATCCCATCCAAATCGTTGTAAGATCGCGAAAATCGAAACGGCAAAGCTAGTGACGAGCAGGATCGTGACCAGGCGGTCGACTTGCACGCGCGCATGCAAATTACCGGCAACGAGCACAAACAAAACGATCAATGCCGCGACCGTGAATGCCCCACCGAATGTTTCGATGCCGCCGCGTAAACTAGCGCTCTTATTCACGGAAAAAACGGTCGAGATCGCAACCATCACTGAAAACAGTCCGAGTGCGATCGCGACTGGTGACCCGAGCAACGCGGACGGGGCAGAGCGAAGATCAGCCACCAATGTTCTTCGCTCGACAGCACGCGTGAGCCACGCGACTGCACCGATCACCGCAAGGATGCGAACGAACCCGAATTTTACCGGTTGATACCCTGAATGAGCGCATTGCGGAATTAGCAGAATTGGAACGACGCAGGCGGCCGCCAGCCAAACGGCTTCAATCAAACCGGTACAAAAAAGATAAAGACGCGAAACAGAATTCGGTGCGATGGAAGGCACCTCGACATGTTGCTCCGCCGATGCCGATACGCAAATTCCAGAGACAGGCTCGATTATCGAATTTCTGTGCTGAAAAGGATTCTAATCGTGCGGCAAAGGCTCGGGTCGCCACAAAGAAGAGCGCGGGACAGCCGCTCAAATTAAGAGTGATAAGGCAATCGAAAATGGTGCGGCAGTTTTCTCTCCTCTAAAAACATTATCCAAACGCGAATGATGTTGCGAACAATTTGGTCAGCGCATTTGCGCGCAACGAAGTGATGATTGAACAGAATTTCTTAGCTTAAGGCGCGAGGCAAAGCAGACACAATTTGTTGTTAAGACATCAACGTTTTTAACTCTCGCGCAATACCGGCTTAACCTACTCAGGCGTAGTGGCTTATTGTGCCAGAATCTGTCACACAATTGTCACTTAGAACAGGAAGAATTGTTACCCTTCAACGCTCGACCAAAAGAGAAGCGCCAATCTAAGGTTGCCGCACCTGAATCAACCAAACTTATGATAAAAAACCAACTGAAAACAGCCTTAACAACGTTCCTCCTTATAACCGGAGCAGCTTTCCTCGCGACCTCGGCGCGAGCGCAAAACGCTAGCACAACCTATACTTCAGGAGATCTGATGGGCGGTGTTCGTCTCTCAAACAACACCGGTGCCGGCAATCTTCTTTGGGACTTGGGGTCGGTAAGCATTTTTAACAACCTTGTCGGCACAAGCGCTGGAGCGGTAGTTAACGTGAATACCGGAATGTTCATTTCGGGCGGCTCGGGAGCATCGGGAATTAACGGGATAGGGAATCTCGGAGCCGACCTTACTGCGCAGTTTGGTGCGAGCTGGGCGACGCTCAATGACACTACGAGTTGGAACGCGGGCAAACTCGCGACGCTGTTCGGGTTCGTCGGCGTGGGAACCGGCAATACGGTCTTTGTCTCGAATACCAGTCTCACTTCCTGGGCTAATATTACAAGTGGTCAAGGCGGCGGCGTTAAATCCGCGGTGGACACAATGGGACTTGCCGGTTACGACGGCCAAATTTCTACAGCCAACAGTAACTTTACGGTCTCGCAAACAGGTACCGGCTCTGATACTTGGAACGGGCACGTATACAATCAGCAGCCGGCAGATTTCACTCTCTTTAGCTCTGTTCCAGGAGCTCAAGGGCAGCAGTTCGATGGCAATCTGAACCAGACTTTCTACCTGGACAAATTGGTACCAGGCGCAGCCGGCGTCACGCTCGGATTCTTTACCATCAATTCCAGCGGCAACATCACCTACACCGTTGTTCCAGAACCAGCCACCTATCAGATGCTGGCACTGGGCGCGCTTGGACTAACGGGGCTCCTCATTCTGCGACGCCGCAGAGCAGCTCGGGCCTAAGGCCAAACGTAACAATTTGCGCAACCCAACTAAAACCACAATCACTCAACTAAAAAACCTAAATGAAACTACTTAAAACAACCCTAGTTAGCGCGTCCTTGACGATGTTGGCTGGCCTCGCGTTTGGTCAGACCAATGTAGATATCACCGGCTCGACCGCGTATCGGGCGAATGTTTATCGGGCGATTCAGGCGATCCTGAATCCCGGTTATACCTTCGCCTACAGCGGATCTGCAGCGAGCCAGGCGGGTTTGGAAGGGTCGAAATTCGCCATTTTCATCGGAACGCTTCAATCGAATAGTGCTTCGGTCCGCATCAAGACCTCCTTCAGTGGCTCTGAGGCAGGCATTCAGGCCGTCGGAAGACCGGTCCTGATAGCGTTTTATCCTGATGGCCAGGCAACATCGGGCGGACTTGGAACCAACAACTCCGGCACACCCGTCAACACAGAAAATCCTACAATCGATATGGCCGATACTCAGCAAGCGGCGTCTAACTTTCTCGGTCGTTACCGGGGATTTACCTATCCTGCTTTGACCGAAAACTCCAACTCACCCGTTGGTGTTGTGCCATTCAAATTCTATGGCGCTCCGGGAACAACAGTCACGAACGTGACATCACAGATGTGCAGAGCGCTTTACAGTGCTCAAGGTGGCACCCTTCCACTCTCCTTCTTTAGCGGAAACAGTGGCGATGTCGGCACAACGGTCTTTGCCACCGGGCGTGACCCTGACTCTGGTACCCGTGCCACACTTTTTGCCGAAACAGGCATAGGTTCGCGAACAGTCGCGAACGGAAATCAGGCACCATTCGTGGCCAATACCAATTCGGATACAAGTGTGGGCGACGTGATCACAACGGCGGGCGGAACGATCAACCATTTTAATGTGTATCCCGCCGGCACAGTGAACGGACTTGGTTACGGCGCGGGCGATAACGGTTATAACAGCGGTGGAAGTCTCGCGGCGGCCATAAATAATGCGACTCCGGCCGGTACCCAGTTTATTGGTTATGCCTCAACCAATGACGGTGACGGTCAATTGGCAACCCGCCCGGGGCACCCCGGCACTGGCGTTACAGAGCTTGCCTTTAACGGCGTCGTGCTGGGTGGCGGAACCACTACGACCTACGATTACGCTACCAATACCAACCTTACCTACGGGCGCTACACCTATTGGGGTTATGAACATATGTATATGGGCTCGGGGGCGACCGGCACTATTCTGCAGGCGGCAAATGATATCGCTGGCAACTTAAAGAGCAGCAATGCTGTCCTTTCCCTGAGTGAGATGAATGTTAGCCGTGGCGCTTTCGTCGATGGCGGGACGATCTTACCGTAAAGACTTGAACTGAATCCTTGGAAGGCCAGTGCGGGAAGCACTGGCCTTCCTTTTTTTGAAGTATGAACGGACCGAAAACAGTTATCTGGGGCGGCGCAACAATCGCGGTCACCGTGATCCTATTCATGTTTTTGCATTCGCATCGAAACAGTCGGGATGTGGCGACCGATCGCCGATCGGTGGAATCGCATCCCGAACACACGGATACGGGGATAATCGTGGAGCGGCCTGGGAAGGGCGCCGAACAAGCAGATCAAGATACATTTTCGGCTCGCGACAGCGTCGTGACAGGAGGCGAGGCCAAAACAATCGTTCCTCAAGCCAACCGGGTAAGCGAAGCCGCCCTTGAAAGGACGTCGCGCCCCAGTGTTGTTTCTGATCAAGGGATTACCCGTGCTGCTGCGGCGGCTTCTTCGGAAGCGAACGAGGCTGAGCCGGTTGAGATCCGTTTTCCGGCCCCTTTTCATCCCCTGCCGGATAATCGAAATTGGTCTGCCGATGATGCGGGAGCAGTTGCTGCCCTTGCAAAAGACTTCAACGATTCGGTAATGAATTCCGCCAATAGCCCGTCTGATCCCAATTACTATCGTGCTTGGATGACTGCCGAATGGCTCGCCAATGAGAAATATCGATCTTATTTTGGCGTCGATGCATTCAATGCGCTGCGTAATCCGGATAACTAAAGGGAACTCGGTTTCGGTTCAGCGGTTTTCTTTGTTTGAAATTCGTCAGCCAGTTTCCTGCCTTGGTTTTTTACCTCTGGCGTAAGATCAGGCTCGATTTCGCCCAACAGTTTATCGGCGGTTACTTCACTCTGCCTTTTGCTGATCAAGAGCCATTTATAAGCAAGAACAAGATCCTTTTTGAGGCCCAAGCCGCGCATATAGAGAAATCCTAAATTACTTTGAGCCTTGGCGTTCCCCTTTTCGGCGGCCTCCGTGAAATAGGCCGCCGCTTTGCTGGGATCGATCTTTACCCCAAACCCATCTCGAAACATGACCCCAAGCGTGTTCTGCGCGGCTGCGTTGCCGCCCTCCGCCGCGGGCTTCAACCAGCGGAGCGCTTTCTCGTAATTCTTCGACAGCCCTTCTTCACCCAAAAAGTAGAACGTCCCGAGCATGGCTTCAGCGTCGACCAGTCCCCCTTGCGCTGCCTTATTGAGCCAGCTGAGAGCCTCATCACGGTTTGGCTGGATACTCTGTCCTTTGCCCAACAACACGGCCAAATTGTACTGAGCAAACGGTACTCCATCGTTCGCGGCCTTTCGATACAACTCCAGCGCTTTGGCAAGGTCCTGAGGTTTTCCGAGCCCGCGTTCATAAATTACCGCCAGGAACCCGGTCGCTTCGGGGTCACCCTGAGCAGCAGCCTTGTCGAGAAAAATGAACGCCTGGTCAAAGTTCTTCGGCACCCCTTCGCCCTTTAAGTAAGCGCGTCCGACCTGGAATTGAGCTTTGGTATCTCCCCTATTTGCGGCCGCTTCCAATTCCCTGATACGGTCGGGAGATACTGCATTTGGCACTTGAGCAATTGCGCCAAGTTCAAGAGCCAACCAGATCGCAGTGGTTAATCGAAAGCACATACGGATACCAATGGTCAGGTCGCCTTTACGCGCACGTTACATATTTGTGACATGACTTCTTTGGGCTAGTGAAATTCACTTCCGGTCCAGACCGTCGCCTTTTTGTTTTGCGGAGAGCAGTTGGTTTAGCTTTTCTTTGGCAGCGGAGTACTCCGGTGCAAGGCGCAGCGCCTCGCGATATTGCGCAACTGCTTCGTCCATCTGATGCACCTGTTCCAACTGTGCGCCTAAATTGGTATGAAATACCGCCGAACCAGGATTGAGTTCTACCGCACGCTGGAACTCTGCTCTCGCCTCTTGTGATTGGCCCCGCGATGACAACGTAATTGCAAGATTATTATGGGCATCGGCGAAAGCCGGCCGAATGGATAAAGCAGATCGGTAGGCTTGGATGGCCTCATCGAGTTTCCCTTGCTCCCGGTAGACCATGCCGAGATTGTTGTAGGCCGCAAGCAGTCCGGGTTCGACACGAATGGCCATCTGAAATTCATCCACCGCAGCCTCGAGTGCACCGACCCGGTGGAGCGCTATGCCAAAAAGCAGATGCCCCATCGCATCAGTCTGCGAGATTCGTGACCGTGCCTTTTCGCCCTCCGGGGAAATTCGCAGCGCAGTCTGGAAATCGCGCAGCGCCTCGTCATACCGGCCAAGATCGCACAACACCCATCCTCGGTTGAGATAAATAACCGCAGCATTCGGGTCAAGGCGAACGGCAGCGTCCAATTCAACGAGCGCCGCGTCCAGTTGTCCACGTGTGTGCAGAGCGAGTCCGAGATCCAAGTGCGCCAAGATATTGTTCGGCTGCACTCGTAAAGTGTGACGAAAGAGAGTTTCGCTGTCGTTCCAATACCCGATTTGCCTGTTTGCGGCAAAGCCCAAACCGCCAAGCGTCATCATTGCCAGAAGACTGATGACAGTCTTTCCGCCCCGAAATTGCTGAGCGATGCGGCAAGCCAGCCAGCAGATCGCGACAAATAAACCGATCGATGGCAAATACATATAACGATCCGCGATCGCCTGCGTGCCAACCTGGATAATTCCGAGCACAGGAAACAGCGTTATCAAAAACCACAACCATCCGAAGAGCAGAGACGCATTTTTTTTAGCGCCAACAAAAATCAGACCGCTCAGCAGCAAAATGCCCGTAGTCGCCAGGCCGACTTGGTAACCTGGCCAGGAGACCGGATGCGGGTAATAGGGCACAAGATTTACTGGCAAAAGGACTTTGCCCAGATAACGACACAAGGAGATCGGAACATTGGCAAGTCGCGCGGCCCAGGAAAACGTGCCCTCTGTCATAATCGCCCCACCTTGTCGCTGGACGCCGAGAGTGACCACGGCCGACGCAGTCGAAAGAAGAAAGAAAGGCCATTTCTCGATCAAGATTGACCTAAATTGCGTCGCGGTCGCCTTTTCAAACCTAGCAAACGGCCAGTAATCAAGGAGCAAGAGAACCAGAGGAAAGGTGATAACCATGGGTTTGCTCAACAACCCTAGAACAAAGAAAAGAATTGTTAGAATGTAGTATCTCCGTCCGACGATTCGTCCTTTGGTTTCCTCTGAGACATACCTTTCGTAACTCAGCATTCCCAATATCCAAAAAGATGTGCTCAAGACGTCTTTGCGTTCGGAGACCCACGCAACTGATTCGACGTGGAGAGGGTGAATGCCAAACAGTGCGGCGACAATCAAGCTCCGTCCAACACTCCCCGTCGCTCTGTTGAGGAAGATGAAAAGCAAGAGCGTGTTTGCGACATGAAGCAGAACACTCGTCAGGTGATGACCCCACGGCCGCAAATGAAACAGCTCGTAATCTAACGCATGCGAAAGCCAGGTAAGTGGGTGCCAGTTCGCGGCGTATCCAGCGGAGAACGCCCATCGGACGGTCTCCCAGCTCAATCCAGACTGAATGTGAGAGTTCTCAAGAATGTAAACTGGGTCGTCAAAATTAACAAAGTCGTTGTGAATCGCCGGCGCAAAAGTGAGGCCGACAAAGAGAACCAAAACAATTCCGCTCCAGACGGATCGGTGCTGCTGCATCCGGTACGCGATTCTCCGCATTCGACCATCTCTTTTCATCCCGGGGTCCGAATCTGAGCTACTGGCCATGGGTTATCTAAGTATCTCTTACAGTCCAGCAATCGGACATGACACAATCAGTCGTTAATCCATTCTACTTCCGAGTCCCGCCTTTCTGTCTTCTGGCCACTAACTCACTTAGTTTTTCCCTGGCCTCCGCGTAATCGGGTGCCACCCGTAAGGCCTCTCGATATTCCGCAACTGCTTCGTCTAATTTGTCCATCTGTTCGAATTGCGCGCCTAGATTAGTACGAAAGGCTGGCGAGGTGGGATCAAGCTCGATGGCACGTTGGAACTCTCCGACCGCCTCCTGAGGGCGCTCCTGCAAGGACAACGCAATCGCGAGATTATTGTGAGCGTCGGCGAAGCTCGACTGAACGGACAAAGCCGTCCTATAGAATTGGACAGCAGCGTCTAGTTTTCCCTCTTCCCGGTGGACCATACCCAGATTGTTGTAAGCTTCGACCAGATCCGGTTGAAGCTTTGCCGCGGCATGAAACTCTTCGATAGCCCCGTCCAACGCCCCAATGCGGTGCAGTGCTATGCCCAAAAGTAGGTGCGCTTTCGCGTCATCTGGATGTCGGGCAACGGCCTTCCGGTAGTTTAGGATTGCCTCGTCGTACCTTCCTTCATCCGTAAGCAGCATTCCAAGAGCAAGGTGAGCTCCCACCATTTTGTCTGCCGCTTCCCCAGCCAAGCGAAGCGCTTCGCGAAGGTGTTGCTCCGCTTCGACGCGGCGGCCACTTTGCATCAGACCGGCGCCGAGGTTTGCATGCGCCAACGTGTTGTTCGGTTCAACATTGACCGCATGCTGAAACAAGGTTTCACCATTCTTCCAGTATGCGACCTGGTGCTGCGTGAGGACGGCTAGAGCCACTAACGTTGTTGCAGTGGCAGAACGTAGTAATATATCGCGTCCTACAAAGCGAGGCAGGAAGTCGGGAATTAGCCAGCAAACGGCGATGAAGAGTCCAATATACGGAATGTAGGTATAACGATCGGCAATCGATTGTGAACCTGTCTGGATTATTCCGATCACCGGCAACAGGGTGATCAGGAACCAGGTCCAGCCGATGAAAAAGTAAGGTGTGCGAAGGCGTAGGCGCACCGCAGCGATCGAAACGACAACGAGCACTAACGTCGTGGACGCAATTACGCCGACTGGCCACGTCCTTGGATGAATGTAAAACGGACAAAGGTCCACAGGATAAAACATCTTCCACAGGTAGCGGCAGTAGGACACAGGCACGTTCATCAGTCGAACAGAGAGTGGAAAGTAGACGGGCGACGCGAGGGAGCTGCCATGAAGATGGACTAGATAGGTAATCAGTGCAGAGAGTGCACTTAGAGCAAAAAATGGCCACTTTTCCCAAGTCAGCTTAAGGAACCGTGAGAGTGGCCTGCCCCCACCATCAAATCTCGCTCCTGGCCAATAATCGAGAAGCATCAGACAAAATGGAAAGGTAATGACCATGGGTTTGCTCAACAGTCCTAGAGCAAAGAGAAGGAGGGTTAGACCGTAGTACAGTCGTCTGCCGGTTCGTTCGTTGCCTGGCCGGGAGACGTACCTCTGGTAACTGAGCATTCCCAGTATCCAAAACAGCGAGCTTAAAACGTCTTTGCGTTCCGACACCCAGGCAATCGATTCGACGTGAAGAGGGTGAACTCCAAACAGCGCCGCAACAACCAGGCTCCGGCTCACGCTCCCGGTCGTTCTTTCCAGGAAGATAAAGAGTAAGACCGCATTTGTAAGGTGAAGCAGAACACTCGTAAGATGATGACCCCATGCCTGGAGATGAAACAGCCGGTAATCCAGAGCATGCGAAAGCCAGGTTAGCGGGTGCCAGTTCGCGGCGTATCCAGAGCTAAACGCCCATCGCACCGTTTGCCAGTTCAATCCCGACTGAATCCGAGCATTCTCAAGAACGTACTCGGGATCGTCATAATTAACGAAATCGTTCGATAGCGCACTGTAAAAAGTGAATGACAATAAAGCAGTTAGGACCAGTGCAGCGAAGAGGTTCTGTCGCTGATGTGGAAGCCAAGTCAGAGATGCAGCGGAGGACTCGGAACGTTCGCAGGGCTTCGACACAGAGTTACCAAAGCAATCTACTTGTAATCCAAGGCATTCCAATAGGACGCCCTTCCGCGCGGATTGTTACTGAAGAGCTGAAGAGATACGGGCGCTTTCCTCGAACTCAGCAAAGGTCCTGTTTATCGAATGGGAACGAATCCGACTTGCTCGACAATCTTTTGTCCGGCGTCGCTAATTGTGAAATCTACAAAATCTTTCGCGAGCCCGGTTGGCTCGCCGTTCGTGTAATAAAACGTTGGCCGCGCGTACGGGTATTTCTTGGCGAGCACGCTCTCCTTGGAAGGCAGGTCACCATCGATCGCGACAACTTTGATGCCGGTGGCCTTCGTGTACGCCAGTCCAACATAACCGACACCGTTCGGGTTATTGCTGACTTCCTGTGCGATCTGCTCGTTGCCCGCCATTTTCTGTGATTCCGGCGCATAGTCGCGCTTCTTCATAGCAAGCTCTTTGAACTCCGAGTAGGTACCTGACGAAGTGTTACGCGTGTAAATCGAAATCTTGCCACCAGAACCACCGACCGCGCTCCAATCCGCTGAGTCGCCGGTGAAAATTTGTTCGACCTGTTTTTTGGTGAGCGACTTCACCGGATTGGCCGCATTCACGATCACGGCGATGCCGTCATACGCGACGGTCGTTTCTTTGAAGTTCACCCCTTTGGCTTTGGCGGCTGCAACTTCCTCCGGCTTAGTCGGGCGACTGGCCATTCCAATCTGCGCTGTGCTATCGATAATGGCGGCGATCCCAGTAGTGGATCCTTCCGCCGCAATGTTGAAGGTGGTCCCGGCATGTTGCGCTTTAAATTCTTCCGCAAGCTGCGGTACGAGCTTCGCGCCGAGCGTGTCCGAGCCTTTGACCACCAGTGTGTCAGCGCGGGCGGCGCCCGCGACCGCGGCGAATCCAATTAATAAAGACAGGCAGGTTTTTTTCATAATGAGGTCTTGTTCGTATTTGTTGTGTAACGATTTAGAAGGCGAATGATTCCGTCGCCTTCTAACGTCTCCTTCTTAGGATTCAGGGTAACTGTCTCCGTCCGTTGGCGGAGCGAGCCCTGATTTTCCTGCTGCTTCTTTTTCCGGCGCTGCTCTTCTTCGTCGTCGCCACCACCGTAACCGAGGACCTCAACTGAAATGACCGAAGGCGTTTCTTCCTGTGCTGTAGGTCCGGCATTCTGTCCGGCAAGCTGCTGGGCCGCGTTACTCGAAGCGGCCGCAGTATTCGAGGCCGCGGTGAGACTGCCAATGTTTGGCGCGGCCACAGTGGGTACTCCGACGCTATTTCCGCCAACCGTAATGTTGGCCGCATTGATCACAACCAAAGCCGCCAGGTTTAAATTACCCGAAACGCGGATGCCGGCGTCGCCGGCGTTAATGGCTCCCACGGGGGCAACTAGATCAATGTCCGCCGGCGGTACTCCGGTGACCGTCTCAAGGACGCCGATTCCACCGCCCGTTGCGAGTCCGGCCAGGTCAGTTTGGATGTCAGCGCTCTGGGGATCGATTAAGACGCGCGTCGGAGGAGCGGCCAGAACTGTCTTTGAAGAGGAGCCGGCAGCGATATCGCCAGCCGAAGACCAGATGGTTTCGTCGCCGCCCCGCAAAGTGAAGATTCGCGACGTGCCCACGTTCACGCTGTTATAACTAAAAATATTAATTTTGCCGCCGTGCTGAGTCAAAATTCCCTGGTCCGCCGCTTGTGAACCGGTCACATTTACCCCAACGTTCACGGCCCCACCAGGAGCGAGAAGACTGATATCTCCTCCATTGGTAGTCTTAATCGCACGCGAAGTAAGCGAGATATCTCCGGTGTAGCTTGAGCCCGCGAATAGAGCCATGATCGCCGCAAATCCGTTCGTGTAGGTACCGAAGTTGGGGCTGTTCGGATCGTTATGGTCCCGGCCCGCGTCCCGCAGAACCAAATAGAAGATATCCAGTGCGTACCTAGCTTGGTCCGAATTTGATAAATTCTGAAATGTCGTCCAGATCTCATCGTTGGTCGCATTTTTCAATCCCAACGCGCCGCCCAAATCCGGGAGATAACGATCAGCCTGCACGCCGGCGCTGTTTGGGTTCAGAAATTGCGTGATAAAGGACTGAAAGTCGACGTTAGCGGATGCGCCGAGGTCAGCCACTCCGCCTACACCGGCGCTTGCGATCACATTCGCGCCCTCGAACGGCAACGATGGATTGCTGGTGTTACCAATCGTAGAAATGCCGCTGCCTGTTCCGTCCGCGTTAATTGGGCCAACTCCAAGGTTTAAATTACGACCCGCCAGGACCTCCAATGTCCCCGGACCAGCTAACTGAATGTCACCGGTAGAAGGACCGATACCGGCGCTAAATGCGTTGCCAGGCGCGAGTGCAGAGCCCCGCAGAAGAGAGTTCGGGTCGTAAGCAATGATATCGCGACCGGCGGAAACTACTGAAACATCGGTGGCTGAAACATTCTGGAGATACAAACCGACGTCAGTTATATCCCGCCCTGAAACAATTCGAGTTACTGTAGGGGAGAAGAGCGTAAGCCCAGATATATCACCGCCCAAGGCGTAGACCTGGATCGCCTGAGTGTCTGCGGCGTGAAGAATGCCGGCAGCATGCAACGCTTGTTTCGTTTGCAGCACTGCTTGAGCGCCGGTAGTCGACCCCGACACCTTAAACAAGCGATTTACAGGGTCGAGAATATTTGAATTTGTATTTACCGCGGCATTGGTAGTCCCGACCAGGACTTGATTGGCTAGTGGAGAATCACTTTGAGGAATAGCATTCGGATCGGAGTCTGAGACGTCTATAGTGGAAGTAGCCCAAAAGGTTGTGGGCATTCCATTCGGAGTCGCGCTGCCATTCGGCTGGAGCGCGTTGACTGACTCGGCCGCAGCCAGACTTAAGTTACCCGTGGGTGACGGAGATAACGTAATGTTGCCGACCAAATTGATGTTTCCCGAAAACGACGTCGCCCGAAGTGCAGGCGGTGCAAGCGAGAATACATACTGGAACGGGGCGAGGCTAGTGTCATCAAGGCGCAGCCACGGCTGGTAAAGTGGTACGGTGTTAAAGCCAGTACGCAGGAGATCCTGCTGCTCAAACCACATCTGAAGAATGGATTCGGGAGCGGGGAAAAAGTTTCCCGGCAAAACCGCGTTTTCCCGGAATGTTACGTCGCCTGCAAGGGAACTAACATTGACGGAGTCGGTGGAAGCGTAAGTCGAAAAATAGGTCTTGTACCAGAAGGTATTGCTAACCCCTTGTGGAAGGAGAAAAGGATTGGCAACTGGACCTAATAGCAGATCGCCATTGGCGGATACGTCGAAGTTACCTTTTCCAAGGAAAAGCGTCGTGGGCAACCAGGTTTCGGACGGGAAAACCGTAGCAGGAATAGATATAGCACCGATGGAGGGTGACCTGGTCGAATTGGTCAAAATGCTCCCGCCAGCAAGCAATACTCCGTCGCCCCGTTCAACATAGTAAGCTCCGCCATTGATATCGTTCCCCGTCCTGACGGAAACATCTCCACCTCCAAGCTCGACCAGCTTGGAACTCGATGGCGTCCCCGCCGGAATTCTGGCATTCGTCGGAACGACGGCGTCCACATTGCTAACGTCGTGGCCCGCAGTTAGCGCGACATTGCCGCCTCCAAGAGCGCCCACGCCTTCAAAAAAGTTGCTGAAGTCAATCCACCAGGTCGTTGATGCTATCTCGCCGTACTTCGACGTACCGAATAGGCCGGTCGCGGGATCGACATAGCCGCGGCGATAAAGCCAGTTGTTGGGCAACTCGCGAGATGAATCAGCCACCAATTGTCCCTGAACATTGAGTGTGAGATGGATAATATCATTTTGGGCAGAGATCGAAACATTCCCGCCGGCATAGGAGTATTGCGCCGGGTAAAGCTGCTGGATGGCTCCAAGGGCACCAATAGAAACGCCTAAATTGAAGCTCCTGATGTTAGGTAAAGCAAAGGTTCCACCAAGCGTAGGGTCTTCAACTGCGACGCCGGCGGTGTAGATTGTTGCGAAAGGATTAAGAAACTGGACATCTCGAGCAGCATTTACTGAGATGTCGCCCGTCCCCGTTCGGATGACCTGATAGTGTCCGAGAACTGCATCCGCGGTCAATGCGCTGAAGCTTGGCCCAACTGTCGCTTTTCCAGCGTCCTGACCTAGCATCACCGAACCGGAATCGGCGCTGAGAGAATCCAAAGAGCGAACAGCATCTGCGTCCGCTCCCGAGAAATCGGCCCCGGCGGTAATGTTGTACGACCAAGACTGCACATTAGTCGGCAACGCAGAATTCCGGGCCATCAACGGAGCTAACCACATGGCAAGAGTTGGGTCGTCGACCTGGCTTTGGGAGGGATCGAACCCATCGCTTAATGCGTTATAGAAAATAATGTTTCCTGCTGCGCGCAGTGTTAGAAACCCGGGGACGTTATTAGGACCAAAACGATAGGTAGATAGATCCCAGTCACTGAAGGCATCAGAAAATTGAAATCCGAGAGTTAAGTCGCCATTTTTGTTAATGATCTCCGCCCCAGGGACGACAAAAGTAATCGGCGTTAATGCCGCATTGTTGGCCAGGATACGCGAAATGATACTTGAGCTGTTAGCGGCGAAGGCTTGGCCATTGTTAAACACATTCGACTCTTGATTGTCGATCGAGCCATCTCCACTCGCGTCGAATATCTTGTAACCTTCGGCTGTGATAGCAGACGCACCGATGATCGTCCCGTTGATGGGATTCATCTGTAAATCTGTGCTACTCAAATTCTGTGGTGCGCGCAGATGAAGCGTCCCTGTGAAATCACCTGATGCGGCTGAATCGGCCGTGTTGCTCGCAACCGAAAGGTTAATCGTGGATCCCGTCTTGATATCGAGAATCGCGTTCGGGTCGACGACGCCGTCAGTTTCTGATCCCGCTTCAAGTGAAACGGCTCCGCCCTTCCCTGCATTATTGAACTTTTCGGCGGCGACAGTAAGCAGCGAGCCGGGCTGCAAAACGATACTGCCGCTCGCAGCGAGGTCTATCGTTCCGCCAGTGATTCCTGATGCATCGATTGTTCCGGTCACGCTAATTGAGCCGCGATCCACTGACAGATCGAAGATGCTCGCCTTCGTCGTTCCATCGGCAACTACATCGCCTGATCGAACGCGAATCGATTGCAATTGCGAAAATCCTCCGCTCAATAGAACGTCCGCAAGCGGCGCAAGGTTTGACAGCGCCGACACATCTAAGATAAAGCTACCGTTTTTACCCCCGGTGCCACCGGCTCCCAGCAAGCTGCCGTCGAGCATGAAGGTACCGTTCGGCGCACTGACTGAAACGGTTCCAGCGTTTCCGCCACTTGTCTGCGCAGCTACTGAAATTGACCCGTTGGCTGTAAGGTCGACGAGACCATTCACGGAGTTTAGAAGAACTTGCCCGCCACTTGTGTACCTGGTGGTGTCAAAGAAGGTTTCAGACGTTCCACTAACATCAAGCGATCCACCGATCGAAATGTCTCCCGTCGCATCCAGCTCTACAACACCGCTACGAAGCGTAACATTGCTGTTCTCGATGATGCTCGTGCCGGATAGAGTTAGCTTCGCTCCCAGACCACCACTTATTGCCCCGGCCTGGTCACCACTTATTGTCGCCGTTGCCCCGCCGATCGACTCAATGTCCGCGGCACCGGCCGCAGTTATGTTTTCCACGGCGGCAGTCGTTCCCGCGATTAGCGGCGTATTGATAGTAAGGGAGCCCCCTAGAGCAAGGGCGCCGGTTTTTTCAAAGAGAAGACCTTTCGTGGCATTGAGCGCGACATTGCCAAATTGATCAATGCTGGTCTGATTGGCTCCAAGCTCAATGGTGCCGGCATTTAGTATGAGTGAACCGTCCATGGGAAGGACGGCGCCCAATCCGTTAACATTGGAGCTATTATCGATTAAGATTGTTTGCGCATTAAAGGCAACACTGCCGCTATTTAGGTCGAATCCACGAATGCCGCCGGCGTGCAGCGCCAGATTGGCAAGCGTAGGTGCACCGGCGCTATCGAGCGTGCCGACACTACCCGCTCCATAAATGTCGATCGTAGTATAACTGAGCAGAGAGAGCGATTGAGCGCCGTTTTCTAAGTTCTGGAGCGCTTCGCTGGAAAGAACCAACCCCGTGGGTGCCCCAACGTTGGCCAGTTGTAGGCTGATTTGCCCACTATCAAGATACACCGCCTGGCCGCTGATAATTGCTGATGAGGCGAGGTTTGTCAGCGACGTAGAGTCTAGGATTAGACTCGTCCCGGTTACTTTCGCACCGGCTCCAATTGTCATCGTAACCGGGCTCGACGGATCAACACCTGTTCTCAAAATCTGGGCCGATGGATCGCCGCTAACACGCAACAACGCCCCGTTACCTGAAAGCAGCAACGTTCCGGCATTTGAAGTTGATCCGGTCGATTCAACTATTGCATTTGGAGCGAGCGTTAGCCCCTGGTTCGCGGTAAGAATCACGTCCGGCCCCTCAAGAGGCGACTGCGAATTATCTACTGTGATCGTTCCTGCCGTGACTGTGACGATGGTGCCGCCTGAGGTAGTTTGTCTGAATCCGCCTACGAGCAGGCTGTCCGCGCCGAAGGCGGCGAGCGAAGAGGAGTCGAGGACCAATACGCCCGGCGCGCCAGGCGCTCCGGAATTTCCGATTAGAATATCCCCGGGGGAACTGATATCGACAAGGCTGCCCAAACCGCCAGTCGGAGCGCTCGAGTTCACAGTTCCCTGTATGGCAATGGAGTTCGTCGCCGCGAGTATTAACTGGCCCGCATCAATTGGAAGCCGCGGCACGGCGCGGCCACCAGCAAGCGCACCTTGTTTTAGGAAGCTAGTGCCCGAAAAGTCCGAGTACTG
>Ga0066903_100001789_pt1 | contig 16152 bp, 17 predicted proteins | sample PanSoiMetaGPlot1_FD_67491 | JGI IMG/M metagenome (GOLD analysis project Ga0066903, IMG submission 67491) | Tropical forest soil microbial communities from Panama analyzed to predict greenhouse gas emissions - Panama Soil - Plot 1 (version 2) | ecosystem: Environmental > Terrestrial > Soil >... | reverse complement strand
ATATTCGGATGAGCCACCACCGTAATCGGATCGCCAGGCTTATACGTCTTCGGAGTCCACCCGCTGGAGGTCATGACGTTGATCGCCGAGGCCTCGACCGTCCATGTCCCCACGGTGGACCGATCCGCCGCGCCGGCCCGACTCTGACGACGATGTGGCTGTGGGGGTTCTGCCAGGTACTCCCTCCACGACTCCCCCGATACGTCGTGTTCTTGCCGACGTCGAACATCAATCGGGAATGGTGGGCGAGCGTCGGAGCCGCCGCCAGGGCGATTCCGACGACCACCGCCAAGGCCAACCACGGACGGCGAGCGCGAAAGCCAGCTCCAACCATCAGGACCGAGGCATTCTAAATCCAATCGAGGAAGACCGGGGGCTTCGACCGAGTGAAGCGAGGGAGATGGCGTCCCCAACGGGATTCGAACCCGTGTTCACGCGCGTCCGATCTGGCGAGGGGCGATTCATCTACTAGTTCCGGCGGGTGACCTCTGCTGAAGTGGGAGCGGGATAGTCCAGGATTCTCGCGCATTCTCGCCAGATTGTCGGATGACGGACGGACGGTTCGGGCGATTCGGGCGGTTGTTCGCGGACCTGTTTGACGCATGCTCCTCCTTGCCCCTTTGAGAGATCGCACGAACACCGGCATCGTTGAACCGCGGAACCCTCGCTTCGAGCGTCCGAATCGCCCGTTTCGCCCGTCGATTACCCAAGCCGGTTGAGGATCGACACCTTCTGGTGGCTCGCGCTGAGATCCTCTGTGAGCAGATGCAGGTAACGCTGCGTCGTCGTGATCTGTGTGTGCCCGAGCACCATCGAGAGGCGCACGATGTCGCCCCCCTGACGGAGGTAGTTCGTTGCGAACGTGTGCCGCAGCCGATGCCAACCGCACCGAGGTAGCCCGAGCTTTTCCTGCAGCAGATGGAGCGCGTGCGTGCTGTTCCGCTTCTCTAACCGCGACTCCTCGAATCCTGCGAACGGGAACTCGCTGCGGATGCCCTTCGCCAGCTTCAGCTTCTCGAACTTATAGAGACGCTTTCGCAGTTCTGGCGAGAACGGCACCAGCCGCTCCTTCTGACCCTTGCCGAGCACTTTCAGGATCAGGTTGTCTGCATTCACGTCCGCGTGCCGCAGGTTGAGCGCCTCAGAAATACGCAGGCCGGTGTCGAGAATCAACAGAACGACGGTGTGCGTTCGCCACTGACGATACGTGTGCGGCTTGAAGTGGATGAGGGCGCGCATCTGTGCCTCGTCGAGCAGTTGGAGAACACGCCGTTCAACGCGCAGCTTCGCGAGGCGGAGACGCTCGTCGCTGTGGCCCTCCTGGTGCAGCCACAAACAGAATGCGTTCAGCGCCGCGATGTTCGTGTTGCACGTCACGGGGCGCACGCCGCGATCCCGCAGCGCGATCACGAACTCGTGCATCGTTGCCTTCGTCGGCAACAACACATCAATCGCGCCGGCGGCGGCCTGGTAGTTCTTGAACGCCGTCCGATACCACACGAGCGTGCGTGGCGTGACGTTCTTCAGGTAGGCGCGTTCTTTGAGAAATTGCTCGAACAGGGATGTCGTGGCCGGAGGGTTGTTCACGCATCGCTCCTCACCCTCTTTTTCAAGCATCTCGTTGCGCAGCAACGAGATGGCTCCTCAGGCTGGACTCGAACCAGCAACCCTCCGGTTAACAGCCGGATGCTCTGCCATTGAGCTACTGAGGAACAGGTGGGCGACGTGCAGCCGACGGAGCCCTCAATATTAACAAGCCCCGTCGGACGAGGTCAACGCGCTGAAGAGCGGGCGATTGCTCTACACCGTTTTGCTACTCGATCTTGTAGATCTCGCGCTTCCCCGATTCGACCAGATCGTGGTACCCCTGCATCACCTTCTGGATCCGCGGATCGGTCATCGTCTTGCGCGTCATGTCGAGGTAGGTCTCGACCGCGTCGACTTCGACCTCCGACACGACCGTCCAGTACCGCTCGCCGCTCATGTCGGTGAGCACGCGCTGCGCGCCCTTGAAGCCCATCTCGTGCATGACGGGCTCGATCTGCTTGAACCTCTTCGCGACCTCGCCGGCCTTGCCCGGCCTGCAGTGAAACACTTCGCGAACCAGAAACATGGCGTACCTCCTTATCCCACTTTCGCGTCCACCGTGATCTGCATCGTGCCGCGATACGCGTTCGACACCGGGCACCGGCCTTCGGCCTCTTTCGCCACTTCCACGAACTGCGCCGCGTCGAGGCCCTTGAGCCCGTAGGCCGTCACCGAGAGCTTCGACGAGGCGATCTTGATTCCGGCGTCGCCTTTGTCGGCCGTGATGGTCGCGCGAACACGCGTGCGATCGGCCGACGCACCCTTGCGCCCCAGCGTGCCGTTCAACGCCATGGCGTAGCACGCCGCGTGCGCAGCCGCCATCAGCTCTTCCGGGCTCGTCTTCCCTCCCGCGTCGCCCACGCGCGACGGAAAACTGACGGGCAGCGAGAACGCGCCCGTGCCGGCCTTCGCTTCGCCCTTGCCTTCCATCACCGATCCCTGCCAGTCGACGTCTACGTGCCGTTCGAATGTCGCCATTGAAGTCCTTTGTTGAATTAACGTGCTTTGTTCTTCCCCGCGGTGACGATGAACTGCGTCGCCGCGCCGATCATGCCGAGCGCCATCCACGCCGGCATCACCCACGACCGCCCGGGCGCCGGATCGAGCGGATACAGAATCCACGCGTTGCCGGCCGATGCGGCCCGCGTCGCGGCGCGGTCGCCCATGAGCGCCATCGCGCCGACGATGATCGTCCAGGCGCCGCCGAACGCCGTGGTCACCACGATCACGTAGCGCTGGAGCAGCATCGCGGCAATCGCGCCGGCAATCGACAGCCCGACGACGAGCAGCACCGGCGGATCCACGACGGTTCCCGGCGGCGCCGGCTGGTTCCACATGCGCCACGCGACGTGGGCGACAAACGCGCCGGCGCCCGCGCCGACGAGCGCGATGCCCGCGAAATACGCCAGCGTCAGCACGATCGCGCCCACCATGCCGCCGACGATCGCCGCGACCACCATGCCGAAGGTGTTGCTGCTCGCGAGCAGCGAGCTCGCCAGCATCGCGCCGACGATGAACCCGTAGATGGCGAGCACGACGCGGAACAGCCGGTAGCCGGCAAAGCACGACAGGACGCCGCCCGCGATGAGGAGCATCGCAGTGGGCGCTTCGTAGGAGAGCGGGAGCATGAGCGTGCCGCTAGACTTCGCGGCGGCCTTCGAGCGCCTTGTGCATCGTCACCTCGTCGGCGTATTCGAGGTCGCTGCCGACCGGCACGCCCATGGCGATGCGCGTCACCTTGACGCCGAGCGGCTTGAGGAGCCTGGCCAGATAGATCGCCGTCGCCTCGCCTTCGACGTTCGGGTTCGTAGCGAGAATCACCTCGGACACGCCGTTGCCGATACGGGCGAGGAGGCTCTTGATCTTGAGGTCGTCGGGGCCGATCCCCTGCAGCGGCGAGATGGCGCCCATCAACACGTGGTACACGCCCTTGAACTCGCGCGTCTTTTCGATGGCCGCCACGTTCTGCGGCTCCTCGACGACGCAGATGACGTGGTGATCGCGGCTGTCGGCGCGGCAGTACGCGCACGGATCGGTGTCGGTGATGTTGCTGCACACCGAGCAGTACGTCACGCGCTCCTTCACGTCGCGGACCGCGTCGACCAGCCGATCGGTGGCTTCGCGCGGCGTCTTCAGGATGTGAAAGGCCAGGCGCTGCGCGCCCTTCGGCCCGATGCCGGGCAGGCGCTGCAATTCTTCGATCAGCCGTGTGAGAGGGTCGGGGAGCGACAATCTAGAGTCCTGGAATCTTCAAGCCTCCGAGCATGGGGCCCATCTTCTGCGCCATCTCCTCGTCAGCCTTGCGGTGGGCGTCGTTGATCGCCGCGACGATCAGATCCTGCAGCATCTCGACGTCGTCTTTCGAGACCACTTCGGGGTCGATCTTGATCGACTGAAGCTGTTTGGCGCCGTTGACGACGACGGTCACCATGCCGCCGCCCGCCGTGGCTTCGACGCGCAGGCTGCTCATCTGCTGCTGCATGCGCTCCTGCATCTGCTGCGCCTGCTTCATCATCTGCTGGATGTTCACATCTCCTCCACGTCGCGGATCTCGGCGGGGAACACTTCGAGCAGCGCCTGCACGCCGGCGTCGGACAGCGCTTTCTGTTTCAGCGCCGCTTTCCGATCCGCCGCTTCCGCTGCGGCAGGCCTGGCCGATCCGCCGGACGTCTCCAGTTGCACGGCCGTCACCGTCATCTTGCGGCCCGTCAGCTGCTGCGCGACGGTTTCCAGCCAGCTCCGGTTCTGCTCGACCTGATCGAGGAGAAACCGCTGCGTCGGCGAAAAGGTGAACGCCACACGGTCGTCCGTCACCTCGATCCGCTGCGCCTGCGCCACGACCATGTTGTAGAACGGCGCCTTCGACTTCCGGATCTCGGCGAGCAGAGCATCCTTGAATGGCGCGGCAGGCAAGGGCGAAGATAGCGCGGGCGGGGCCGCAGGTGCCGGGCGCGATGCTGACGCCGGTGCAGCGGCGGCTGGCGCTGATTTCGATGGCGGCGCCGATTTCGCCGGGGCAGGACGAACAGCCGCCGGAGCCGGTGCGGGCCGCGCGCCCGGCAACGGTGCTCCGCCACCAGCGGCCGCGATGAGATCCTCGATGGGTACGAGCTTGCGCAGATGAATCCACCGCAGCAGGGCGAGCTCCAGGTGGTAGCGCGGCTGCGCGGCCTGCCGGATGTCGGCCTCGGCCTTCGTCAACAGATCGAAGGCGCGCAGCAAATCTTCGCGCGAGAAGCGCGCGACAAGCGCCTCGAGCCGTTCGCGCTCGCCCTCCGAGGCGATTTCCGAGTCGGTGATTCTCGCGGCGTCGACAGAGATCACGAGCAGGTCGCGGACCACGCGCGACAGCTCGCGGCAGACGGCCCGGAGATCGTAGCCGAGCTCGACGGCCCGCGCGGCCAACGCGAACGCGGCCGGCGCGTCCTCATCGGCCACGGCCTGGAGCGAATCGAACAGGAGATCGCGCCCCACCAGGCCCAGCACTGTCGCGACGTCGTCGACCGCAATCGTCTTCCCGGTGAATGCGGTGATCTGATCGAGCTTGCTCTGCGCGTCGCGCATGCTGCCTTCGGCATCGCGCGCGATGAGCTGCAGTGCCTCGTCGTCCACGACGATCTGCTCGGCGTCGCAGATGCGCCGGAGCTGCTCGGCGATGGCCTTGGGGCTGATCGTCCGCAGCTCGAACACCTGCGAGCGCGAGAGCACCGTTTCCGGAATCTTGTCGATCTCGGTCGTCGCCATCATAAAGACGACGTGGGGCGGCGGCTCTTCAATCGACTTCAGCAGCGCGTTGAACGAGGCGTTCGACAGCTGGTGCACTTCGTCGATGATGAACACCTTGTAGCGGTTGCGCACCGGCAGGATGGCGAGCCCCTCGATGATCACTTCGCGCACGTTGTCGACGCCGGTGTGCGTGGCGGCGTCGATTTCGAGCACGTCCATGTCGCGCCCTTCCGCAATCTCGACACAGGCGTCGCAGACGCCGCACGGTTCGGCGGTGGGCCCGTTGACGCAGTTCAGCGCGCGCGCCAGAATCCTCGCCGTCGTCGTCTTGCCCACGCCGCGCGGTCCGGCGAACACGAACGCCTGCGCGAGGCGGCCGCTCGCCAGCGCGTTGCGCAGCGTACGCGTCACCGTCTGCTGGCCGACCACATCGTCGAACCGCTGCGGCCGCCATTTTCGCGCGATGACCTGATATGCCATGCGAAGAGAATGTCGAATGCTGAATGTCGAATTCTGAATGGAATTCTGAATTCCGAATTCCTCATTCTGAATTCTCGGTTCGCGGCGTTCACCGCGGCCCGGAAGGGCCTGCGGCACATTTCAGGATCTGCTTAGCGCTGCTGCCTTCCGGCCCTGACGCGGTTCGCAGGCTGAAATTGCACAGGTTCCGGACCGCGGTGCACACCGCGACCCTTCACTCTACTACACGGGCACGCGCGTCGCGAGCAGCAGATACTTCGCCAGCACCTCACCGACGACGACCGTGAAGAAATCGACGTAGAGAATGCCCGTCGCCGACTGCGTCGATCGAATCTTCGCGGTTTCCCACGTGAGATACGAGAGCAGCGCCGGTCCGGCCAGCCCGAACAGCACGCGCTGCCAGAAGAAGATGCCGTTCAGCGACGTGATGTAAGAGCGGAAGCTCGGACCGAGGCCGGGCTCCCACGTCACCATCGCCACGAACACCGCCGCGCCGACGACGACGATGCGGACCACCATCGAGGCGATGTGAATCTTGACGAGCGACTGCAGGTGCGCCACCTGCATGGAGGGAATGATCAGATACCAGTGCCCGAGAATCATCGCTGTGCACGCGCCGCCGAGCAGCGCCGCCGAACTGAGGAAGCTCGCGATGGTCAGCGCGTGGTCGGCAACGCCGGCAGACGACGCGAGCGCCTGCGCGACGAGCGCGACGAGGCCGCTGGCAATCGCCGTCCCCGCAATCGCCGGCCGAATCCTGGCGAGCGCGCGGCCCACGGTCGCCCAGTACAGGACGACAGCCGCTTCGCAGACGAGAAGGGCGGCGAAGGCGATCCGGCCGCCCGCCGTCGCGCCCGCGTCGGCGGGACGGAACGCAAAGGCGACGGCCAGAAGGATCGCCGCGAGGCCGGCGTTGAACCTGAAGAACTTCACGCCCGCTTCGCGGGACACGAACGCGAGCGTGAAGACGATGCCGAGGGCGAGGTGAGCGAGAAAGAGGAAGAGAACCAACTACCTGCCTGCGAGCCTCTTGTTGATCTCACCCCAGTTGAGCACGTTCCACCACGCGTCGATGTAGTCGGGCCGGCGGTTCTGGTACTTCAGGTAGTACGCGTGCTCCCACACATCGAGCCCGAAGACCACCTTCTTCCCTTCCATCAACGGGCTGTCCTGGTTGGCCGAGCTCTCGATCACCAGCTTGCCGCCGTTGTCGATCAGCCACGCCCAGCCGCTGCCGAACCGGCCGACGCCCGCCTTCTTGAATTCTTCCTTGAACTTGTCGAATCCGCCGAACGCGGCGTTGATGCCGTTGGCGATGTCGCCGGTCGGCGCGCCGCCGGCTTTCGGACCCATGATCTGCCAGAACATGGTGTGGTTCACATGGCCGCCGCCATTGTTGCGGACCGCCGTTCTGATGTCCTCGGGCACGCTGTTGATGCCCTTCAACAGGTCCTCGACACTCTTCGACTGCAGCTCGGGGTGCTTGTCGAGCGCCGCATTCAGGTTGGTGACGTACGCGTTGTGGTGCTTCCCGTGATGAATCTCCATCGTCTGCTTGTCGATATGCGGTTCGAGCGCATCGGATGGATATGGGAGAGGCGGAAGCGAGTGAGCCATCGAACGTCCTCCTGTCTAGTTGCGTCGGTCGTCTAGAACGGAGGATCGTACTTCCGGCGAGCGGGGCCGCGCAAGGAGTAGGGGCGACATGCGTCGCCCTACTAGCTGATCGAGAGCATTCGATCCAGTGCGACCTTCGTCCAGTGCTTGCGGTCGTCAGGAACGACGATGCGGTTGTGGACCTCGCCGTCGACCAGCGATTCGAGCACCCACAGCAGATGGTTGGGCGAGACGCGGAACATCGTCGAGCACAGGCAGCCGAACTGATCGAGCGACAGCACCGTCCGCTCGGGCGCTACCTCGTGCGCCAGGCGGTTGACGAGATGGATTTCCGTCCCGACGGCCCAGACGGATCCGGCGGGACTCTCCTTCACCTGCCGGATGATGTATTCGGTGGAACCGGAGTCGTCGGCCGCCTGCACCACCTCGAGCGGCACTTCCGGGTGCACGATGACGCGGACACCTGGATGCTGCGCCCTGATCTGCTGAATCTGGCGCACCGAGAACCGTGTGTGAACCGAGCAGTGGCCCTTCCACAGGATGATCCGCGTGCGCTCGACCGCGACGGCTGGTGAGGGAAGAAGGTTCAACGGGCACTGGGGATCGAGGCCGCCGAAGATCTCGTTGGGATCCCACACGACCATCCGGTCGAGCGGCACGCCCATCTTGTACGCCGTGTTGCGGCCCAGATGCTGATCCGGCAGGAACAGCACGCGTTCGCCCCGCTCCCAGGCCCACTTCAGCGTCGCGGCTGCGTTCGACGACGTGCAGACCACGCCGCCGTGCTCGCCGCAGAACGCCTTGATCGCCGCGGCTGAATTGATGTACGTGACCGGGATGACCGAGCCGATCCCCATCTCCGTGAGGTCGTTCCAGCACATCTCCAGCTGATCGGGATCGGCCATGTCGGCCATCGAGCAGCCGGCTGCAAGATCCGGAAGAATCACCTGCTGGTGCGGCGCGCTCAACACGTCCGCGCTCTCGGCCATGAAGTGGACGCCGCAAAACACGATGTAGTCGGCGTCGGGATGCTTGCTGATTTCGCGGGCCAGCTTGAACGAGTCGCCCGTGTAGTCCGCGAACTTGATCACCTCGTCGCGCTGATAGTGATGGCCGAGGATGACGAGACGGCGGCCGAGCTTCGCCTTCGCCGCGGCGATCCGGCGATCCATCTCCTCGTCGGGCAGGCCGACGTAGCGATCGGGCAGCGGTTGCCGCTCGGAGAGGTGCGCCTTTTCGTATTCGGTCAGGACTGGAAGCAGCATTGCTCAGGTCCGCAGGCGCCGTTCGCGGCGCCCTTGTGAAACTTTTCTCAAAGTCGGGACGCGAAAAAGCCAAGCTCCAATTCCCGTCGGATCGAAGGCTTGGCGACGCTCTAATTATAGCGAATTCGCGCGGACTGCAACCCGGGCGCGCTACACGTTCGCGACGACGTTATACAGCGTGTCGCGTTCCACAGGCTCGCGACCCGCCGCACGGATGAGACGCCCGATCTCCCGCGTCGTCATCGCCTGGGGCGTCGTCGATCCGGCCATGTGGTAGATCTTCTCTTCCTGCACGGTGCCGTCGAGGTCGTCGGCGCCGAACCACAGCGCCGTCTGCGCCACCTCCACCCCCGTCGCAATCCAGAAGGCCTTGATGTGCGCGATGTTGTCCAGCATCAGTCGCGCCACAGCGTGCACGCGCAGTGTGTCGGCCGCGCTCGGCGCCGGCAGCTTCCGCATCTGGTTGTTGTCGGGGTGGAAGGCGAGCGGGATGAACGCCTGGAAGCCGCCAGTTTCGTCCTGCAGCGCGCGCGCCCTCAACATGTGATCCACGCGCTCTTCCGCCGTCTCGATGTGGCCGTAGAGCATCGTCACGTTCGAGCGCATGCCGAGACCGTGGGCCAGCCGGTGGATCGACAGATACCGGTCCGTGCCGCATTTGTCGTGACAGATCTTCTGGCGGACGCGCTCGGCGAAGATCTCGGCGCCGCCGCCCGGCAGCGAGTCGAGCCCGGCGGCCATCAACTCCCGCAGTACCAGCTCGTCAGTCATGCCGTACAGGTCGGCGAAGAACGCGATCTCGACGGCGGTGAAGCACTTCAGATGCACGTCAGGCCTGATGCGCTTGAAGCCGCGCAGCAGGTCGGTGTAGTAGGCGAACGGCAGATCCGGATGCAGCCCGTTGACGACGTGGATTTCCGTCAGGGGCTGGTGCGCGCGGCGCCGAAGCTTGTCCCACGCCTCCTCGAGCGACATCGTGTAGGCGTCCGCATCGCCGGGCTTGAGCCGCGCGAAGGAACAGAACAGGCAGCTGGCGACGCAGACGTTGGTCGCCTCAATCCGGATGTTGTAGTTGTAGAACGTCCGCCTGCCGTGGCGCCGCTCGCGCTCGCGATTGGCCAGCGCGCCGACGGCCAGGAGATCGGGACAGTCGAACAGGCGCACGCCATCGGCGAGATCGAGGCGGCCGGCGCGATCGAGTTTGTCGGCGATGTCCGAAATGCCGGACTGACGGAGGCGATGCTCTAGTGGCTGATGCCCCACAACTGGATGCGCAAGGTGCGGGCGCGCGGTCCGTCGAGCTCGGCCATCAGAATCCGTTGCCACTGGCCCAGCACGACTTCGCCGCCGCTGACCTGCAGCGTCAGGCTGTGGCCCAGCAGCAGCGCGCGCAGGTGTGAGTCGGCGTTCATGCGATCGCAGTCGGAGTGTTCGGGATCGTTGTGCATCCACTCGGCGTCGCGCGCCACCATCTGCTCGAGGAAGCGCTTGATGTCTGCGAGGAGCGCGGTTTGGAACTCGTTGATGAAGACGGCGCACGTCGTGTGCATCGACCAGAGGCTCACGAGCCCCTCGCGGATGTTGAAGCGCCGCGCGAATTCCATGATGCGGTTGGTCAAATCCACCAGCTCGATGCGCTGGTCGGTCTGCACGACAATTGTTTCGCCGTGAATCGTGAGGCCCCCGACTGCCGTGGCTACCGATTCCACGGGGTTCTCACGAACGGTTACGGTCGAACTCTTGCTCATGCGCTCCCTTTCGGACGGGGCTCACCCAAGGCACAGGCCCGCCCAGCGTCAGCCTCTACTGCTCTCGCTCGTCTTCGGTTGTCGTCGCGAGTCGATCCGGTTGATCACGAACCACGCAATGTTAGTCGTAAATGTCCGCTGGAGGCAACCCAGCCGTACGACGCCCGGGTTTCGCGCTATACTCGCGGCCTCGATGACGTTAGCTCCGGCCGGCCACGTGAAGTGGGTGAAACGCCCACACGGTCCCGCCACTGTAAGCGGCTAGCGGCGCGTCAAAAGATGTCACTGGGCACACGGTGCCTGCCGAACCGGCAGTGCCAGCCCGGGAAGACGGCGCACCGCGGCGATCCGCGAGTCAGGAAACCTGGCCATTCGGAGCGTTTCTGACTGTTCCCGGCGCGAGAGACGCCAGGAGGAGCACCGATGTCCCCTTTCCGCCGCGCGGGCTAGCGTGGCGCTCATCACCACAGAATCGGTGTCGTTTGCGTACCGCGAGCGAGGCCCGCTCGCCGTCGCCGGGGTGTCGCTCGACGTCGGTCGCGGCCGCATCCTCGGACTGCTCGGACCAAACGGATCCGGCAAGACGACGCTGCTCAAGCTGCTGTCGGGTACGCTCGAGCCGTCCGCGGGACGTGTGGCCTTCGACGGCACACCGCTGACCAGAATGGCGCGCCGCGACATCGCGCGGCGGATCGCCGTCGTGCCTCAGGAGACGCACGCGGCCTTCGACTTCAGCGCCCTCGAGATCGTGATGATGGGCCGCTTCCCCCACCTTCGCGCCTTCGAGCTCGAAGGCGAGGCGGACTTCGCGATCGCCAGAAACGCGCTCGCCGCCACCGGCACCGCGCCGTACGAGCGCCGCCGCTTTTCGACGCTCAGCGGCGGCGAAAAGCAGCGCGTGGTGATCGCCAGCGCCCTCGCCCAGGCCACCGACGTCCTGCTGCTCGACGAACCCACGGCGTCGCTCGACCTCGGCTACCAGCTCGAAATCGCTACGCTGCTCCTGCGGCTCAATCAGGACCGCGGCGTCACGATGATCGTATCGACGCATGACCTGAACCTGGCCGCCACTCTGTGCACCGAGCTCGCGCTGCTTCAGGAGGGCCAGCTCGTGGCGCACGGGGCGACGCACGACGTGCTGACGCCCGATCACATCCGGCAGGTCTACGGCGTGATCGCGGAAGTGGCCGTCCACCCGCGCGCCGGACACCTCACGGTGGTACCCGTTGCCCGCGCACGTTGACGCCGCGCTGCCGCCGCCCACTATCAGGCCCCGGCTGGCCGCCACGATCGCCGGGTTCGGCGTGCTGGCCGCGGCATGCTGTCTGCTGGCCCCGCTCGTCGGCAGCACGTCGATCTCGCTCGGACGCGCGTTCGACCGCACGATTCCGTTCGCCGACAACGTCGACGCGCAGGTGTTCTTCGTCGCGCGGCTGCCTCGCGTCGTCGCCGCTGCGCTTGTCGGCAGCAGCATGGCGCTGGCCGGCGCGGTCTTTCAGGCGCTGTTGCGCAATCCCCTCGCCTCGCCCGATACGCTCGGCGTGTCGGCCGGCGCTACGCTCGGCGCGATGATCGTCATCGCTTTTCACGTGGATGCATCGGTCTTCGGCATTTCGGCGGTGCCGGTCGCGGCGTTCGCCGGCTCGGCGGGCGCGCTGGCCATCGTCTATGCGATGTCGGTGGCGCGCCGCCACGGCACGTCGACGACCGTGCTCCTGCTGGCCGGCGTGGCGTTGTCGGCGCTCCTCGGCGCGGCGGTTCGTTTCATCCAGATCCTGGCGGACTTCACCGACACCTTCCGCAGCGTGCGCTGGATGATGGGCGCGCTCGACGTCGGCAGCTACAACCAGGTGGTGGCCTCGCTCGTGCCGCTCGCCGTCGCCTTTACCGCCATCTTCTCGATGACGCGCGTCCTCGATCTCATCAGCCTCGGATCCGACGCGGCCGCTTCCCGGGGCGTCGACGTCCGCAGGGCTGAGCGCATCGGGCTCGTCGGTGCCTCGCTCGCCACTGGCGCCGCCGTTTCACTCGGCGGACCGATTCCGTTCGTCGGCATCATCGTGCCGCACATCGTCAGGCTCGTCGTCGGCGCCGATCATCGTCTGGTGCTGCCCGGGTCGGCGCTCTTCGGCGCATCGTTCCTGATCCTGTGCGATCTGGTCACGCGCACGGCGTTCGGCCCGGTCGAGCCGCCGGTCGGCACTGTGACGGCGATGATCGGAGGACCGTTCTTCCTATGGCTGTTGTTCCGCCGAGCTCTGTAGTGGCGCGACGCACCTGGCTCGCCGCCGCGCTCCTGATGGCGGCTGGCGTGGCCGCGTCGGCCCAGGCACGCCGCGTCATCTCGATCATCCCCGCCACCACCGAGATGCTGTTCGCGATGGGCGCGGGCGACCGGCTCGTCGCGGTAGGCAGCTACGACAAGTTCCCGTCCGAGGTCGACCGTTTGCCGCGCGTCGGCGCGCTGCTCGATCCGGACGTCGAGCGCATTCTGCGCCTCAAACCCGACCTTGTCATCCTGTACGGCACGCAGGACGAGCTGCGCGCGCAGCTCGATCGCGCCAACGTGCCTTACTACTCGTACACACATCGTGGCCTCGCCGACATCACGCAGACCATGCGCGCGCTCGGCGAGCGGGTCGGCATTGCCCGTGAGGCGAATGCGCTGGCCGCCCGCGTCGAAGCGGACCTCGGGGCGATTCGCGCGCGCGTCGCGGGGAGCGCGCGCCCGAAGACGCTGCTCGTGTTCGGCCGCGAGCCGGGTACGCTGCGGAATGTCGACGCCAGCGGCGGCCAGGGCTTTCTCCACGACATGCTGGAAACGGCCGGCGGCGCCGACGTGCTCGCCGACATTCACCAGCAGTCGGTCACGATGTCGACCGAGCTGATTCTGGCGCGCGCACCCGAAGTCATCATCGAGCTCCGCTACGGGCGCAGCGATGCCGAGGATCCGCGTGACGCGCGCGCATGGGATGCGCTGCCCAGCGTCCCGGCCGTCAGGAACAAGCGCGTGTACATCCTCCACGGGGAAGAGTTCGTCGTGCCGGGTCCCCGTGTGGCCGGGGCCACCGAGCGGCTGGCGCGGGTGCTACACCCAGAGCTGCGATGGTGAATGTGGGCATGGTGGCATCTGGTCGGTGGGCATTTGGCGGGATGTGGTTATTTGGAGTGCTGCATCCGCGCGTTGATGCGCGCGGTGCCCAGCGAACGCGAGAAGATCGCCCTGAGTTCGATCGATTCCTGAAGCAGAGCCGCCGCTTCTGGTCCGGGAACCAGTTGAAGGCGGATGTGTTCGGGAACTTCTCAATGAAGGGACAACACGTTGATTGGCGAACAAGCGAGCGCAATATGAGCAGATCAATGACCAATCCCCGTTCACTGCCGAAATAACCAAATGCCAAAATGCCTAAATTCAAGTGTCTCGTCTCCTGGTCGAGCGGCAAGGACAGCGCCTGGATGGTGCACCTCCTGCGGCAATTCGGCGACATCGAGCTCGGCGCCGTCCTGACCACAGTGAACGCGGCGGCGCAGCGCGTGGCGATGCACGCCGTCCGCGTCGAGCTGCTGCAGGCACAGGCCGACGCGCTTGGCCTGCCGCTCTGGCAGATCCCGATTCCCTCACCCTGTCCGAACGACGTGTACGAGCGCGCGATGTCGGAAGCCGTGGCCCGCGCGGTAGGCGAAGGGTTCACGCACATCGCGTTCGGCGATCTGTTCCTGGAGGACATCCGCCGCTACCGTGAAGAGCGGCTTGCGGGCACCGGGCTGACGCCGCTCTTTCCGCTGTTCGATGCCGACACGCCCCTGCTGGCGCGAGAGATGATCGCCAGCGGACTGCGCGCGCGCCTCACGTGCGTGGATCCACGCGTGCTCGATGCGCGCTTCGCGGGCCGGGAATTCGATGAGCGGCTGCTCGACGAGCTGCCGCCCGGCATCGATCCGTGCGGCGAGCGCGGCGAGTTCCATAGCTTCGCCTACGACGGTCCGATGTTCCGGCATCCGATTCCCATCGAAAACGGAATCGTCGTCGAACGCGACGGATTCGTATTCGCCGATGTTCTAACGCTCGCCATGAAGACGTAGCCACGAAAACACGAAACCACGAAAGACTCATGTCGACGTTCCCGAGCCGTATCGTGTGCCTGACAGAAGAAACGACCGAGACGCTCTATCTCCTCGGACAGGGCGATCGGGTGGTCGGTGTGTCCGGGTACACCGTTCGACCGCCCGAGGCGCGTCAGAAGCCGAAAGTCTCGGCGTTCATCAGCGCCAAGCTCGACAAGATCGAGCAGCTGAAGCCGGACCTGATTCTCGCTTTCTCGGATCTCCAGGCGACGATCGTGTCCGACCTCATCAAACGCGGCCTGCCGGTCGTCACCTTCAACCAGCGGAGCGTGCCCGACATCCTGCAGATGATTCGCATGCTGGGCGGCCTCGTCGGGTGCCAGCGCGAAGCAGAAAGCCTCGCCGACACGCTGGAAGGCGAGCTCGATCGCATCCGCGAAGCGGCCTCCCGGTTTCCGCGGCGCCTGCGTGCCTTCTTCGAAGAATGGGACGACCCGCTGATTTCGGGGATTCAGTGGGTGGAGGAACTGATGGAGATCGCCGGTGCCGATCCGATCTTCCCCGAGCTGAGGACGTGCAAGCTGGCGCGCGACCGGATTGTCGATCCTGGCGAAGTCGTGCGACGGAATCCTGACGTGGTGTTCGCGTCGTGGTGCGGAAAGAAGATGCGGAAGGCCACCATTCAGGGCCGGCCGGACTGGGATCGCGTCGCCGCGGTGCGCGACGACCGGATCTACGAAATCAAGTCAACCCTCATTCTCCAGCCAGGTCCCGCCAGCCTCACCGACGGCGTGCAGCAGCTCCATCACATCATCGCGTCGATTCACGCACGATAGATCCGCCCGCCAAACACGGTCGTGGCGGCGGCCAGGCGCTGGCGCCCGACGCGTTTGCCGCTTTCGTTGTCCACGAACTCGAAGGTGCCGCTCTTCAGATCGAGGACGGTCACGTCGGCCGCAGAACCCACCTTCAGGGTGCCGAGATCCTTGAACGCCGGGAACGACTTCGAGGCGTTCACCGTCGCCATCGCAATCACCTGCTCGAGCGGCAGCCCGAGCAGCAGGAACTTCGACAGCACATTGGGAAAATCGATGACTTGATCCGCGCGGCCGGCATCGGTCATGTCCGACGAGATCGTGTCGGGCAGAAAGCCGCCGTCCATGGCCCGGCGGGCCGAGTCCCACGTCCAGTGACCGATTCGTCCGTTGCCGATGTCGAACAGGACGCCACGCTTGCGCGCGTCGAGCACTTGCGGCAGCACGCGGCCCTTGTCGTCGAGGATGCCGTTGGGCGGCGGCGCGTACATGTGCGTCACGATGTCGCCGGGCTTGAGCAGGGCGAGGATAGCCGGCATCGGCGACGCCGTGTCGCCGACGTGAACCATGATCGGCAGGTTCAACGGCTTGGCGACGGCCTGCGCGCGGCGCAGCGCCTCGAGATCATTGTCGCCGGCGACCGAGCGCGAAATCCGCACCTTGACGCCGACGATCTGGTCGCGGTGCGCTTCGAGGGCGCGGCGTGCGACGGTGACGTTGGCGTGCTCGATGTCCAGCAGCTCGCCCGGCGTGGTGACACCAGTGCGCGCGACGTTGAGCAGGATGCGAATCCGGTTGGGGCCGCTCCGGGCGATCGTCACCGCCTCCTCTATGCCGTCGGCGCCCGCG
>Ga0066903_100001788_pt1 | contig 16165 bp, 16 predicted proteins | sample PanSoiMetaGPlot1_FD_67491 | JGI IMG/M metagenome (GOLD analysis project Ga0066903, IMG submission 67491) | Tropical forest soil microbial communities from Panama analyzed to predict greenhouse gas emissions - Panama Soil - Plot 1 (version 2) | ecosystem: Environmental > Terrestrial > Soil >... | reverse complement strand
CTGTCGGTCATCGTCGACGACGACGAGAGCAAGGGGCCGGGCTTCAAGTACTTCGAGTACGAGCTGGCCGGGGTGTGCCTCCGGATCGAGCTCGGGCCGAAGGACCTGGCCAAGGGCGCGTGCGTGCTGGTGCGGCGCGACGACCGGAGCAAGGAGTCCATCCCGCTCGACCAGGCGGTGGCGGTGGCCCGGACGAAGCTCGACGCCATGCAGAAGGCGCTCCTCGAGAAGGCTCGGGCGTTCCGGGACGCGAACACCTTCGCGGTGGAGTCGATGGAGGAGATGAAGAAGCGCGCCGACGACGGCTTCCTCGTCGCCCAGTGGTGTCTCTCACCCCAGTGCGAGTCACGCATCAAGGAAGAGACCGGGGGCGTGACCTCCCGGAACCGGCCCTTCACGATGAAGGCCGAGCCGGGCTCCTGTGTGGTCTGCGGCCAGCCGAGCCCGGGCGCCTGGGTCTGGTCGAAGGCCTACTGACACCGTTCGCGGACAACGGGGTCGGACCCGCGAGGCCTGGACTACTCTCCCGGGCCTTCGTGCGCGAGGAGGCTCCGTGCTCCGCCTGCTGCTCCTGATCACCCTGGTCGCGTCCCCGCTCGCCCGCGGGGGCACCGTCGACCGGTTCGCCCTGGTCACCTCCACCGGGCGCATCGGGACCCTCGCCATCACCACCGAGGGCCGCTCGGTGGACGTGGACTGGCGCGTCGACGACAACGGCCGCGGCTCGAAGATCCGAGAGCACATCGTGCTCGGGCCGAAGGGGCTCCCGACCTCCCGGGCGATCGAGGGCACCTCGACCTACGGAGCGCCGGTGAAGGAGACGTTCACCGTCGCGAACGGCCGGGCCAAGTGGACGAGCATCGACGACGAGGGCGAGGCCCCGGCCGGCGACGCGCTCTACATCGACAACCGCGGAAGCCCGTGGAGCCTGACCCACTTCGTCCGCGTGCTGCTGGGCAGCAAGGGCCTGACCCGTGCCGCGCTTCCTTCCGGCACGCTGCGTCTCCAGAAGCTGCGCGAGGTGCCGATCGGCCCGTCCAAGGAGCGGCTCCAGGCCTATGCCCTCTGGGGGACGTCGATCGGCAACCCAGGGCTGCTTCTCGTCCGCGGCACGACGCTGGTCGCTTCGGTCAATCCGTACGCCGTGCTGACGCGCGAGGAATACGCCGGCCGCTTCGCCGAGCTGTCCGGCATCGCCCGCGACCTGAATGCCGAGCTGCTCCGGGACCTCGCCCGGCGGCTCACTCACCGTCCGGACGGGCCAGTGTGGATCACCCACGCGCGCCTGTTCGACCCCGTGTCCGGCACCGCCGTCACCGGACAGAACGTGGTGCTGTACCGCGAGCGCATCGTCGGCCTCCGCCCGGAGGCGCCGCCTGCCGGGGCGACGGTCGTCGACGCGGAGGGGGGCACACTGCTTCCCGGGCTCATCGACTCTCACTCGCACACCGCTGACTGGGATGGCCTCCTGAACATCGCCTCCGGGGTGACCCAGGTACGCGACCCCGGGAACGACAACACGTCGCTGCTCGCGCTGATCCCGCGCTTCGACTCGGGAGAGCTGATCGGGCCTCGCGTCTTCCCCAGCGGCTTCCTCGAGGGGAAATCGCCCTTCTCGGCGTCGGGAGGCTTCACGGTGACGGCCGTCGAGGAGGCCGTGGACCGGGTGCGCTGGTACGCCGACCACGGGTTCTGGGGCATCAAGATCTACAACTCGATGCCCCCGGCGTTCGTGAAACCGATCGCCGAGGAGGCGCACCGACTCGGGCTGCACGTCTCAGGTCACGTCCCGGCGTTCATGAACGCCGACCAGGCCATTCGCGACGGCTACGACGAGATCAACCACCTCAACCAGCTGGTGCTGATGTTCGTGCTGAAGCCGGGCGAGGATCCGCGCACCCCGCTTCGCTTCACCGTCATCGGCGAGCGGCTGGCGGACCTGGACCTCCAGGGCGCGGACTTTCGCCGGCTGGTCAGCCTCATGAAGGAGCGGAAGACGACGCTCGATCCGACCGTGGCCACCTTCGCACCGCTCTTCGTCGGTCGCCCCGGCAAGGGCTCACCCACCGACGCTCCGTGGATCGACCACGTGCCTGCGGCGGTGCAGCGCGACCGGAGGACGCTGGTCCTCGACGTGAAACCGGAGCAGTACGCCCGTTTCGATGCGAGCTGGAAGAAGTGGAACGAGATCCTCGTCGCGTTGCACAAGGAGGGCATCCCGCTCGTCCCGGGCACCGACGAGCAAGCCGGCTTCGTGCTCCACGGCGAGCTCGAGTCGTGGGTGGCCGCCGGCATCACTCCGGTAGACACGCTTCGAGCTGCGACGCTCGGCGGCGCGCGCTTCCTCGGACGCGAGGCGGAACTCGGGACCATCGCGGTGGGCAAGCGGGCCAACCTCTACCTGGTCGACGGCGATCCGCTCACCGACATCCATGCCATCCGGAAGGGGCGGCTGACGGTGAAGGACGGCGCGCTGTTCTACCCGGATGAGATTCACTCGGCGCTCCAGATCACCCCCTTCGCCCGGCACGTCGAGCCCCAGGCCGCAGGCGTGGCGAAGCCCGGGAGCCGCTGAGCCGCGAGCGGAGCTAGCATCCCCGGCCGTGCGGTTATTCCTCGCAGGCCTGGTCCCGGATTCGGTCAAGGAGATGCTGCAGGCGCAGCTCGAGCCGGTGCGCGCCGCGACGCCCCAGGCGCGCTGGCTCCCGCCGGAGAGCCTGCACCTGACGCTCGTCTTCCTCGGGTCGGTCGACGAAGCAGCGGTCCCGCGGCTCCGGGAGGCGTTCGGAGGGGCGTGCGGTCATCACCGGGCGCTGAGCCTCACCCTCGCCGGGATGGAGACCTTCGGACCGAGTCGCTCACCGCGGGTGCTGGCGACGGCGCTCTCCGGTGAGGTCCAGGAGCTACAGGCGCTGGTGACCGATGCGCGCCGGGCCGCCGAGCCGCTGGTCCAGCTGGAGCCCGAGCGCCCCTTCCGTCCCCACCTGACGGTGGCGCGGGCGCGCTCGGCCCACGGTGACTCGCTCCTTGGGCGTTGCCGCTCGGCCCTCAGGCAGGGGCTTCACGGAACGTTCGTCCTCCGCGACGTGGCCTTGTTCAAGAGCGATACGCTGGCCAGCGGAGCGGTCCACACCGAGCTGCAGCGGTGGACGCTCGCCGCTCACGGGTGACCGCTCGTCCGTTTCGTTGCGACTGAAAGTGATTGGAAGCGCCCGGCGCGCCTGCCGGATCTTCGCCATCCAGCTCGCCTTGACGCACCCGATCGCCGCTTTACGTTGGCGGTGCTCGAGCAGCAGAGGCGAGCCACATCTTTCGAGACAAACAGGAGCAGGAACGTGAGCACTCTTCAGCGCTGGAACCCGGCGCGCGATTTCGCGCGTCTGCAGGATGAAGTGAATCGGCTGTTCGACGGCACCCTCGGCCTTCCGCGGAACACCGAGTCGTACGGCTGGACCCCCGCGGTCGACGTCTTCGAGGACACCGAGGGCGTGACCTTCAAGTTCGACCTTCCCGAGGTCGAGGGGAAGGACGTGGATGTCCGTCTCGAAAACGGCACCCTGACCGTTCGCGGCGAGCGGAAGCTCGAGCGCGAGGAGAAGCGTGAGGGCTACCACCGGATCGAGCGCGCCTACGGCACGTTCGCCCGGAGCTTCAGCCTCCCCGCCACCTTCGATTCGGAGAAGGCGAACGCCGAGCACAAGAACGGCGTCCTGCGGATCTTCGTCCCCAAGCGGGCCGAGGCGAAGCCGAAGAGCATCAGCGTCAAGGTGAACTAGACCGGGGTCGTCCCCGGTCGCGCCGGCACCTCCAGCCGGCGCTCGCGCCCACCCTGCCCTCCCGGGCGGCGGTGGGCGCAGTTGTTTTTGGGGTACGCTTGAGCTCCACGCCTCGAGGGGGGGGACGATGCGCGCTCTTGCCGTGCTACTGGCCACGCTGCCCTGCGTCGCGCTTGCGCAGGAGGACCGAACCTCCGCGACTGCGCAGTCCACCGCCCACCGCCACCTGGGCGTCTTCTTCCGCGCGGACATCGGCGTAGGGTACCTGCGTTCCTCTACCTCGCAGAACGGGAGCACCGAGAGCATCTCGAGTGTGTCCCTTCCCCTGGCGGTCGCCGTCGGGGGAGCGGTGTCCGAGAACTGGATTCTCGGCGCGGAGCTCTGGTTCGCCTACGGCCCCAGCCCGAAGATCACTGTGGACTCGAGCAGTGCCTCCCCGCCGGACTCCAACGTCTTCCTCGGGAATCTCGGCCTGCTCGTCGTGCACTACTTCATGCCGGCGAACATCTACCTGTCCTTCGCGCCCGGGGTGAGCAGGCTCCAGTTCGGGTTTCAGGGCAATACCGCGAGAACGAACTACGGCTTCGGCGCAAAGCTGGCCGTGGGCAAGGAGTGGTGGGTGAGCGACCACTGGGGACTCGGCATCGCTGTCGAGGGCCTTTTCGCGATCAACCAGGACAGCGGCACGAGTCCCCCAACCTGGACGACCTTCGGTGGCGGGCTGACCTTCAGCGCGACGTTCAACTAACGCCGCGGCTCACTCTCCGAGGTACGCCTTCCGGATCTCCGGCGCGGCAAGGAGCGCCTTCCCCTGCCCCTGCATCACCACCTCGCCGGTCTCCAGCACGTAGCCGAAGTGCGCGAGATTGAGCGCGAGGTGCGCGTTCTGCTCCACGAGCAGGATGCTGACTCCTCGCCCGTTCACCTCGCGGAGGATGCGAAAGATGGTTTCCACGACCTGGGGCGCGAGCCCGAGCGACGGCTCGTCCAAGAGTAGCAGTCTCGGCCGGCTCATCAGCGCCCGGCTGATGGAGAGCATCTGCTGCTCGCCGCCGGAGAGCGTTCCGGCGCTCTGCCGGATGCGCTCGCGCAGGATGGGAAAGAGGCCGAAGACGTAGTCGAGGTCCTTCCGGATCTCCGGGGAGTCCCTCCGGAGGTAGGCCCCGAGCTCGAGGTTCTCCAGCACCGTGAGGTTGAGGAAGATCCCGCGGCCTTCCGGAGCGTGCGCCATCCCCTTGGGGACCAGCAGGTTGGACCGGAGGCCCTGGATCTCCTGCGCCTCGAGGCGGATCCGCCCCGATCGGGGGCGAAGCATCCCCGAGACGGCGCGAAGCGTGCTGGTCTTGCCCGCGCCGTTCGCGCCGATGAGCGCCACCACCTCGCCCTGTCCCACGGTGAGGGAGACTCCCCGGAGCGCGGTGATCGCCCCGTAGGAAACGTGGAGGTCCGTCACCTCCAGGAGCTGCGGCCGCGGCTCGCGCGTCCCGAGCATTGCCGGGGCGCTCATGCGAGCGGGGTCTCCGACGTCGTGCTCTGGGCGGGAACCTCCATCCCGTGCGCCGCGAGGTAGCTGTCGCCGAGGTAGGCCTCGATCACCTTCGGATCCTGACGAACGCGCTCGGGCGCGCCGCGGGCGATGGTCACCCCATGGTCGAGGACGGTGATGTTCTCGCAGATGCCCATCACCAGCTTCATGTCGTGCTCGATCACCAGGATGCCGAGCGAGAACTGATCGCGGAGCTGGCGGATCAGGACCATGAGGTCCCCCTTCTCGCGGGTGTTCATCCCCGCCGCCGGCTCGTCGAGGAGCAAGACCCGAGGCTGCGTGCCCAGCGCACGGGCGATCTCCAGCCGCCGCTGCTCGCCGTAGGGGAGGTTCCGGGCCTCCTCATTCCGCCGGTGGGAGAGTCCCATCACACGAAGCAGCTCGTCGGCGCGCCGGGTGATCTCCGCCTCCTCGCGCTGGAACCCCGGGGTGAGCAGCAACGCCCGCCACCAGTCCACGTAGTTGTTCAGCGCGTCCATCGCGCTCGCCACCGGGCTTCTGCCTGCCGACCGGCGCCGGAGGTCGTCGATCTGCGCGCGGGAGAAGAGCGGACGTTCCTCGGACAGACACGCCACCCGCACGTTGTCCAGCGCGGACAGCGCCCGGAACAGCCGGATGTTCTGGAAGGTCCGCGCCAGCCCGAGGTGATTGATCTGGTGGGGAGGACGGCCATTCACCCGATTGCCGCAGATCCGGATCTCCCCGTGGGTGGGCTCGTAGACCCCGGTGAGAAGGTTGAAGGCCGTGGTCTTGCCGGCGCCGTTCGGCCCGATGAGGCCCTTCAGGTCTCCCTGGCGGATCTCCAGATCGAAGCCGCGGAGCGCACGGAGTCCGCCGAACTCGATGCCCACCTGCACCGCATGGAGCAGCGGCTCGCTCACGTGATCCCCTTCCACATCCGGGGAAACCACCGCGGGAGGACGTCCCAGATCTCCCGGTTGCCGAACAGGCCCTGCGGCCGGACCAACATCAGGAGGACCAGCAGCATGCCGTAGATCGGCATGCGGATCTGATCGACTTTCTGGGCGAGCGAGGCACCGGTGTCGAGGCCTCCCAGCTGGAGGAACAGGCTCCGCAAGGCCTCGGGGAGAAGGGTCAGGAACACCGCGGCCACGATCGCCCCGGTGGTGCTCCCGAGCCCTCCGGCGACCACCATCACCACCACCTCGATGCTCTTCACGAAGGTGAACGAGCCTGGATTGATGATCGGCACGAAGTGGGCGAACAGCCCTCCGGCCACGCCGGCGAAGAACGAGGAGATGACGAAGGCCCGGACCTTGTAGCCGGTGGTGTTCACTCCCATCGCCTCGGCGGCGACCTCGTCCTCGCGGATGGCCCACAGGCTCCGGCCGTGGGTGCTTCCCACGAGTCGCCGGGCAACCAGCACCACCAGGAAGACGCAGAACCAGACCGCGAACAGGCTCGAGGTCTGGGGGATGCCCGAGAGCCCGAGGGCCCGGCCGAACACGTCCAGGTTCTGCACGACGACCCGGATGATCTCCCCAAAGCCTAGGGTGACGATGGCCAGGTAGTCGCCCCGGAGCCGAAGCGAGGGCAGCCCAACCAGGAATCCGCACAGCGCTGCCGCCACCCCGCCGGCAAGCAGCGACCCCACGAACTGCACCTGGTCCGAGACCACACCGGGCAGCCCGGAGATGGCAACGTCCTTGATCAGGAGGCTGAGCTTTCCGGCGGTGTAGGCGCCCACCGCCATGAACCCGGCGTGGCCGATGGAGAACTGCCCGGTCATCCCGTTCACGATGTTCAGCGAGACGGCGAGGATGACGTTCACCCCGACGATCGAGGCCAGATAGACGAAGAACGGGGCGTCACCGAGCACCAGCTGGAGCATCGCCAGAACCACGATGGCGACGAGCACCGGCACCAGCCCGCGGAGCGCGCTCGGAATCTTCATACCTTCTCCGCCGCCACCCGGCCGAAGAGCCCGCCCGGCCGAACCAGCAGTACGAGGATCAGGAAACCGAAGGCCACCGCATCGCGCCAGCTGCTCGAGGAGTAGCCGACGACGAATTCCTCCACCAGCCCGAGCAGGAGCCCGCCCACCACTGCGCCAGGCACGTTCCCGATGCCGCCGATGACCGCGGCAACGAAGGCCTTCAGACCCACGTACAGTCCCATCAGCGGCTGGATGGCGGTGTCCTTGATGGCGTAGAGGATGCCCGCGCCGGCCGCCAGGGCGCTTCCGAGCATGAAGGTCAGGGCGATGATTCGGTCCACCGGGATGCCCATCAGCGCCGCGGTCCGATGGTCGAACGACACCGCCCGCATCGCCCGGCCAAAGCGGGTCCGGTAGACCAGACCCTGGAGCGCGAGCATCAGGGCGATGGCGATCGCCAGGCTGATGACCTGCCAGTTCCAGATGACCACCGACCGGTCACCGACGATCAGCCACTCCCGGGGAGCGATGACTTCCGGGAACGCGCGGGGCGCGGCGCCCGGCAGCGGTCCGAAGTCGAGCTGGAACCCGTAGGAGAGCGTGAAGGAGATGCCAATGGCGGTGATCAGCGCGGTCAGCCGCGGCTTGTCGCGGAGAGGCCGGTAGGCGAAGCGCTCGATCACGAATCCCAGGATCGCGCACCCCGCCATCGCAGCGAGGAAGATCAGCAGGACGCCCCACAGCGTGGACTGCCGCTCGACCCCCAGCTCCTGAGCCACGCCGTAGCCGAGGAAGGTGCCCACCATCATCACGTCGCCATGGGCGAAGTTGATGAGCTTCAGAACCCCGTAGACCATCGTGTAGCCCAGCGCCACGAGGGCGTAGATGGTGCCGGCGGCCACCCCGTTGATGAGGTGCTGCGCGAAGTCCGACATCAGGGGGCGATGGTGGCCACGTACTTCGTCTTGCCCTTACCGACCTCGAGCACCACCGCGGGCTTGGTGGCGTTCCGCTTGTCGTCGAGATTGATCATCCCGGTGACGCCGGGGAAGTTCTTGGTCTGCGCGATGGCGTTGCGCACGCTGGCGCGGTCGAAGTTCGGCGCGCGCTTGATCGCGTCGACCGCCACCATCGCCGCGTCGTAGCCGAGGGCGGCCAGCGCGTCGGGCACGGAGCCGTAGGCCGCCTTGTAGTCGGCGATGAACTTCTGGATCCGGGGATTGGGGTCGTCGGCGCTGTAGTGGTTGCTGAAGTAGCTCCCCTCCACCGCCGCACCGCCGAGCTCGAACAGCTTCGAGCTGTCCCAGCCGTCCCCGCCCATCAGCTTCGCGTTGATGCCCAGCTCGCGGGCCTGCCGGGCGATGACCCCGATGTCGGTGTAGTAGCCGGGGATGTAGATGCCGTCGGGCTGCGACCGCTTGATGGCCGTCAGCTGGCTCCGGAAATCGGTGCTGCCCTTGGTGTAGGTCTCGCGGGCGACGATCTTCCCACCCATCTCGGTGAACTTCCGCTCGAACACGTCCGCCAGACCCTGGCTGTAGTCCGAGCCGAGGTCGCGGAGCACCGCCACCCTGGTGAACTTCAGGTTGTCGTGGGCGAACTTCGCCATCACGTACCCCTGGAACGGGTCGATGAAGCAGACCCGGAAGATGTAGTCGCCGATCTCCGTCACCTTGGGATTGGTGGACGCGTTGGAGATCATCGGCACCCTGGCCGGCTGCGCTTTGTTGGCCATGGCGATGGAGTTGGTGCTCGCCACCTCGCCGAGGATCAGCAGCACCTGGTCCTGGTTGATGAGCCGGGTGGCGGCGTTGGCGGCCTCCTCGGGCTTGCTCTGGTCGTCGTAGACACGGATGTCGATCTTCTTGCCCTTCACGCCACCGGCCGCGTTGACCTCCTTCAGCGCGAGCTCGATGGCGTTGCGCGTCGAGATCCCGAACGTGGCCTCGGAGCCGGTCAGCGAGCCGATCTCCCCGATGAGGATCGTGTCTCCACTCACCCACGGGGTGTCACCGGCGGCCGCGGTTGCCCCACCCGGAGACGGGCTGGGCGGCGGGGGCGGGGCGGAGGCCTTCTTCTCGCAGCCGATCAGGGCGAGGACACAGCCGGTGAGGACGGCGGCCAGGACGGAGCGCATGGGGACCTCTGGGCGTCGAGAGAGCAAGCCGCGGTCTTGTAGGTGGACTGTCAGAGGACGGTCAAGGTGAAGCGTCGGACCGGCCCACCCGGCGGCGGAGCCATCCCGCCCCGAGGGTGAGGGCGATGCCGGCGGCGGCCACACAGGCCACGATCAGCGGGGCGAACACGATGGTGAGTGCAGCGAGGGGGTCGGCCTGGAGGTCGAAGTCGTGGGCCGACCAGACGACTGCGGCCGCGGTGAGCAAGGCGGCAAAGACCGGGAAGCGGCCGGGCGGCCGCCGGGACGCCCAGAACGCGCCCACGACGATTCCCGGGAAGGAGAGCCACACCAGCTCGAACACCAGCTGACCGACACCAGCCGGGAGGTTCCTGCGCGAGGAAAACCCGACGAGGATGGTGAGGAACCAGACCGCCACCGCCCCCACGGCGCAGGTGATGACCTTCCCGGCCGAGCTCCGGGGACCTTGCATGACGGCCCTGGCTTTACCGCGAACCTCGGCCAGGGTCAGCCGGGAGGCCGGTCCCCTCTCGCCCAGGCAACCGCATCCTCCAGCCGGTCGTCACCCCAGAACAGCTCCTCGTCGACGAGGAACGTCGGGGCGCCGAAGATGCCGCGGCGGGCGGCCTGGTCGGTGGCGGCCCGGAGGGCGTCCTTGATCGGCTGGGTCTGCGCCCGGGCCACGACCGCGCTTCCCTCGCGCCCGAGGTCGGAGACGACACCGGCCACCGCGACCGGGTCGGCGATGTCCACGTCGCGGGTGAACTCCGCCCGGAACATCGCCCGCACGCAGTCCTCTCCCCAGCCCTCGTCCAGCGCGACCAGCGCCACGCGGTTGGCCAGCACCGAGTGGCGCGGAAAGCGGCTCGGCTGGCGGAAAGCCACGCCGCGGCGCGCGGCGCGACGGGGAACGTCGCGCCACATCCAGCGGCCCTTGGCGGGAAAGAGGTTGAACGGCGAATCGTTCCAGCCCTGCGACTGGAAGATCGGACCGAGGAGGAAGGGCCGCCAGCGGACGTCGAGGTCGCGGGTCAGCTCGGCGATGCGGAGTGCGGCCAGCGCCGAGTAGGGACTGGCGAGGTCGAACCAGAACTCGAACGACGGCGTGCTCACCGGGGCCGCAGTCTGTGGGCCGACACCGCCTGCGGCAAGTGGACTTCCGGCCGGCGTTGCATCAAGAGAAACGGCCTCCCGTGTCGCCTCCTTCGCCCATTCCCTCCAGCTCCCGCGAGGAGCTGCGCATCCTGGTGCGGCTTGCGCTGCCGCTCGCCCTGGCTCAGGCCGGTCAGGCACTGAGGGGTCTGGTGGACACCGCGGTGGTGGGTCGGGCTGGCGCGGTTCAGCTCGCCGGCGCTGCCCTGGGGAACGCGGTGGTGTTCACGGTGTGCATCGTGGGCATCGGCACGTTGATGGGCGCGGACCCGCTCATCAGCCAGGCCCTGGGAGCGCGCGAGCCGGTGCGGGCCCGCCGCCTGTACTGGCAGGCGCTGCGGGTCGCCGCGGTGGCGAGCGCGGTGCTCACCCTGCCCACCGTCGGCGTCGCGTACCTCCTCGAGCCCTTGGGCATCGCGCCGAACGTGGCGGAGGCCGCGCGGCAGTTCGTGTGGTGGAGGCTGCCGGGCATCGCCCCGTTTCTGGTCTTCTACGCCCAGCGCAGCTACATGCAGGCGGTGGGGGCGGAACGGGCGCTGGTCTGGGCGACCGTGCTCGCCAACGTGGTCAACCTCCTCGGCGACCTCCTCCTGGTCTTCGGAGGAGCGCGGCTTCCGGCATGGACCGGGCCGCTGCGGTGGATCCCCGCGATGGGGGCTGGCGGCTCCGCGCTGGCGACCAGCCTGGTCCAGTGGGCCGAGGTGGCGTTCCTCGCCTGGGTGGTGCGGCAGGTCTCCATCCCGGAGCGCCCGGCGGACCTCCACCGTCGGCTGAAGGAGGACGAGCGTCGCATCCTCCGGGTCGGTGTCCCCATCGGGCTCCACTTCGGCGCGGAGGTCGGGGTGTTCGCGCTGGCGGGCTTTCTCGCGGGGAGATTGGGCGCCGAGAGCCTGGCTGCGCACCAGATCGTCCTCACCTTCTCCTCGGTCACCTTCACCTTCGCCATGGGCATCGGCAACGCCGGCAGCGTCCGGGTGGGCCTCGCGGTGGGGGCCCGCGACACGCCGGGAGCACGGCGGGCTGGCCTGCTGGCCTTCGCCGCCGGGGCGGCCTTCATGGGATGCGCCGCTCTCACCTATCTCCTCTTCCCGAGCCAGCTGGCGGCCCTGATGACCAACGATCCGGCCATCGCCGCCCTTGCGGTGCCGCTGTTCGTGGTCGCCGCGGTCTTCCAGGTGTCGGACGGGCTCCAGGGGGTGGGGGCCGGAGTGCTGCGCGGGGCGGGTGACGCCCGCTTCACCTTCACCGCCAACGTCGTCGGCCACTACCTGGTAGGGCTGCCGCTGGCGCTGGTCCTCGGCTTCGCGACGCAGATGGGAGTGGTGGGCATCTGGTGGGGCCTCTGCGCGGGGCTCACCGCGGTGGCCGTCGCGCTGGTGTGGCGATTCCTCCGACTGTCCGGGCAGGAGATCGCCCCGCTCGCGCTCCCGAAGGCGTGAGTCACTCGCGGACGGCGGCCTCGACGAGCTGTCCGATGCCGCTGACGGGCGCCACCTGTGCGTCGGTCAGCCCGTAGCGGCGGGCGAAGAATTCCGGGTCGGTGTACCCGAGCCAGACCTTGCCCGCCGCGTCCTCCCACGCCAGCGCCTTGAGCGGCAGGTCGATGGCGGAGGTGGGCGCGGCGAGCATCACCGGGGTCCCTGCCTTCGGGTTTCCAAAGATCAGCACCTGGGTGGGTGGCATCTTCAGACCGACCCTGGCCGCCTCCGCGGCGTGGTCGATCCGGGCGAAGACCTGGATCCCCTTCCCCCGGACGATGGACTCCAGCCGGTCCACCGTCTCGGGGACCGTGCGCGTACTCGGCCGTCGAACGATTCCTTCTCCGATCTTCATCGAGTCGCTCCTCCGGGATGTGGCGGCGTTCGCCGCCGGAATGATCGAGAGCGCCATCGCGGCGGTCAGCAGGGTCAGGAGCACCGCGAGCACCAGCACCGGAGCCTGCGGAGCGGCGCTCCCCAGGCCGGCCCTGCGCATCGCTCGCACCGTCGAGAGGTGGCGGGAGATGGCGAGCACGTTCACCACGACGCTGAGCAGCACTAGCCAGATCCCGTGGAGGTGTGGCAGGCGTCCGATCGCCGCCACCTCGGTTCCCTCGACCATCCGCAGGAAGATCGAGAAGCGGTCGAGCACGAAGCCGAGGGCGGCGATCCCGAGCGAGGTACGCAGCCAAGCGAGAAGCGTGCGCTCCTCGGCAAGGTACTCGCGGGAATCCAGGGCAGTCTCCATGGCGTCCTCCGGGCGGGTTCGCGGAACCTAGTTCGCGCAGAGGGTCTCGACCGGGGAGTGGTAGCGGTGATGAACGGATCGCAACGAACGGACGACGATCGCGCGATCCGGTGGCGTCCTCAGCTGCGCTGCCCGTCAGTGCCGGCGGAGCTCGCTGGACGGACCCTGCGGTGGCGGCGGCGTCTCCGAGGATGCGGGCTCGACGGCCGGCGCAGGAAGCGGCTCGTCCTCGAGGCCGCGGAGCTCGTCCTCTCTCAGCGGTGTGTGCACGTCCTCGTCGGGGGGCTGGCGACCTCCCGGGATCCGGCTGGCAAGGGCGTAGACCATCAGCGCCAGCGCGAGCGGGACGGCGTACCGGGTGAGCACCGCCAGCGGCCGGCCGCCGAGCACCAGCAGCGGGACGAGCAGCACCGAGCCCAGCACCATGGTCGGCCGATTGGCGAAGCGAGGCCACACCGCGGCGACCGCAGCCATCCCCACCGAGTGCAGCAGACCCACCAGGGCCAGCAACGGCACGAGCGAGAGCCATTCGAAGAAGCCGGACTCGAGCGGGTGGGTCCAGTGCCCCGAGCCGGTGAGATGGTCCTGCAGCCAGACTCCGGTCAGGAATAGGGGGAGCGCCACCCCCACCAGCAGCTCGATGTTCCTCAGCAGATCCGAGGGGACGCTTCGCCGGCCCATCCGTCGCCTCCAGCGGGGGGATCTCTAGCGGCCGGGGAGAGGATTCGCCGCACCACGACGGAGCGTGCTATCGAATCCCGCACGGATGGCGGACCGTGACCCCCGTGCGCTTGCCGGGCTCCTGACGGTGCTCGCGCTCGGCCTGGTGGCCCGGCTCGTGGTGCTGGCCCTCCTCCCCGACGGGGCGGTCTCGGCCGACGCGCACTTCTGGGAAGTCGTCGCGGCGACGCTCCGGCGCGGCCTCAACCCGTACGTCGAGACCAACCTCCTCAACTGGCCTCCGCTGTGGATGATGATCATCGCCGGGCTGGACTGGACCGCCCGCACCCTCGGAGTGCCGTTCCAGCGCGCCCTGGTGGGCTTTCTGCTCGTCGCCGACCTCGTCGCGATGACGTTGACCTGGCTGCTGGTCCGGAGGCTCTGGCCCAGGGCACGCGCCGAGCGCTGGGTGGCGGTGGGCCTGGCGCTCAATCCGGTGTCCATCCTCCTCTGCTGCCAGCACCGGAACTTCGACGTCCTGGTCGCGCTCTCCGTCCTCGCCGCACTGATCGCGCTCGAGCGACTGGCCCGCAGCGGGGCGGTGGAGGACTGGCTGTCGGCCTGCGCCTGGCTCGGGGTCGGCGTCCTCGCGAAGACCGTCCCGCTCCTCCTCGCTCCGCTCCTCGCCCCGGGCGCGCGACGGGCGCGAGGCCTCGGAGTGCTGCTTTTCCTCGGACCGACCGCTCTCGGGCTCGGGGTCCTGACGGCGCTCGCTCCGGCCGCGGTCGAGCGCAACGTGCTCTCCTACCGCTCGGCGTCCGGCTTCTACGGGCTCACCGGCCTTTTCCATCAGGCGGGCTGGCTCCAGGCAGAAGCGCTGTTCGGGCGCGTCGCGGCGCCGCTGTTCTTCCTCGCCGCCGCGCTCCTGACGGCCTTCTTCCTGCGCCGCGACCGGCCCGTGCCGCCGGCCGCCAGCGCGGTCGGAGCGGCGGTCCTCCTCTTCGCCGTCCCGGTGCTCGGCCCAGGCTACGCGCCCCAGTACGTCGGCTGGGTGCTGCCGCTGCTCACCGTCCTCGCGGCATCGGGCGAGCAGCGTCTCCTCGTCTTCCTCGGGGTGTTCGCAGCGGTGCTGGTTTGCACCGACCTCGCCGAGTACGCGCTCCTTCCGACCCACGGAGCGTGGGCCCTCCGCGGGAGCCACTCGCCTCTCCTGGACCGCTGGAGCCTGGCGGTGCGAACGCAGGGCGGCCAGACCTTCCTCCGTCTCCCGCTGTTCGTCGTCTCGCTCGGCCTCCTCGCGGAGCTCCTCCAGACCTGGAAGCGCTGGCTCTTAGAACCCCAGGCGAGGGCCCTCGCGCCAGGCCCGGGCGGCAGCTGAGGCGATCTCCGCCACCCGCCGCCCGAGGGCGCTCGCCGGAGCCCACCCGAGTCGCACCGCGAGAACGGCGGCGTAGCCGAGGAGGAGCCAGGCGCCGGTGTCGAGCCGTGGCGTCCAGATCAAGGGCGTGAACAGGACGCTGAACTCGGGCACGTCCCAGCAGAACGCTTCCACCGCGTAACCGCTGGCAGTGCACACCTCCTGCTTCCAGAACCGGAGCACCGCGCCGTCGAAACCGCCCCAGAGCGAGAGCAGGAGCGCAGCGAGCACCGCCAGCAGCGCCAGCACCCGCCGGGGCGGATGCCTGCACTCGGCCGCCAGCCGCAGCGAGGCAGGAACGGCCGCGAAGACGAGGAAGCGCGGCCCCCAGCTGTATCCGCCGTACCAGGCCCACCACTGGCCATAGACGAGGAGGAGTCCCGCCACCACCCACAGGCAGGCGCGCTGGAAGGGGTGCACCGGCCGGAGCGCCCGCCGCGCCGCGGGAAACACCAGGAACAACCCTGGGGCGAAGAAGAGGAGCCCCTTGCCGAAAGAGAGCAGCAGCTGCAGCAGGCCGAGGAAGAGCGGATAGCTGAAGTTCGGGCGCCCCGAGTACGGAAGCAGCGTCCGGTAGCCGAAGTTGGCCTCGTACCCGGTCACCAGCGGATGCCCGCGCCGGAGCCAGTTCTCGCCGAGCCAGAGGAGCGCGAACCCCGCCACCGGCAGGACCGCGCGGAGCCGGCGATGCCGCACCCCCCAGTCCCCGAGCGCGAGGGCCACCCCGATGCTCGTCGCCGGCACGTTGGCCATCCCGAGCGCGAGCGCGACGCCTCCCAGCACCTGCCGCCCACCGGTCCAGGCGGCGAGGCCGACGGCGAGGGCGAGCACGTTGAACGTCTCCGCGCCGTAGGCGCTGAGCTGGTGGGTGAGCATCGAGCCGGCGAGGAGGAGGAGCAGAAAGCCGCCGAGTACCGGGCGCTCGACCCTGGTCCGCAGCAGGCGCCAGAGCACCGGGAGGCCGATCGCCGCGAGGACGAGGTTGTACCGGGCCACCCACCACTCGGGCGCCCCGAGCCAGCGCCCGAGGAGGTACAGCGGCGCGGAGAACAGGGTCCCGACCAATGGAAAGGGAGTCGACGACCACCGCCCCTGCTCGACGAGCTCCAGGAGGGCGGCGTAGCGGAAGGTCCCGTCGGCCTCCACCCCGTGGGACTCGAACGCCCAGAGGAGGATCCAGCCGACCGCCAGGAGCGCCAGGTCCACGAGGCCGAGCGACGGCTGGCGCCGGGGCACGCCCACCTCGGGACTGTCCGGCCCGCTCAGCGCAGCACCACGCGCGACCTCGGTCCATCCGTCGGCATGGGCGGAGTTCTACCAGCCTTGCCCACGCGGCCGACGCCGAACCCGGAGG
>Ga0066903_100001787_pt1 | contig 16172 bp, 19 predicted proteins | sample PanSoiMetaGPlot1_FD_67491 | JGI IMG/M metagenome (GOLD analysis project Ga0066903, IMG submission 67491) | Tropical forest soil microbial communities from Panama analyzed to predict greenhouse gas emissions - Panama Soil - Plot 1 (version 2) | ecosystem: Environmental > Terrestrial > Soil >... | reverse complement strand
AGCTAACGGCCCAGAACCGCCCGCATCGCCCGATCGAGCTCACGGATCCCGTCTGCGATCTGTGTCGATGGAACCGAGAGCTCGGCCTCGAGCTGAACGATCGCCTCGCGCCAGGCGGGGAACGTGCTCTCGAACGCCGCGCGTCCTTCGTCGGTGAGCGAGACGAGGCTCGACCGCCCGTCGGCGGAGTTCGGGCGGCGCTCGGCCCAGCCCTTCTCCTCCAGGCGCCGGATGCGGTCCGAGGCCGTCGTGACGGCGATGCCCAGGCGGGCGGCCACCTCGGTGGTGGTGATCGACCGTGCCGCGCCGATCAGGCTCATGAGGCCGTAGTTCTCCGAGATCTTCGGGTCGGCCAGAAACCGCTCCGTGTACGGATGGCAGACGTTGTAGGCGGCGATCAGGTCGAAGAGGACGTGCATCCGCGGCGGCTCGGCGAAGTCTTCCTGCGGAGGAATTGCGACCGGTCGCCGGCGGGGCACGGGCACAATCCTTGCATGACGCACACCGAGCTCGAACGGCTCGCCGGCGAGGTGGGGATCGACGTCGTCGGCGCCGCGCGGGCAGAGCCCTATGTGGACACCGAGCGGCACATCGTCGAGCGGCGGGCACGCGGCCTGTTCGCCGACATGCGCTTCACGATGGCTCAGCCTGAGGTGTCATGCCATCCCGAGCAGCTCGTGCCGGCCGCACGCACGGTGGTCTCGGCGGCGCTCTGCTACTGGGAGCCCGGCCCGGAGCCGCAGCCCGGCGAGGGGCGCCTGCCGCGTTACACGTGGCGCAACGCCTACGCAGAGCTGCGCAGGAAGCTCGAGCGGCTCGGACGGGAGCTCGGTGGGACGTACCGCGTGCTGGTGGACGAGAACCAGCATGTCGACCGCGAGGCTGCGGCCCGCGCCGGCGTCGGGTTCTACGGCAAGAACACGATGATCATCACCCGCCGTCACGGCTCCTGGGTCGTGCTCGGGACGCTCGTGACCGACGTCGAGGTCGAGACGACGCCCCGGCTCGAGCTCGATTGCGGAGACTGCAGGCTCTGCATCGACGCCTGCCCGACAGGCGCGCTCGACCAGCCCGGCGTCCTCGACTCCCAGCGCTGTCTCTCCTACTGGACGCAGTCGCGTCGCGAGATCCCCGAGGCGTACCGCGAGGCGCTCGGCGACCAGGTCTACGGCTGTGACATCTGCCAGGACGTCTGCCCGTGGAACCGGGGGATCGAGAAGCGCCGGGCCGGCCGCCCATTGAGCGACGGGGCCCAGCCGGTCGTCTCGCTCGTCGACTGGCTCGAGGCCGACCCGGACGAGCTCTCCCGGCGCTACGACCGCCTGTACGTCCCGCGGAACGACGGCCGCTACCTGCAGCGGAACGCGCGCATCGTGCTCGAGAACTCGTCACGGCACGCCGATGCGGTTCGGCGGCCAGTAGCGGAACACGACGGTGCCGATCAGATTGCCGCGCCGGACCGAGCCCCAATCGCGTGAGTCGCACGACTCCGACCGGTTGTCTCCCATGAAGAAGTACTGCCCTGCGGGGACGCGCCAGACGCCCGACCGGGTGTCTCGGCGCTTGACGTAAGGCTCGTCGAGCGGCTTGCCGTCGACGAAGACCGAGCCGCTCCTCTCCGTCACCGTCTCGCCGGGGAGGCCGATCAGCCGCTTCACGAACGGGCCGCCTTCGCCACACTTCTGCGCAGCCTCCGGGGGCGTGCGGAAGACGATGATCTCGCCGCGGCTCGGGCTCGAGAGATCGAGGCAGATCCGGCAGGCGAGCACGCGGTCCGCGAAGCGCGCCGTGCACCCGAGGGCGGGAGTCGCGCACTTCAACGTCGGCTCCATCGAGGACGACGGGATCCTGTACGGCGTGATCACGTATGCCTTCACGGCGAGCACGACGACCACGGCGGCGACGATCGTCAGCGCCCAGTCGATCGCGATCCGCACGGGTCGCGGAAACCGGGCCAGTCGCCTCCGTGGCGATACATCGATCATCTAGGTATAGAATATCAAGGTATGGCACGAGAACCGTTCTCGGGGCACCTCGACCTGCTCCTGTTGGCGGCCCTTCGCGGCGAGCCGCGCCACGGGTACTCGGTGATGGAGCACGTGCGGCGGGCGAGCGGGGGCCGGTTCGACTATCCGGAAGGGACCGTCTACCCGGCTCTGCACCGTCTCGAGGCCGACGGGATGCTGAAGAGCTCCTGGAGCGAGGTCGAGGGGCGGCGCAGGCGCGTCTATGAACTCACGGCGAAGGGCGCCGGTGCCCTCGACTCACGCCGGCGCGACTGGGAGCGCTTCTCGCAGGGCGTCGCCTCCGTGCTGGAGACTGCGTGACGCCGGGGCACGAGGACTGGCTCCTCGCCGTCGCGGCATCCTTGCGAGGGCCACGACGCCGCCGGAGGCGCCTGCTGGCCGAGCTCGAGGGTCACCTCGAGGATGCGGCGGCGGAGGAAGTGGCGGCGGGCGCTAGCGCGGCTGACGCGGATGCCGCAGCGGTCCGACGCCTCGGCGCGCCGACCGCCGTCGTCGAGACCTGGAACGCGGACGTCGCAGCGCGGCGGAGCGTCGCGCGGCTGCGTATCGTCGTGGTCGCCGTCCTCGTCGGCACCCTCGCCGCGCCGGTGGCGCTCGCGCGATCAGGAAACTCCTCGCCACGGCCGCACAAGCCGCCGCCTGCGAAGGTCAAGCAGGAACGCGGAGCCGCGACAACCCGAGCGAGCTGAGCAGCGTCTTCGCGTGGGCGGAGACGAGCTTGCGCAGATCCTCGGGCTCGACGACGACGGCCTCGCCGAGGAACCGCAGGATCTCGCTGACAAGCCACTCCGCGCTCCCGACCTTCTGCTCCATCAGCGCCGTGCCGTCGGCGAGCTCCTGCGCGCCGCGCTCGACCTCCCAGCGCGCGACGTCCTTCGAGTAGACGATCCGCGCGACGCGCGCGTCGCGCAGGCGCACGGGCTCGAAGCCCTCCCGCGGCTCGAAGGTCTCGCCCGTCGAGGCGGCGGCGCGCATGCGGTCGAGCCGGAAACTCCGCTGGCCGTCGCGAGTGCGATCCCACGTATGCACGTACCAGTACGGCAGCTCCCGCTCGAGGACGTACGGCTCGACCAGGTGCGTCGCCGCCTGGTCCTCGCCGACCTTCCAGTACTCGAGCTCGACCAGCTCGCGGGACTTGATCGCGTCGCTCAGCGTGCGGATCAGCGACTCCTCGTCCTTGTCGGGCCGTGACGGGGCGGTCTGCTGGAGGTCGAACTCGCCGAAGGTCTCCTCGAGCTTCTTGCGCACGCGGTCGAGCGGCCTGTGGGCTTCGGCGGCGATCATCGGGCCGACGAACTCGAGCGCGAGCCGGATCGCGCGCGCCTCGAGCGGCGTCAAGCGCGGCGGCGAGCGGAAGGTGTCGCCGAAGAGCTCCTTGTCGACGTGGATCTCGTCGCCGCGTAGCTCGGCGTAAACCGCGTAGCAGCCGCCGCCGAAGTTGACGAGGTTCAGCAGCGCCAGGTGCTCTTCGAGTGCCTCCTCGGGGATCTGTGGGAACCGCCCGACGAGTTCGCGTGCGGGGATGGTCGCGCTCGCCTCCTCGCCGCACGCGGCGAGGAGGTACGCGAGCAAGGCCTGCAGAACACCGAACCGCTCCGGGTTGACCGGACCGCTCGGCCGCTCGACGACGTCCTCGGGCGGACGCGGCTTCGGCTTCGCTGGCGTCGGCGGCGGGCCGGTGTGCTGCTGGACGACGCGACGCAGCCCGGCGGCGACGGTACGGCGCAGCTCGTCGGGCTCCAGAGGGACGGCCCGTCCGTCGAGGCGCAGGATCCAGGCGGCGAGGTGCGACAGATCCGCGTACTCGGTGACGAAGACGCCGTCCTCGACGCAGCCGTGCGGCTTGCGGTAGGTGCGCTCGACCCACCACGCGGTGTCTCCGGACAGCTCGATCCGCGCCTCGCCGACGATCTCGCCCAGCTGCCAGGGCGGCCGCGGCCGCTCCTTGGCGACGTCGAAGTCCTTCGGCAGGCGGAAGTCGCGCTCGCGCCGGGTCGCGAACTTGATGTCTTTCCGGATTCGCAGCACCTTGAAGGTGCGGATGGCATCGCTCTCGTGGTCGCGCCCGACCACGTACCAGCTGCCTTCGTGCGGCAGCAGCGCGTAGGGATCGAGCGTCCGCTCCCGCTGCACGCCGCGGGCGATCGACCAGTATTCGAACTTGACGGTCCGTTGCTTCGAGATCGCCGTCTCCAGCTTGCTCAGCCGTCCGGCGAGCTCGGGCGAGTAGTCGGGGTCGCGGACCTCGACCCGCTCGGCGATCTCCGTGGGCGCGTCCGGGAAGCCCTTGCGACCGAGCGTCAGGTTCTGGAGCGCGAGCCGGAACGGCTCGGCGTACGCGAACTGTCCCTCGAGGAGGTACAGGCAGGTCTGGAGCGCGGCCAGCTCCTCGTTCGTGAGCTTGAGCTCGGGAAGGAAGTAGTTCTCCGAGCGCAGCGTGTAGAGCTCCTCGCCGGTGAACTCGTCGCGCTGTGACTGGAGTGGGACGCCGAGGGCGAGCAACTCTGCACGGTCGGAGTAGAAGCGCCGCGCGAACGCCTCGTCGGACATCTCGGAGTAGCCCTCGACGTTCTGCTTCACGTCGCGGGCCGTCAGGGCGCGCCGGTCCGCCATCAGATAGGCCACCAGCGAGAGCTGGCGGATCAGCTTGTCAGTGTCATGCGACATCCCCAACGCGAGCTTAACGCCCACCGGTCGGCACGACGAGAGCGCTGTCCGCTCTTAGCGGGAAATCAGGCAGCGACCTTGGAGCGCTGCTCCAAGTGCTGGTGCGACGGGCAGTACTCGCGCTCGGGGAGAGGGGTGCGCTGGCACGGCTTGCCCTTGCGCGTCGTGGCGCGGCAGCGGGCGACGCCGCCGTCGAAGGCGCCGGCCTCGATCTGCTCCTGGATGAAGTCGCAGGCGGCCGTGACCACCTTGGTCACGCACCAGGCGACGTGGGCCTGGCTCCTGATCGGGAAGTAACGGCGAATGTCCTGGAAGAGCGTGCGGTCCGGGTTGGCGAAGTAGTGCGGATCGCTGGCCAGCCGCTCCATCGTCTGCTCGCACGCGTCGAGGACGGCGCGGCGGTACTCGAGCTGCGTCTCGGGATCGACGTACGGGTCGGTCAGGTCCTTGATCGACCGGTAGATGGCCCTCGAATACTGATACATACCGGCCTGAATCTCGGCTACCCGCTCATCCATCATCCCAGTATCTCGGCTTCGTGTTAGCGGCTCGAAAAGGCTCGTTGAGGAGACATTAAGGGTCTCTGTGGATTGCGCCGAAGCCGAGTCTACTACGTTCCGGCCGCTGTTACAAAGTCCGGGACGAGCGTTTGCAAACGAGAGAACAGCCTACCGTGCGATCGGGCGGGCGTAGGCGCCCGGAAACGAGGCCTTTGCAGCATCGAGCGACGACTGCGCCTCCTCGAGCGAGGGATAGATGCCGCTGAAGATCACGTAGTACCCGGGCTGGAGGCTCGGGTAGCTCGAGGAGACGAGCACGCCGACCTGGCGCAGACCCTTGCGCAGGGCGAAGAACGCCTTCGTGCGGGCGGCGTTCGCCCCCTGCGAGAGCGGGAGGGAAGCGAGCACGATCGTGTAGCCGTTCGTCGACGGCCACGCGATGAGACGCTGGTTTGTCTTGCCGCTCTTGCTCTTTGCGGGCCGCGGAGCGGCCGGAGGCGGGGGCGCAGGGAGGGGCTTGAGCGGCGAGAGCGCGACGAGCGGAGGGGGGCTGTTCTTCGCCCGGTCGTGCGTCGCGGCGATCGCCGCCGCCGCGCCTACCGCCGCGACGACGAGGGCGACGATCGCCGGCACGATCCATGCCGCGATGGCGGGTGCATGGCGCGGTGGGAGGATGCGGTTTCCGCACTCCAGGCAGTACTCCTGACCGAGGTCGGCGGGGGCCCCGCAGCGCCGGCAAACGGGGAGAGGCGGTGCCTGCGGCACGTCAGCTCTCCGTGAACTCCGCGACGGGTGACGGCGATTCCCGCTCGATCTCCGCGGCGGGCTCCGCCCGGCGCACGGCGCGCGCATCGGTTCGCATGCCGCAGCGCGAGCAGAACGCAGCCTCGGCGGGCAGCGCGTTCCCGCAGCCCGAGCACCGCTGCGACGGTTCGCCGATCGATCGCCCGCAGGCGGCGCAGAACTCTGCGCCGTCGATGACCGGCGCACCGCAGGCACAGCGGGCCTGGTCGGGGAGTGTCCACGAGAGGCCGAGAAGCGAGTCGACCGCGGCGAGGTGGTCGTCGATCTCGAGCAGCTCTTCACACCGTTCGCGGATCAGGTCCTCGCGAAAGCGGTCGCGTCGGAACATCTCGAGGAGGAGCCCGCCGAGATCGCGCAGCCGGTCCTCCCGGAACTGGAGGAGCGCGCGGCGCTCGCGTCGCAGAACCCCCGCGGGTGGAATCGTGCTTCTGGTCCGCCGTCCGTGGCGTCGAAAGATCGGGCTCACGGTGTGCCTCAGTGTAGGTAATTGCGGAGAAGCCCTCAGACGAGCTCGAGCTCGCGAGTGCGCCTGCCGATGAGCGGGGCATGACGAGACTCCTGCTCAGCTTCTTCCGGCGCGCGCCGCGTCGGCGCATCAACCTCCTGCACGGCCCGCGGCAAGCGTAGTCGGGCGGTAGCGAAGGCCCACTTTCGTCACGGTTGCGTCTCACACGCGTGACGATTTCCGAGCTACCCTCCAAACCAGGGGGCTCGGGGCCGAAGGCCCCTGGGGGAACGAATAGAGTCTCCGTCCGTGGAGATCCGGACCGTTGGCGTCGTGGGGCTAGGCACGATGGGCGCCGGGATTGCGCAGATCTGCGTGCAGTCCGGAGTCGAGACCGTGGGCCGCGAGGTGACCGCGGAGCTCGCGGAGCGAGGACGCGGGACGATCGAGCGCTACCTGGCACGCGGCGTCGAGAAGGGCCGGCTGACGCAGGACGAGAAGGACGCCGCGCTCGGTCGGCTGCGCCTGGCGACCGAACTCGACGACCTCGCCGGCTGCGACCTCGTGATCGAGGCGATCGTCGAGCAGGTCGACGCGAAGAAGGAGCTGTTCGCCGACCTCGACAGGATTCTGGCCGCGGAGGCGATCCTGGCCACGAACACGTCGGCGCTCTCCGTGACCGAGATCGCCGCCGCGACCTCGCGTCCCGAGCGCGTGGTCGGCATGCACTTCTTCAATCCCGCGCCGGTGCTGCCCCTGGTCGAGGTCGTCCGCACGGAGCTGACCGATCCGGACATCCACGACGCCGCCTACGCCTTCGCAGAGCGCATCGGCAAGGAACCGATCCGGTGCGCTGACACGCCCGGGTTCGTCGTCAACCGCGTGCTGATCCCGGTGCTGAACGACTGCGTGCGCGTCCTCGACGAGGCGGGCGTCACACCGGAGGACCTCGACAAGGCCATGCTGCACGGGACGAAATGGCCGATCGGACCGTGTGCGCTGATCGACCTGATCGGGGTCGACATCCACGTGCACGCCTCGGAGGCGCTCTGGGAGAGCCTGCGCGAGCCCAGGATGGCGCCGCCGCCGCGCCTTGTGGCGATGGCAAAGGCCGGGCTGCTCGGCCGCAAGAGCGGTCGCGGCTTCTACTCCTACGAGCGCTAGCGCGGGAGCGCCACGCGCGTGGCCACCGGGCTCGCGATCCCCGTCTTCATCGCCAGTCTGGCGGTCACGCTGGCCGCGACCGTGGTCTTCGCACGCGGGCTCGACAGAGTCAGCGAGCGGCTCGGCGCCTCCGAGGGGCTTCACGGCATCCTCACGGCGCTCGGCGCGGACGCTCCCGAGATCGCAACCGCGGTCACCGCGCTCGTTGCCAGCCACTCGAGCGTCGGCGTCGGTGTGGTCGTCGGCTCCAACGTCTTCAACCTGGCTGCCCTGCTCGGTCTCAGCGCCCTCGTCGCCGGGCATGTCCGTATCCACCGGCACGGACTCCTCCTGAACGGAGGGGTCGCCCTCGCGATCACGGCCGTCGCCGTAGCGCTGGTCCTCGGCCGGATCGGGGCGACTGCCGCCACGTTGCTCCTCGCGGCCGTCTTCGTGCCCTACGTGGCGCTCCTCTCGCTCCGCCCAACTGCGATCAGGCGGCTGGTCGCGGCCGCTCCGTCCGCCCGTTTCCTCGCCGTCGCGATTCGAGAGGAGGAGGTCGACATGCGCACCGGCGATCGCCCCGAGCCGGCATCACGTCGCGACGCGGCTGCGATCGCCGCCGCGCTGGTGGTAATCGTGCTCGGGAGCATCGGCATGGTCCAGGCGGCGACGGACCTCGGCGAGCGCTGGGGCGTCTCGGACGTGGTCGTCGGGACGCTCGTACTCGCCGCGCTCACCAGCCTCCCCAACCTGCTGACCGCCGTCCGGCTCGCGCTGCGGGGGCGGGGCGCGGCGACGGTGAGCGAGGCGTTCAACTCCAACTCCCTCAACGTCATCTTCGGGATCGCGGTGCCCGCGCTCGTGCTCTCGCTCGGCGCCGCGGGCGGCCTCGTCACCTTCTCGGTGTGGTGGCTGCTCGGTATGACCGTCGTCGCCGTCGTCTTCGCGTACGTCGGCCACGGCGTGCGCCGCGTCGAGGGCGCGGTGGTCATCCTGCTCTACGTAGCCTTCGCGGTGGTGATCGCCGCCAGATGAGCACGTACGACCTCGTAGCCGGGTTTCCGCTCGAGATCGAGTCCTACGAGCTTTCGGGCCTGCGGAGCGACGTCTCGAGCGGATTCACACGCCGGACGACGGTCGTCTCGCTGCACGGCCACGACGAGACCGGCGTCGGCGAGGACGTCACCTACGACGCCGACGAGCACGATCGGCTCCAGCGCGCCGGCGCCGTTCACGACCTCGCCGGGACGCACACGATCGACTCCTACTCGCAGCTCGTCGGTTCGCTCGACCTGTTCCCGGAGGAGGCGCCGAGCATCGATGCGTGGCGCCACTACAGGCGTTGGGGCTTCGAGAGCGCTGCGCTCGACCTGGCGCTCAGGCAGGCGGGCCGCCCGCTGGCGGACGTGCTCGGCCTCGAAGCCCGGCCCGTGGCGTTCGTCGTCTCGATGCGCCTGGGCGAGCCCCCCGAGCCCGACCGCGTCCTGCGCGTGCTCGCGGAATATCCAGGCACCCGCTTCAAGCTCGACCCCACGAGCGACTGGGACGCCGCCCTCGTCGAGCAGCTCGCTGCTCTCGGCATCGTCGACACGCTCGACCTCAAGGGCGCCTACCACGGGACGATCGTGGACAACCCTGCCGACCCGGTGCTCTACCGGCTCGTCGCGGAGGGCTTCCCGCGCGCATGGATCGAGGACCCCGATCTCGACAGCGAGGACGCGCGCGATGTCCTGGCACTGCATCGCGACCGGATCACGTGGGACGCGATCATCCACTCGGTGGAGGACGTCGAGGCGCTGCCCTTCCCACCGCGAGGCCTGAACGTGAAGCCGTCCCGGTTCGGCAGCCTGAAGGCGGTCCTCGACGCCTACGACTACTGCCGAGAGCAGGGCATCGAGGTATACGGCGGGGGTCAGTTCGAGCTCGGTCCGGGACGTGGCCAGATCCAGTACCTGGCCTCGCTCTTCAGCCCTTCCTCGCCGAACGACGTCGCTCCGGGCGGCTACAACGAGGAGCTCCCGGGCCCTGGCCTGCCGGCGAGCCCGCTCGCGCCGGAGCCCGCCCGGAGCGGCTTCCGGTGGGGCTCCAGCGGGTGTAGCGTGTAGCTCCCCGGGATGTTCCTCCACGACCGAATCGACCCCAACGATCGCTTCCGCGAGCGTCGGCGCCAGGCGCTGCGGCGCCGGAGGATCAGGCGGGCGATCGTCGTGCTGCTGGTGGCAGGGATCGTCGCCGCGATCGCCGGCGGAGCCACGTACTTCACGCGCCGCGGTAGCCATTCGGCCGCGGCCGAGGCCGCGAAGCCCGGGAGCACGGTGCGCCCGAAGGTGGCGACGAGCCCCTTCCGGACCCCGGCCCCGACCGAGATCCGGGGCGTCCACGTCACCGAGGGGCTCGCGTCGCTGCCGGGCAAGCTCGACGGGTACCTCGGCCTCACCAAGCAGGGGCTGAACACGATCGAGCTCGACGTCAAGGACGAGAACGGCTACGTCGGCTTCGTCAGCGCCGCAACGCCTGCGCTCGCGCGCGCGACCGGCGCCGCGCGCCCGTACTACGACGCGAAGAAGTTCGTCGCCAAGGCGCACAGGGACGGCGTGTACGTGATCGGGCGCGTCGTCGTCTTCGAGGACCCGACCCTCACCGGCGCGAGGCCGGCGCTCGGCATCCAGAGCAAGTGGGGCGGAGTCTGGAAGACCTCGGGCGGCCTCGGCTGGGCGAACGAGTACGACCCGCGCGTGTGGAAGTACAACGTCGACGTCGCCACCGCGGCGGCCAAGGCAGGGTTCGACGAGATCCAGTTCGACTACGTGCGCTTCCCCACCGACGGCGACATCTCGGCAATGGTCTTCCCGTACAAGCGTGCCGAGCCGCGCTCCGCGACGATCGACCGCTTCTTCGCCTACGCCGTCGAGCGGCTCCATCCGCTGCGCGTGCGCGTCTCCGCCGACGTCTTCGGCCTCTCCGCGTCCCGCGACCTCGGGATCGGGCAGGCGCCGAGCAGGATCGGCAAGGTGCTGGACGCGATCTACCCGATGGTCTACCCCTCGCACTACAACCCCGGTGAGTACGACCTCCTCGAGCCCGAGGCGTTCCCGTACGCGACGGTCGTGCACTCGCTGCGCGACTTCAACAGGCAGACACGCGGCGAGAAGGTGCGCATCGTGCCCTGGCTCCAGGACTTCACGATCAAGTACTCGTACGGGCTCGAGCAGGTCGGCGAGCAGATCGACGCCGCCCGGACGATGCATGCGAAGGGCTTCCTGCTCTGGAATCCGAGCGGCGAGTACACGTCGAACGCCCTCGAGCATCGGTCGCCCTGACGGGTGAATCATCGATTCTTTACATCTCGCTCAAGCTCGCCACACCTGGCGAGCGATACCCTGAGCACATGCGCCCGCGCCTGCTAGTAGGTGCTGCACTGATCGCCGTTTGTGGCGCCCTGGCCGGTGTCTATGCAACGGCCGGCGACGCCCGGTCGAGCACCCCCGGCGACGGCTGCCTCGTCGTCAGCAAGGGCTTCGGGAAGATCACGATCACGCTCACTCGGGGCGTCGTCTTCGGGCGCTTCCAGGAAGGCACGCTCGCCTACAGCGACCAGGACGGCGACGCCACGACCACGAATCTCCCCAAGGTTCCCGGTGTCGTTCCCACGAAGGTGAACGACCACGTCTGGAAGTTCGGGCCCGCTTCCAACGGCGCCGGGGTCCGCTTCCGCTCGTCCGGGCCGACGAAGCTGATCGTCAACGCGCAGTCCGTCGACCTGAGCGTCGCCGGCAAGGGGACGGCGTCGCTGTTCCTCAACGGGTGGATCCAGGACTTCGCCGGGAAGTTCTCGGTCGACGCAAACAGCTTCTGCGAGGACAACTTCCAGAAGATGCCGCCGATCGCGACGAAGTTCCAGATCTCGAGCCCGGTCCCGGAGTAGCGTCCCTGCCGTCTGGCATCCTCGCAACGGATGGCGCAGGCCACTGAATCCATCCTGATCGTCGAGGACGAGAGCTCGATCGCGTCCTTCGTCGCCCTCTACCTGAAGAACGCGGGCTATTCGGTGCGGACGGTCGCCAAGGGCTCCGACGCCATCGACCAGGTTTCGTCCGACCCACCCTCGCTGACGATCCTCGATCTGATGCTGCCGGATATCGACGGCATCGAGGTCTGCCGCAGGATCCGGAAGACGTCCGACGTGCCGATCCTGATGCTTACCGCCCGGGACGAGGACGTCGACAAGATCATCGGGCTCGAGGTCGGCGCAGACGACTACATGACCAAGCCGTTCAACCCGCGCGAGCTCGTGGCGCGGGTGAAGTCGATTCTGCGTCGGTCGACCCCCGAGCGCCGCCACGCGGAGAGCGCGGTGATCCGGCACGGAGAACTGAGCATCGACGCCGGCCGCCGCGAGGTGCGCGTGGGCGAGGACGAGATCCAGCTCGCGCCCAAGGAGTTCGACCTGCTCTGGGAGCTGCTCGATCACCGCGGCCTCGTGCTGACGCGCGACCAGCTGCTCGAGCGGGTGTGGGGCTACACCTTCGCCGGCGACACCCGCACGGTCGACGTGCACGTCCGGCAGCTGCGGCGCAAGCTCGGCGACGCCTCGCCGATCGTGACCGTGTGGGGCGTGGGCTACAAGGTCTCGCCCGCGAAGAATCCCGCACCCTCCTAGGCTGTCCCCGATGATGCGCTCGCTGCGCTTCAGGCTGCCGGCGCTGTTTCTGGCCGGCATCGTCGCGGCCGGCTTCGTCTCCGTGGCGATCGCCTTCCAGCTGCTGTCGAACTACTCTCGCTCGCAATCGCTGAAGGAGCTGCGGCGGGAGGCTGCGGGTCTCAACCGGCTGCTCTCCCAGCAGGCGACGGACGTCATCGACCTCGGGCAATCGGCGCCCGCGATCGAGCCGGGCCAGCTCGAGAAGGCCACCGGCGACCAGATCTACTACTTCGGGATCCCGCCCTTTCCAGGGGAGGGGGACGGGACGGCCGGCCTTCGCAAGCTGCCGAGGGACGCGCAGAAGAAGATCGACCTCGAGCAGATCAAGGCGGGGAACAACCAGTCCTTCGACTTCACGCCGCCGCACGACCGCGCCCTGATCGGCGTCGCGGGGCCGCTGACGGCAGGCGATACGACGCTGGGCGTGCTCGTCGTCGCCAAGCCGCAGACCGAGCTCCGCGACACGTGGGTGACGCTGATGAAGTTCTTCGGCGTCTCCATCCTCGGCGGACTGCTCGTCGCCGGCGTCCTGGCCTGGTATGCGTCGCGCCGCATCACCAAGCCCGTGCTGGGACTCTCGGCGGCCGCCGACGAGATCGCGCTCGGCAACTACAACGTCCCTGTGCCGCAGGTCCCCGGCGGTGACGAGATCAGCCACCTGGCCGACCGTTTCCGCGAGATGGCCGCGCGGCTGGCCGAGACCGAGGAGCGCGAGCGCAACTTCCTGATGACGGTCTCGCACGAGCTGCGCACGCCGCTGACCGCGATCCGCGGGCACGTCGAGGCGATGCGCGAAGGCCTGACAGCCGACGATCCAGCCGCACAGCAGGCCTCGCTCGACGTGGTCGCCACCGCGGCGGCACGGCTCGAGCGGCTCGTCGGCGACGTGCTCGACCTGGCCAAGCTCGATGCGCACCGGTTCACCGTCCTGCGGGAGGAGGTCGACATGAGCCGGCTCCTCGACCAGGCCTACGCGGCCTACGGCGAGGAGGCACGCCGGCGCTCGATCGAGTACCGCTGCGACATCGGCGAGGCGCCGGTCGTCCTCACCGACGGAGACCGGGTGCTCCAGATCATCTCCAACCTGCTCTCGAACGCGTTCCGCTGGACGCCCGACGGCGGGCGCGTCGACCTCGGGCTGTCGTCGGGGAACGGCACGGTCTCCGTGCTGGTCAGGGACACCGGCCCGGGGATCCGGCCCGAGGAGCGCGAGCGCATCTTCCGGCCGTTCTTCTCCCGGGACCATTCGCGCGACGGAGGCGGAACGGGGCTCGGGCTCGCGATCGCGCGGGAGCTGGCGCTGGCGCTGGGCGGCCGCCTCGAGCTCGACGCCGCCCCCGGCGAAGGCAGCCGCTTCCGGCTGGTCCTGCCGGTCTCGCCCGCCTATTAGGCCTCCGGACATCTAGCATCCTCGTCCGTGGCGGTTCTCGAGGCACTCGAGCTCCCGCTTGCACGTAGCCGGGCGCGCGCGGCCTTCGTCGCCATGCGCCCGAAGCAGTGGACGAAGAACCTGCTCGTCTTCGCCGGGATCGTCTTCGCCGCCGAGATCGGCGTGTGGGAGAAATGGGTCGAGGCGCTCGTTGTGTTCGTCGTGTACTGCGCGGCATCGAGCGCCGCCTACCTGCTCAACGACCTGCGCGACGTCGAGCTCGACCGGCGCCATCCGGTCAAGCGGCTGCGGCCCATCGCGCGCAGCGAGCTCCCGGAGCGGGCAGCGATCTGGCTTGCACTCGTCCTCGTCGCCGCGGCCGTCGTGCTCGCCTCCCTGCTGGGGGTCTGGTCGCTCGTGCTGCTGCTCGCGTTCTTCGGCCTTCAGGCCGCGTACTCACTCGAGCTCAAGCACGTGGTGCTCCTCGACGTGGCCGCGATCGCCGGGCTGTTCGTGATCCGCGCGGCGGCCGGCGCCGTCGCAGTGCACGTGCACATCTCCATCTGGCTCCTGGTCTGCACCGCGCTGCTCGCGCTGTTTCTCGCGCTCGCGAAGCGGCGGGCGGAGATCGCCCTCGTCGCGGCCGACGCCACGCCGGGACGTCCTGTCCTGTCGGGCTACTCGCGGGAGTTCGTCGACAGGCTCGTCGGCGTGCTCGCGGTCGCGGCCGTGCTCGTCTACGCCGCGTACACGCTGCTGGGCGGCAACTCCCGCTGGCTGGTGCTCACGGTCCCGTTCGTCGCCTTCGGGATCGGTCGCTACGTGTGGCTTGTCCGCGGGCGCGGCGCCGGCGAGGAGCCCGAGGAGGTGCTGTTGCGGGACGTGCCGCTGCTCGCCTCCATCATCGCCTGGGCCGCCGCCTGCGGTTCGATTCTGCTCGTGACCTAGGCGGCGTCCGCGCGGCGGAGCTCGTCGTGCTCGGTTCCCGCCAGGCGGCCGAGGACGTCGACTCGCTCGTCGCCGCCCAGCAGCTCCTCGATGCGGGCGAGGCGCTCGTCGACGCTCCGCCAGCCGGCCGAGATCAGCTCGACAAGAACGGCGAGGTCGTCGATCCGGGCGGAGCGCTCGGCGCCGATGCTCTCCTCGATCCGCTCGAGCTGCCGGATCGCGCGGACGCTCATCCCGCGCACCTCCGCGAGATGACGCCCGACCGGCGCAGCCTCGGCGCGGACACCCTCGCGGACGGCTGCGGAGATCTCCTCGTCGACCGGTCGTGGGGGTGGCCGGAATGGGCCTTCGCTCACGCGCGCGACGATAGCTTGGCAGTCGGATGGACTCGGCGGCGCTCGACTACGACCTCCCGAAGGAGCTCATCGCCCAGCGCCCCGCCGATCCGCGCGACGCCTCGCGTCTGCTCGTGTACGAGCGAGGCACCGGCTCGATCAGGCACCGGCGCTTCCGCGAGCTCCCGGAGGAGCTGACGCGCGGCGAGCTCGTGGTCGTCAACGACTCGCGTGTCGTGCCCGCCCGGCTGCGGCTGCAGCGGCGCGGCGGGGGCGCCGCCGAGGTGCTGCTCCTCGAGTCGCTCGGCGACGGGCTCTGGGAGGCGCTGGCGCGGCCGACGGCGCGGCTGCGCGCGGGTATGCGGCTCGGCCCGGTCGAGCTCGTCGAGGCGCTCGGCGAGGGCCGCTGGCTCGTCCGCCTCGAAGGCGAGCCCGACGGCGAGGCGCCGCTCCCGCCGTACATCACGGAGCCGCTCGACGACCCCGGCCGCTACCAGACGGTGTACGCGCGCGAACCCGGCTCAGCGGCCGCGCCCACCGCGGGACTGCATTTCACGCCCGAGATCCTGGGCCACCTCGACGTCGAGCGTGTGACGCTGCACGTCGGGCTGGACACCTTCCGTCCGCTGACCGCGTCGTCGCTCGAAGGGCACCGGCTGCACGGCGAGCGCTTTTCGGTCGAGCCCGCTGCCTGGGCTCGGATCCGCGCCGCGCCGCGTGTGCTCGCGGCCGGGACCACGACCGTGCGCGTGCTCGAGTCGCTGGCGAGTGGGGCGCCGCTCCAGGGGCGGACGGAGCTCTTCGTGACGCCCGGCTTCGAGTTCCGCCGCGTCGACGCCCTGCTCACGAATTTTCACCTGCCGCGCACGACTCTGCTTGCCCTCGTGATGGCCTTCTGCGGCGTCGAGGAGACGAAGGAGCTATACCGTCTCGCGGTCCACGCGCGGTATCGCTTCTACTCGTTCGGGGATGCAATGCTGATCCTGTGAGACCTCGGAGCGCGAACGAGTGGCGGAGCTTCTGGCACCACGGGGGTGAAGAGGAGCTCGCCGACCTGCTCGGCGGGGTGTGGCCGCCGCTCTCGACCGCCGGCGGCGAGGCAGGCAAAGCCGCGACCGAGCGCGTCGCCCTCCTGCTGGGCAGCGCGGCGCCGCCGAGGGCGCTCGCTGCCGAACTCGGTCGGATCCGGGGAGACCTGGGTGTCGAGGCAAACCCGGCTGAAGACGACC
>Ga0066903_100001786_pt1 | contig 16175 bp, 16 predicted proteins | sample PanSoiMetaGPlot1_FD_67491 | JGI IMG/M metagenome (GOLD analysis project Ga0066903, IMG submission 67491) | Tropical forest soil microbial communities from Panama analyzed to predict greenhouse gas emissions - Panama Soil - Plot 1 (version 2) | ecosystem: Environmental > Terrestrial > Soil >... | reverse complement strand
TGCGTGATCCGAACGCGCGCGTCATCGTGCTCACAACCTATGACACCGACGATGAGATCTCGCAGGCACTCAAAGCGGGCGCGAAGGCGTACGTGCTGAAAGATATTTCAGCGGAAGGTCTCGTGAGCTGCATCCGCGATGTGCTCGCCGGCAAGACCTATCTCGCGCCGGCTGCGGCGGCCAAACTGGCGGAAGGCGTGAGCCGCGTCCAGCTCACGCCGAGGGAACTGGCGACGCTCAAACTGCTGGCGGATGGCAAGGCCAACAAGGAAATCGCGAACGAGCTGGACATCAGCGAGCGCACCGTCAAAACGCATCTGGCGCATCTCTTCGAGAAGCTTGGCGTCACCAGTCGAACGGAAGCCGTCAAAGTCGCCACGCACCGGGGGCTGGTTCGGTTCGATTGAACACTTCAGGGCCCGCCGCAGAGGCACGTTTCTGCAGCAACCGTGAGAGCGTTCATGGCGCGAGCGTCCTGCCAAAGAATTACGCGGCCTTGTGCTGCAAAGAACCAGAACTCCGCCGGATCGCCAGATTCACATAAGCGCCGATGCCACCAATCAGGAGCGCTGTCCACGCCAGCGTCGGACTCCAGAGAGCCGTCCAGCCGAGCCATCCATCAACCGAATACGGGCCAGGGCCGTTCAACGCGAGCGCGATGGCGCCGGCTGCGTAGATCAAAGGAACCTCGACGCCGTTGGACGCCGCGAAGATGCCGTGTCCCCAGTGGACGCTGAATGCTGCCACGATCATCACCGAGAGCATCAAGGCAGGTCCGAACGGACCACCGAACCCGAGCGCCACGAGCACACCACTGATAATCTCGCCAAGGGCAGCAGCCGTCGCGAAGACGCGGCCCGGACGGAAGCCGATTTGCTCGAAGAAGGCGCCAGTGCCGCTCAATCCGTACCCGCCGAACCAGCCAAACAACTTCTGCGCCCCGTGTCCGGCCATCAGCGCTCCCAACACCACTCGAAGAAACAGAAGACCCACTGCCATCTCAACCCTCCATCAATATGAGAAGTGACTATAATATATATAGTTACTAGTAGTCAAGAAGCAGCTTGAAAATCATGTAACACGCACGGTATGCTGGAGTTAGCCATGGCATCTGCCGAGACACCTCCACAGCTCTGCCACAAGTTCCACCATGCGAGCGAGCTCGTCGGGCGCCGCTGGACGGGCGCGATCATTTACGTGCTCCTGAGAGCGCGCTGCAGGTTCGCCACGCTGCGCGAAGCGATTCCGGATATCACCGATCGCATGTTGAGTGAACGCCTCCAGGAGCTCGAACAGGAAGGCATCGTCGAGCGCACCGTGGTACCGGACACGCCGGTCCGCGTTGAGTACGCGCTCACCGAAAAGGGCCGCGCGCTGGTCCGCACATTCGACGCGCTCAGTCAGTGGGCGGACGCGTGGATCAAACTCGACAAGCCTTCCCCAAAGCCTTCCCCCTCGCACACGGCCTCTTCTCGGCACAGCCGGCCGAAGCGTGGTCTCCCGAAAGACATGTCGCGCACCTCGCGACGGTCGATTTCCTGAGCGGCATCCCGCCGTACACTGGGCGAACGTGTATTTCAGATTTCTGAGTTCAGATTTCAGATTGATTTCTGAATTTCTGAAATCTGCAGTCTGAAATCTGAAATCTGCAATCTCGAGGGAAGGCATCGCATGTCGGAAACCACTCCGGCCCTCACGTACGCGAACTACCTGAAGCTCGAAGAGCTCCTCTCACTGCAGCAACCGCGGTCGAGTGGTCCCGAACACGACGAGATGCTCTTCATCGTCATTCACCAGGTCTACGAGCTGTGGTTCAAGCAGCTGCTGCATGAGCTCGATCGGGTGAAGGCGCTGCTCGAGCAGGACGAATCGCATCGCGCCCAGCACACGCTGAAGCGCATTCTGACGATCCTCAAGGTCATGGTGGCGCAGCTCGACATTCTGGAAACAATGACGCCGCTCGAATTTCTGAGCTTTCGGGCGCGACTCGAAGCGGCCAGCGGTTTTCAGTCCGATCAGTTCCGCCAAATCGAATTCGTGCTCGGCCTGCAATCAGAACAAGCGATTAACCGCTTTCCCGAAGGCGGACGGGCGCGCGCCGCGCTCGAGCGTCGGTCCCACGAATCAACATTGTGGGACGCGTTTCTCCAGTACCTGCGCCGCGAAGGCTATCAGTTTGAGGATCTGCAACCCACCCTGATCGTCATTTACAAAAATGACCCGAAGAACGCGGGACTCTGTGAGCGGCTCGTGGATCTCGACGAAGGCATTCAGGAGTGGCGGTATCGTCACGTGAAGATGGTCGAGCGGACGATTGGCGCGAGACCTGGAACCGGCGGCTCCGCCGGCGCCGCATACCTTCGCGAAACCGTCGGACGGCCGCTCTTCCCAGATTTGTGGGCGATTCGGTCGCAGCTGTGATGCCCACTCCGAGCGAACTTGCCCGTCATTACTCGCGGTTTCGGGTGACCGAGCGCGTCCTCCTCACCGGTCATTCCCATCAGGCGTGGCCCGATGTGTCGTTCGACGCGCAGCAGCGCGCATGGCTGGACGCCGCCGAACTGATCGACGCCAAATGGGATCGCGCAGCGGAACAGGCCGCGCTGGTGCAAGCAGGATTTCGGCGGTTGTTGAACGATCCGACCGGGGAGATCGCGCTGGCGGAAAACACGCACGAGCTCGTCATCCGGCTCCTGTCAGCGCTTCCGCTGAGCGATCATCGAACGCTGATCAAGACCGACGGAGAATTTCATTCGATCCGCCGGCAACTCGATCGGCTCGGCGAAGCGGGTCTGACGATTGTGACGGTCCCTGCGCATCCTGTGGACACTTTGGCCGAGCGTGTCGCACAAACGATCGATGATCGCGTCGCGTGCGTGTTCGTTTCCTCTGTGCTCTACGAAACCGCTGAAATCGTTCCGGGGCTCAGTCTGGTGGCCCGCGCCGCCGATCGGCATGGTGCCACCCTGCTCGTAGATGCGTACCATCACCTGAACGTGGTCCCGTTCGACATCGGCTCGATGGGATTGGAAACGGCGTTCGTCACCGGAGGCGGGTACAAGTACTGTCAGCTTGGTGAAGGGAATGCGTTCTTGCGTGTGCCAGAAGGCTGCCGGCTTCGCCCGGTAATCACTGGATGGTTCAGTGAATTTGCCGCGCTCGAGGACCAACCCGTCGCCGGTCGTGTGGTGTATGGAGAGGGAGCAGCGCGCTTTGCCGGCGCCACGTACGATCCCACCGCACATTATCGAGCGGCCGCCGTGTTCGCCTTTCACGACGCCTGGCACCTCGTGCCCGAGCGCCTGCGTGAGATCAGTCGTCGACAGGTCGGCGTCTTGAAAGATGGTTTCGAGGCACTCGATCTGGATTCGCGCCTTGCCGAGGTGGTGCCCATGCCCGCAGATCGACGTGCCGGGTTTCTCGCCATTCACACCAATCGCGCCGAAAAACTGGTCGAAATGCTTCGAGCGCGGCATGTCTTCTGCGACCATCGGGGCGACATTCTGCGGCTCGGGCCGGCACCATACGTCGGCGACCAACAGCTGGCTCAGGCCGTGGAAGAACTCGGGCGCGCGGTTGCTCTTTGATTTACACTTGCTCGAAGGATCTGGCGATGCGTCTTCTATTCGCAGCGTTCCTGATTGCGATCGGCGTGGCTGCGCCTGCTCTGGCCGACGACGACCCACTCTCCGCCGCCGAGCCCCAGAGCACCCCTTCACCGTCCGGAGGACCGGATTTTCTTTTCGGCCGTCCCCGAACCTCGATTTCATTCAATGGCACCTGGGTGGCTCCACGGGCCGGCGGCGACCTCTTCACGTTTGTCGGTAACCAGCTGACGATCAACCGGTCGGATTTTCGCAGGACGGGATTTACCGGAGCCGTCGGCGTCCGCGTCGCGCCTCAACTCGACGTCGTCAGCGACGTCGAAATCAGCGCGCGGAGCATCGGGTCCGAATACCGGCAATACGTCAAGGCTGATCGATCGGAGATCACCCAGACCACCAAATTCAATCAGGCGGCATTCGCCGTCGGCGCCCGATATTTTCCGATTGGACGAGGGCAGGATATCAGCAAATATGCGTTCCTCCCGCGGCGCATCGTGCCGTATGTCGGCGCTGGTGCGAGCTTTACGCACTATTCGTTTTCGCAAGTCGGCGAATTTGTCGACTACGTCGATTTGTCGATTTTCAGCCACAGCTTCTCGTCAGACGGTTGGGCAGTTGGTCCCCATGTCGATACGGGAGCGGACATACAGATCTGGCGCATGTTCTTTGTGAACGTCGGCGCCCGCTACGGATGGGGACACGCCAAGCTCAGTTCCGATTTTGTTGGTTTTGATGGAATCGATCTCTCGGGATTCAGGAGTTCGACCGGCATCACTATCGTCTTCTGAGCACAGGAAACGGTTATGACGACTCGATCACGCGTTGCGACGTTCGTTCGGATCATCGCCGCAATGACGGCGTTCCTCGCGCCCGCCGCAGGGTACGCCCAGGCCAACGCACCGGCGGCAACGACAACCCCCGGTGATGGACGCTGGCAGTTGTGGCTCGGCTGCTGGTCGCCGCTCGAGCGTGCGCCGCGCGATCGCGACATTCAAGTCTGCATTACGCCGGGCGCGGACGCACGCAGCGTGCGCCTCACAACCTTTGCAGGCGATCAGCGCATCCTTGAAGACTCAATTCTCGCGGACGGCTCCACTCAGACGATGCACGAGGACGGATGCCGCGGATCAACTCGCAGCCAGTGGGCAACGAACGCTGCTCGACTCTTTCGTGTCAGCGAGCTCGAGTGCGACGGGAAGCCGTCTCAGCGAACGTCAGAGATTGCCGCCTTGCAGAACTCCGACGAATGGCTCGACGTGCAGGTGATCATCACCGGTAAGAATGACAACGTCCGCACGCGACATTACGTCCGCTCTGCCCTGTTGCCGCCCGCCGAGGTTCGCGATCAGGTGAGCGAGTCGCCCACTCGTCCGGTTGCCGTACCCGCGGCGATTTCCGTGGACGACGTCATCGAGGCGAACGCGATTGTTTCGTCTCGTGCGGTCGAGGCCTGGCTGTCCGAATCGGAAGCCCTGGTTCCTGTGCACAAACCCACCCTTCGTGCACTGCACGACGCCCGGGTGCCCGCTAATGTCATCGATCTGATGATCGCGCGCGCGTATCCGGAGCACTTCGAGATACACAAGCCAGGCGGCGGCGGAGGGTCAGTTGGATCATTTTTCGACGACATGGAATGGTCGTCCCCATTCGATCTGATGTTCGATCCGTACGCGTTCTACTATTCGCCATTCGGATCGTACCGTCGTTTCGTTGATCCCTCCTTCTATGCCCTCGGCGGCTATGTCATCGTGCCCGCGCCGACTGGGGGGACCGCTCAAGACGCTGGAGATGCCCGCGTCGTCAATGGGGCTGGCTATACACGCGTGGAGCCAAGACAACCACCCGTCATCGTTGGACCACGCCAACCGGCCTCGTCCGGCGATTCGTACGGAGCCGGCAGTTCGGCATCATCATCGGGATCGACATCGTCATCCAGCGGTGGCGGTGGCGGAACCAGCGCGTCGACGGCTGGTTACTCGTCAGGTGGCGGAGGTGCACAGACTGCCGTGCCGCGCTGAAGCGCGCTTCGGTCACCAGCATCTTCGGCAGGGGACGCCCTTACGGCCGTCCCCTACATCAACGTGACGTCTGTGTGAGCCGGCTGTCCCACAACTCGAGCGTCACTACGCGATCCTCGGGTTCGGTGTCGAACACCGGTCCCGCAGCTGCCAGGCGCGCGCGCCAGATCGTTCGGCCGCGTGCGGCCATCCACGCCAGGGCAAGGCCGACCAGCATCAGCCCACACTTCGTTCCGTCCCGCAGCGCATCCACTTCCAGAGTGGCGGCGCCAAGAACCAGCGGGATGATTAACAAGACAACAACGGCCGCGGAAATGTGAATCCGCGACCGCCCTGGCAGGAACGAAGCCGCAAAGGGAATCGCGGCGGCCCCACGTTCGGTCAGCTCGATGAGCGTCAGACCGAACAGCGCCACCGCGAGCAGATGTGCCGCCGCTGGTATCCACGGCCACATCGAGAAGAACGCGATCGCTCCGGCCGCACAGACTGGAACCACACTCACTGACGCGATGGTCCGCCGGCGCGCCGCGGCGTAGACCCGTCCATCGCGAAGCGGCAGCATCTTGAAAATCCAGTTCGCCGAAAGATCGCGGGGCATTGCGAAAGCGCTTCGCGCCGCCTGAACGGCAGCGCACACCATCAGGATGCTGGCAACGAGCAGCGGCGTGGCGGTTTCGTACCAGGCACCGGTATCGCCGCCGCTGACGAGCTGCTGGCCTCTCGGCGTTTTGACAAATGCGACGGCGAAGGCGAAGCCCAGGCCCCAGTAGAGCGCCATCACCATGCGCGACTGCGCGCTGCGGAAGAGGGTTTTGAGTGTGAAGTCGAAAAGACCTCTTGCGGGACCGTGCCCGAGCAGCGGTATTGGTCGGGTGGCAACGGTGGCAATCACGTCCGGCTCTTCAGCGATATCGCGAAGTGCACGAACGTACGACGCTCCGTAAGCGATAGCCGCCATGGTGATCGCGACACCGACGCCCGTCCACGCGCGCGCGGCTAACCCTGGCATCACATTCGAGCCATTCAGTGTCTGCAGCAGGCCGAGAAACCAGTACGACGGCGACGTCGAGAACAGGCCGCCGCTCTGTGCGGCCACCAGATCGTCCGTGTCAAACGCGAGCGGCTGAAGCAGATAACCGCCGACAAGAACCGCGAAGGCCGAGAGCTGGAGAATAGGCGAGACGCGAAGGAACTGCCGGCGCGGCAGAAGTACAGTCGCAACGCCCTGCAGTCCCATCAGAAGACCGGCGACGAATACGCTCGCCGCGATCATCGTGATCCAGTACGCGAGCAGAAGCCGGAGCCCGGATCGAAGGCCACCGATCGGGGGGACGACAACGTCGTCCAGAGCGATCGCGGGCTGCCCGGAGAGACGTGCTCGAATGTGATCGGTGATCCTCGAGACTTCCGCGCCCACACCCTGCCCGCGGTTGGTGAGCACCACAAGCGCCAGATCGTCGTGCCGGTTGAACAAGGCCTCCGCGGTGTAGCCAGCGACAGCCCCACTGTGCTCGATATTTCCGGACACAGGATCGATCATCCACGCAAGACCAATGCGGCCGTCCCCGCGCGTCGGCCGGCGCGGCTGGTGCGCGAATTCGAGGGTGGGTGCCATCGGCCCCGCCGGGTGCAAATTCGCTTCGACCCAGCGCAGCAAGTCCGGAGCGGTGGAGTACATGGCACCGGCGCCAGCGAGCACGTCGAATTCCCAGGCAGCGATCGGATGTCCCTCATCGTCGTATCCCTGAATCACACGCGCGCGCTGTTCGGGACTGAGATTGACGACCGTGTCGTTGAGCCCGAGAGGTTCCGTGACGAACTCGCGAATCAGCGTCGGGTAGTCCGCCCCGATTCGACTGGCCAGGGCATGGCCGAGCAGTCCAAAACCAAGGTTGCTGTAGACGAACGGCGAATCCGCCGGCCGGCCGGCGCCGTGCGTGCGCATGTACGTGTAGAGACGGTTCTCATCGAAATGTGCAAATGCATCGAGGACGCGACCCGGACGCACGCCCGGTGGCATGTTCGGCAATCCAGAGCGATGGGTGGCGAGATCGAACAGCGTCATTTCGAGACCACTCGGACGCGGAAGGGCCGCGACGGGAATCAACTCGCGAAGGGGCGTCTCAAGCTGCACGCGGCCGTCCAGAATCATTCGCGCGAGCGCCGATGCGGTGAACGTCTTGGTGATTGAGCCGATCTGAAACATCGAATCCGGTTGCGCGACGCCGTAGGTCAGCACCCGCCGAACGCCTCGCTGCGATACCCCAATCGCAAGTCCGCCGCCGGCATCTGGAGCAAGCCAGCCGTGATCCCGCGCGCCGGCGAGGTCGCGATCCATCACCGTCTGCAAGTCGTTTGCGCCAACTGGCGCCATGGCCGGAACCCGCGTGAGCGCCGGCATGGCGAGCGCCGGCGCCGTGCGGTTGAGCGACCATGGCCAGATCAGACCCGCCACCGCGTGCATCAGGAGCACGGCAAGACCGAGTGCCGTCACGATGGCTGCGAGCTTCGCGAAAAGAATCGTTCGAGCACGAATGGGCAACGGCGCCAGGACCAGCACGTCGCGTTCATCGGGAAACATCGATCCCCAGCTCAAGATCGCCAACAGACCGACCGCGAGCATGGTCGTGGCGATGAGAAAGTGCTCGAAGCGCCACGAGAAGAACAATCGGAGTGGTACCGACCATTCAGCGTTGCGATCGAACGCGGGAATCGAAATCGCTGCGCTGAAGAACACGAGAATCGCGGCAATTTGCGTGAACAACTGGTGAGCATCGCCGCTGGCGTACGTGGACAGCAGTTCGCGGTCGACGATGCGAAAGAGAAATTCGCGGTGAAGAATCCGAAACGGCCGTTTTGGCATGACGTCCGTTCAGTGGCAGATCAGATCGGCCATCTCACGCGACACGGCGCGCGGGTCCTGCTCGACGGCGAGCTCGGCGAAAATCTGTTCGAGTGTCGGCAGCGCCATCAGCGTCCGCAGTTCGTCGATCGCATCGTCAGCGACGACCTTGCCGCGGTGGAGAATGACGACACGCGATGAGACGCGTTCGACTGTTTCGAGCTCGTGCGAGCTGAAGAGCACGACTTTGCCACGTCCGGCCAGTTCCTGAATGAGGTTCCGAAGCACGAGCGCAGATCCCACGTCCAGGCCCGTAAATGGCTCGTCGAGCAACAGGACCTCCGGATTGTGCAAAAGCGCGGCGGCCAGCAGCACCTTCTGGCGCATGCCCTTCGAGTACGAGGAGATCGCGGTATTTCGGCTGTCGGTTAACGACAACAGATGAAGAAGTCCCTCGATTCGCCGCGTCATCGCGACGTGAGGCAATCCTCGCAGCTCACCGACCATCGTCAGGTACTCGAGCCCTGAGAGGTGAACGTACAGGTGTGGTTCCTCGGGAACGTACCCAAGGCGCTGTTTCCAGGCAATGAGATCGCGTCTGACCGGCTCGCCACCGAACAGAATCTCGCCGGCGGTGGGTTCAATCAGTCCCGCAATGATCTTGATCGTGGTGGACTTCCCGGAGCCATTCGGTCCGAGGTAGCCGGTCACCTCGCCTGCCCGAGCCCGGAAGCTGACATCGTTCACGGCAAGACTGCCGGAGAACTGTTTCGAAACGTGTCTCACTTCAAGCATGCCTGGCTCCTCTTAGGGGCTGACAAAGCTTAGACACCAACCCCTCGCGTGTAGGGGACGGCATGAATGCCGTCCGCTACGACACGCAGTATCCCGTTTCAGCCGGACCTCGCTTTCGCATACGTAGTGTCCGGCTTCAGCCGGACCGCGCGCGGATATCCGCAGTTCTTATGTGCTCCGGTCGAAAGCCAACCCCTATGACTCGGGCGGGAATGCGTCGCAGAATCGGCCACTGCTGCAACAATTTCAGCAATCCCGGCGCTGTGACAGGTTCGTCACGGCCAAGCACGTTTCGGATGATCCGATTCTGGACTGTCAGCTGCACCCACTGGGTCGCCCGAGTGGGAAACGAGCGCCGCTGTTGGACCGCGCGAAGCTCATCGAGGGAAGGCGTCCCATTCAATATCGTGTTGCCGAGAGCATTGGCCGTTGCGACCGCGTCCTGAATGGCGAGGTTGATGCCCACTCCCCCGATTGGTGACATCGCATGGGCGGCATCACCGATGCACAGAACCCCCGGGCGGGCCCAATCAGCGAGTCGATCGACGGCGACGGTCAGCAGGCTCACGTCACTCCAGTCGCGGATCTCATCGAGGCGATCCCGCAGGAAGGGCGCCAGCTGTGCGATCTCCTGCCGGAACGCGTCGAGGCCTTTGTTTCGAACGCGATCGGCCTCGCCCTTGGGAATCACAAACGCCGCCTGCCAGTACGTGTCGCGATTGAGCAACACCATGATTCGGCCCCGATCGAAGTGGCCGAACGTCTGCTGACTGTCGCTCGCCTGACGGCTCACCCGTACCCACATCACATCCATCGGCGCGCCGAGGTCAATGACCTTCAGGCCCGCACGCTGGCGAACCACGGAATGCCGGCCGTCTGCGCCAACGACGAGCGCGGAGCGAATCTGCCACTCGCCATCGCTGCTTTTTGCGCGAACCCCTGTAACCGTCCCGTTCTCTTCAACCAGGTCGATCGCCTCAGTGGTCATGAGGAGTGTGAAGCCGGAGTAGCGCTGCGCGTGCTGCTTGAGGAAATCGAGAAATTCCCATTGCGGCATGAACGCCAGGAACTTGCAGTGGGTCGGCAAATGCGTGAAGTCAGCGATCGGTATCACGTCCGATCCGACCTGACCGGAGAGTTCGCGGATTTCCTGGTGGGGACGCTGCAGGAACTCGTCAAGGAAGCCGAGCTCGTACATCAGATCGAGCGTCGAAGGATGGATAGTGTCGCCGCGAAAGTCTCTCAAGAAGTCCGCGTGCTTTTCGAGAACGACGACATCGCCGCCCATGCGTGCCAGCAGCAGGCCCAGCATCATGCCGGCCGGTCCACCGCCGACAATGCAGCAACGAGTGTCGACTACCCTATCCATCCCAGCCTCAAAATGATGCACATGCGGTGTCGCATCATCCCTGCCATTCTCCTGGTTTTGTCAGTCACTCCGCCAGCCTTGTCGCAGAGCAGGAGCGCTGTCGACGTTCTGAATTACAGCGCCATCATCCGCCCGGACATCAGTGCCCGCAGTGTTTCAGGGCAAGTGAACATTCATCTGCAATTTCGCTCGGACAACGTCAGAACGGTTGAGTCTCAACCAGTCAATGGCTCGTCTGCGTCGACGCCCCGGACGACAAGGCGACGCTCGATCTTCAAGTGACGCTGCCGGCCGGCCTCCTTGCCACGGGATCGGGAACGCTCGTCGGTCATCGACCTGGTCCCGATGGAACGGTCGTGCGTCGTTGGCAGCAGACAGAGCCGGTTTCGACGTATCTGTTTGGCTTCGCGGCAGGGCGATTTACCCAAACGGACTCGCGAAGAGGGACGACCGCCTTTTTCTACGGCGCCGAAAACATGTCACGCGAAGAGCTGAATCGAATTTTCATCGACACACCTGACATGGTCGACTTCTTCACCGAACACGCAGCGGTGCCTCTCCCGGGTGGTACATACACGCAGGTTCTGGTCGCGAACACCGCGGGCCAGGAGGCAGCCGGTTTTTCGATGCTGTCCGACGCCTACGGCCGTGCGGTTCTGAACGACCCAACAGCGATTTCGCTAATCGCGCACGAGCTCGCGCATCAGTGGCGGGGCAATCTCGTAACGTGTCGGGACTGGACACACTTCTGGCTGAACGAAGGATTCGCCACGTTCATGGCGGCTGCCTATGATGAGCGCCGGTTTGGACCGGAGGCATATCGCCGCGATATTGAACGGATTCGCGACCGCTATGACGAAGTGCGGCAGAGCGGTGGCGACCGGTCGCTTGTCTTCCCCGATTGGAATCGTCCCAGCGCCAGCGATCGAACGATCGTTTATCAGAAAGGCGCGTATGTTCTGCACATGCTTCGTGAACAGTTAGGCGACGATGCGTTTTGGGCCGGCATCCGCCGCTACACCGTCGCGCATGCCGGCCGTTCCGTCAGTAATGAAGACTTTAGACGCTCTATGGAAGAAGGCACCGGCGCGGATCTTGGCACCTTTTTCGATAAGTGGGTGTATCTGAAACCATGAAATCAGAGTCCGGCTGACCACCTCCGCCAAGGCTAGGGTGGTCAAGAAGCCTTGTCTCGCCGAAGCCGTAGGCGAAGGCGGACGGACACTACGTCTGTGCTCTAAGCGCTCAGACGTTGCCGCGTCCCGCCAAATACCAGGGTCAGGATGCATCCGGCAATGAACCCGCCGACGTGCGCCATGTAGGCGACGCCGCCCGTATCGGCGGTGGCGGACGAACCGATTCCGCTCAACAACTGGAACACGATCCAGAATCCAATGACGATGAGCGCCGGCATCTGCACGACTTGCTGGCCCAGGAGCACCCTCACACGCCCCTGCGGAAACATCAATATGTAGGAGCCGAGCACGCCCGCGATGGCTCCCGATGCGCCAAGGTTCGGCACGTGCGATCCAGTGCTGACCATCGTCTGCGCAAACGTCGCTGCGAGGCCGCAGAGGAGATAAAAGATGAGGAAGACGACATGGCCAAGTCGGTCTTCGACGTTGTCACCGAAGATCCACAAGTAGAGCATGTTCCCACCCAGATGCAACCACCCGCCGTGCATGAACATGGATGTGAACAGCGTCGGGAATTGGGCAGAAGGATTGGCGAGGAAGCGGCTCGGCACAAACGCCCACTTCTCCACGAACGCGTCGCCGCCGCTGAGTTCGACCAAGAAGAACAACACATTCAACAAGATCAACGCATAAGTGACAATCGGAACGGTTCGCTCGCCTGTGTCGTCATCACCGACTGGTAACATCGCACGCTCCTCCACGGGGCAAGGAAGCTCGGCCTTGCTCGTGACACTACAGCACGTCTTGTTCCAGCATTGCTCGAGCCCAGCGGGCCGTGGCGTATCGTATGCATCGTCGCTCACAGCCTCGCTTGTGAGATGAACGCGTTGCGTCCTCGCGAATTACGCAGTGTTGTCAGAACTCAACACGCGGTCGAGAACCGGTAAGCGTCTGTCGCAGACACGATCAGTCTGATCGTCCTCACCCGACCGTCGCCGCTCGCCTGGATGCTGGGCATCGGTGTGTCATCCTCCTCGTGTTCATGCTGATGCTCAGCATCACGTATCGCCTGGCGGTCGGCGTCGGCGCCGCCATGATCTCGCCACTGCTGCTCCATGAGGAAAGACTGGGGGTCAGCGGCGTGCTGACGCGAGGATGGTTCCCGCACGGCTGGTCAGCCGTCGGGCCTAATGATTCGGTTAACCAGCTTGGTGTGCGCCGAGGCCGGTGAGGGAGTTCCCTGTGGGAAGTCTCCCTCCTAGATGTGTGTTCTGACCGCCGCTGGACGATACAGCGCGTTGATGACACCGAGAATCAAGACGAGGACTCCCACCGTGATGTCGTTGCCCCTTGCTCTCGGCACGGCCGTATAGTTGACGATTGTCGGTGCCAGCAGCGTCCAGAGCCCTGCGAGTGCGATAAGCCAGCTGAGGCCTGTATTCCCCGTTCTCAGCACTGCGAGCGACAACGCCGCGATGATGATCCCCAGGATGATCTCTTCGGTCATCACGCCGGGAACTCCGCGTCCCATCGTGAACCCAGCGAAGATCAACCACAGGCCCAGGATGAAATTGATCCAGCTTAGAACCCTCATACAACACCTCGTTTGCAGGAGAGTGCATTACCACTGCCAGTGAAAACTGCCAGCTTGACACGCACCACCGTCCGATGATCTTGTGACTATCCGATTTCTGCCGGCCATAAGGCGCCGTGATGACCTTTCCGACCTGAGCATCCGCTACGGCAGAGACTGCTCAGTCCTATCAACCCCATCGTTCAGCAGATCGATACTGATCACGTTCGTGTCGCGACGCGGTGTCCGCATCACTCTGCCTGTGCGATGAGGTCTTTGTTGGAGGGCCTACGGTGGAATCGTAAGGACAGTCCGCCTGAGGCAGGGCCGGCGCTGCCGGCCCGCCCACGTTGCGGCTGCAAACGATTGAATCTGGGTAAGGAATCTCTTACGCTTCTCGCGAACGCGAGCGCGATCCCGGACGTCCCATGCCTCAGGCGCGGTACGTTTCCCGCTCGCGAATCAGCTGCAGTTCCGCTTCATACCAATCCTCCAGGTCGTGGCCGTGGCTTGCCCCGCGCTTCCTGTACAGCTCATATGCGCGAGCGGCGATTTCATCACGGTGCGGCACGCTGTCGGAACGGGATCGCTTGGACACCTGAATTGACACGTTTCGGCCGGCGGGCGTCGACGACATTGAACACCTCCTTTGTACGCCGCGCGCGAGGTGCAAACGTCGCACCAGCGCGCATGCCGCGCCGGCTCTGTCCACAGGCACTTCCACCAACCAGAATCGGGGGTCAGAGCACAGCTATTCCAGGAGGCCCAGTCGCTGTGTCGGTAATGCGGGCAGTTCATCGAGGTCAAGAATCGGAGGCGTCTCGAGCCGCGCTCGATCGAATGCCGCCGCTGCGACCGTGAGTCCACCGATCACACCGATGAGAGTGCCGTACCCAAAGACAGTCTGAAAGGCGAACCGCTCGGCCCCTGCGAGCATGAATGACACCACCAGCATGACGACGATGTAGACGACCCCGTGCGATTTCATCTCTACACTCGGCTGATATCCGCTGACGAATGGCACGCGTCGATACCGCAGAAAGAGCACTTCGATCAGGAAGATCGAATAGGCAGCTCCCACGCCGAGGTGGAGAACCGCGACGCGAAGAGGAAGCAACGCCTCATGCCAGACAGAGAGGATGATCAGGACTGGCAAGGCCACGCCGATGAACCCGGCCCGCTTGACTCCCGAGACGTACGACCGTGCATCGCCCGTCCAGACCAGACTGAATGTCCGGCTCGCCCGCAGTTCGGACGGCACCTGCACGGCATGACGAAACCCTGTGAGCACCGACGTGATCAAGAACGCCTGCGCGGCCAGGATCGTCAGTGGAATGGTGGCGACGTCGCTGTACATCGTCATCATGCGGTCGCCTGCCGTGACGACGATCAACGAAAACCCGACGGCCAGAGATGAAGCGAGCGCCACGCGATGATTCAGACGCCGAGGCAGCGTTTGAAGCGTGAACCAGAATCCAGCTTCGCGCGCTGGGGATCTCGCGACGACATGTGCGACTACCCACCGCGCCGCCAGGTGCACGGCGCGTGACCGCCAGCGCCGCCGTATGCCAGCCGTGGGCAGGCGTCTGCTGTTCCACGCGCACGCCGCGATCGTAATCAGGACGACACCAGCAAGCGCCTCTATCGCAACGCGGCCCAGCCGGCGGTACAGCGGCCACAGACTGCGGTACAAGTTGGTCGCATCGCGCTCGCGAACGACCAGGAAACGTTTGGGCTGTGTGCGCGGCAAATCGTCAATGACGCGACCCGCCAGTGTTTCGTGGAGTCCCACAAACCATACCTGCGGAAGCGCCTGTTTCACAGGCTCCCCGCCGTCGAACCATCGGCTTGCAACGTTGATGCTGCTCCCCGGAAGCAGGAGCAATGCCGACGTCAACACGATCAGCAATAGGGCCTGCAACATCGATGAGATTGACTGAAAGCGACGCTGGCCGAGGACGGCCACGAGTCCTTCACGCAGACCATAGACAGCAAGAAAACCAAACACCCCCGCCGACAGCGTGACGAACGCCTGCGCAATCGTCAGGATCAGGGCGGCCTGAACGCCGATCCGTAATCCCGCTGGCACGGACGCAAACCGAAAGAGCGTCGGTGCCAGATTGCACGCGACCAGGGTGCCGGCTGCCAGCAGCGCGACGGCGAGGAACTTCGCACGGATGATGACGGCTTTGGGAATAGGCAGAATACCCAGCACCGCAGTGTCGCGCGCGTCGAGCGAAAGCGCATCCCATTGAGAAACGGCCAGCAGCGCCATCACCAGCATCGACGACGACACGAAGAGAAATCGGTCGTCCAGCGAGCGCACGGAGGTGAGCCCCGGGGGCATGTAGGCGTTGAGCTGATACATCCAGGCGATCAGGACCGACGTGAAGAGGGTGAGCGCGATCAGCGCACCGCCGACGGCCGCCACCACCTCACGCCGATCGGCAGTCGACGAGATGAGATCGTGCTCGAGAAACCGCTGCAGGAAATGCCGGACGAGGAGGCGGTCACGCATGACCAGCAATCACGTCAACGATGTCTGCCGCCGTCCGCTCCGGATCCACGCGAAGAACGAGCTGTGAAAACACCTCCTCGAGCGTCCCGCTCCGGGCCAGTCGCTGCAGCGACTCGACGCTGTCGTCGGCGACGATCCGTCCCTGGTGGATGACGATCACACGCGTACACGCCTTTTCGATGAGCTCCAGCACGTGGGAGCTGTACAAGACAGCCTTGCCGCGGCGCGCGAGCGCAATCACCAGGTGGCGCAGCACCAGCGTGGACATCACATCGAGTCCGGAATCCGGTTCGTCGAGAATCAAGAGATCGGGATCGTG
>Ga0066903_100001785_pt1 | contig 16177 bp, 14 predicted proteins | sample PanSoiMetaGPlot1_FD_67491 | JGI IMG/M metagenome (GOLD analysis project Ga0066903, IMG submission 67491) | Tropical forest soil microbial communities from Panama analyzed to predict greenhouse gas emissions - Panama Soil - Plot 1 (version 2) | ecosystem: Environmental > Terrestrial > Soil >... | reverse complement strand
GTGATGAATCTGATCCTCAACGCGCGCGATGCGCTGGAGGGCCCGGGCGGCCGCATCGCCATCCGCACCCGCGTGGCGCACGGTCATGTCGTCCTCGAAGTCGCCGACAACGGCCGAGGAATGGATGCGGCCACCAAATCACGCGTGTTCGAGCCGTTTTTCACGACAAAGGAGCCGGGCGCGGGCACGGGCCTCGGACTCGCAATGGTGTACGGGATCGTGAAGCAGAGCGGCGGCCGCGTCGAGGTCGAGAGCGAACCAGGGCGCGGCGCGACGTTCACGGTGCATCTACCGTGGACCGACGAACCGCTGCGGCGCGAATCCGTCAGTCCGACCATCGGCGCGGCGCACGTGGGATCGGAGCGCGTCCTCATCGTCGAGGACAGCTTCGAGCTCCGGATGCTGGTGTCTCAGGTGCTGAAGCGCTACGGGTATCGGGTGTACGGCGCGGGATCGCCCGATGAAGCGCTCGCCCTTGCGCGCCAGCCCGACCTGACCATCGATCTCGCTCTGATTGACGTCGTCATGCCGCGCATGAGCGGCCCGCAGATTGTCGCCCATCTGCAGGGCGCGTGGAGGGATCTGGCGGTCCTCTACATGTCCGGGCATTCGGCGGACGCGTTGGCGAAACGCAACATCCACGTCGACGCCGCGGAGGTGCTCAAGAAGCCGTTCTCGACGATCGAGCTCCTGACGCGGATCCGGGAGATGCTCGATCGGCCGACCGTCGCTGACGTCTGAGGTCGGACCTCGTATACTCCGCACTCGATGACGCGACCTGACCCGCCGGAATGGGCCGTTGCGGCCTTGCTCGGCGCTTCCGTCTTTGCGTTGTACGCGTCCTTCCTCGGGTACGCGCCTCCGGGGCTCCACCAGCACGAAGTCTTCTTCGGCCTGCACGCGCAAGCGATCGCAAAGACGGCGCACGATCTCGACGGCCGCCTGCTGCCGCTGTATTTCCGGATCAGACTCAACGGGATCGATCTGTGGTTCCATCCGGTCCTCGTGTACGCGACGGCGCCGTGGCTGGTCGTGCTGCGGTTGTCGCACGTGGCGCTTCGTCTGCCGACCGCGCTCGTCGGCACGCTCAACGTGGTGCTCGTCTACCTGCTCGCGCGTCGATTGTTTCGCCGGACATCCAGCGCGCTCGCAGCGGGCGTGCTGCTCGCGCTGACGCCGGCGCACTTCATCATGAGCCGCCTCGCCGAGAACTACCTGTATCTCGTCGCGGTCATCCTGGCCTGGCTGCTGTGCCTCTTGCCCGAGGGAGACTCGCGGCGTTCGTGGCATCTCATCGTCGGCGGCCTGCTGCTCGGCCTCGGTGTGTACACCTATCTCGGCGGGCTCGTCATGATGCCCATCTGCGTGATCCTGACGATCGCCACGCTATTTGTCTTCGAGCGCGACCGTTTCTTGACCGGTTCGATCGCGATCGTCGTCTCGTTCGGACTCACGCTGGTGCCGCTCGCCTTGTGGATGCGGGCGCATCCCGACGCCTTCGGGACGCTCGCAGGCCGGTACGAGTTCTACGATCCCTCGCGCTCGGACCCGCTCGACGGCATGCTCGCCCTCGGACGCTGGTCCAGTCTCCTCAGACGGCTGCATGTGTATCTCGACGATTTTCACCCGATCTTTCTGCTGGTCCGCGGAGACATTGCACCGGTGCACGCGACCGCGAAATCGGGCGTGTTCCTGCTGTCGTCGTTCGCCCTCGCACTGGTCGGACTATTTCGCGTGCTGACGACCCGTCCGATCCCGAAGGGGTTCGCCCTCGTCCTGGCGTTCGTCGTGCTGGCGCCGATTCCAGGCGCGCTCGTCGGGGAGTACTTCAACATCTCGCGGGCCGCGATGCTGCTGCCGTGTGCCGCGCTGCTGGGTGCGTCGGGGCTCGACTACTTGATCTCGGCCGGCGGCCGTGCGCGCGCGATCGCCGTCGCGGCGCTGGTACTCGCGGTGCTGCAGTTTGGTTTCTTTTATGGGGATTACATGAGCCGGTACCGTCTGCGGGTGAGCCACTGGTTCGGCGCCAACGCCGAGCGCGCGTTCGACGAGGTGCTCGCGCGCTCCGGGGATCCGGCGACGAGGCCCATCCTGCTCAGCGAAGCGATTCCGTTCGTCGACTACCGCTGGCAGCTCTATGTGATTCAGCAGCACCAGAACGCTCTCCTGGCTCACACGAATGTGATGTCGATCGATGAAGTCCCCGCGCTGCCCCGGCACGCGCTGGTGCTCAGCAACTTCGACGATCAGACCGAACGCGCGCTCCTGGCGGCAGGCTTTCAGCGGGTCGCGGCAATTCCCGACATCGACGACGCGCCGTCGCTTGCGGTCCTCGCGCGGTAAGCACACATCGACTGCTTGGAGATACTTGTGGTTGCCGTCGAGCTCGAGGGGTCCCACGACCGACGCACACCCACTCTGAACGGAGCTACAATACGCGGCCTGACATCTATCACCCCCGATCGATGAAAGGGAAACGCGCCGCCAAACGTGACCGCGCCTCGCACGACGATCCGCAGTTCGCGCAGGTTGTCGCGGCGCTGGCTCGCAATCGCGACGTCACACGTGAGTCGCGAAAAGGTTTCGGTTCGGGCGCGCTGAAAGTCAACGGGAAAATCTTCGCCATGATGGCGGCGAAGGGTGAGTTTGTGGTGAAGATTCCGAAGACGCGCGTCGACGAGCTCGTTGGCCTGCGCGTGGGGAAGCGATTCGAGCCGGGCCCCGGACGTGTCATGAAGGAATGGCTTGCGCTGAAGGGCCGGCAAGAGCTGTGGATCGAGCTCGCGAACGAAGCCTATCGATTCGTTCAAGCGCGTCCGTGAACGTGCTCAGATCGCTCTAACCGATCTCATTCTGGTGCATCAAGACCGGCGTGTATCGCGCAGCACGTCGCCTTCCCCTTGACGAACCTCTGCGGATGCGCCTTCAGCAGCCTCGCGTAATACACGAGATTCTGCGCAAGGTTCTTGGCCATATGCATCGTCGCCAGGTTCCGGAGTCGCTTGTCGCGATCCTCCGACGTCGGCTGACCGACTTCGCCGACCCAGTAGGCCGCGCATTCAGGCGGCAGCGTGAAGCCCATCCACGTCATCACCATCATGATGCTGCCCATGACGCTGAGTGCGCCGTCCTCGCTGCCGGTAACCACGATGCCGGCGACCTTGCCCTTGATCGCGCTCCGGCCGGTGGCGCTGTACTCCTCGTCGAGTGCGTCGAGTCGCTCGATGAGGCGCTGCATGAGGCTCGAACGACCACCCCACCAAATCGGCGTGCAGAAAAGGGCGATGTCCGCGGCCTTGATCTTCGTCACGAGATCGGGCCAGTCATCTTCCGGCGCCTCCCGAAAGCCGAGCCCGACAGGCAGGGCGGCGTCAGAAAGGCGCACAACACTGGCGCTGATTGGGGCGAGCGCGCGCATCTCGTCAAGGACGAGGGAGGCGAGCTCCCCTGTGTTGGAGAGCGTAGGGTCATGCTTCAAAGACGCATTGAATGCCATGACATTCAGGGGCGCGTCAGATGGCATGCTGCAACGAAAGCAGGGCTTGGTCTTGTACATTGCATCCTCATCTCGTGTCAGGCCGCGCCGACGGGATCCCGTCGCCCTCGCAGTCGCCTCAGTATCGCTCGCGCGCGCGCCGGATTCACCGGCTGGCCGGTGCCTTCGCGCGCAGCTCGTCGAACCAGTTCAACACCACTTCGATGCGTGTCGCCCCGCGATCCGGCGGCCGCGGCTCGAGTTCAGACGTAAGAAACGCTGACCGTCCGGCGTCACATCGTAGTTCCGGCCGGGACGCGCTGCGACCAGACGCGCAGGCGCCGCGATATGTTTCGCCGCTTCGCGCCACTTGTGGCGGGAGCGATCCAACATGACGTTCAACCACCGCCTAATCCCGACCATGCTCGCCGTGACTCTTTCGACCGCCATCGCCGCGATGACGCTCGGTGTGGTGGCCGGCGGACAATCACAGACAGCGCGCGAGGGCCAATGCGACCTCGCACAACAACGGTTCCCGAATCACAATCCCGGTCCTGGCAGCCTGAAGCAGGTCCCGGTTCCCGAGCCGACCAATCTCGCCGCCTACGTCAGCAACCGCGACGTTGCCATTGCGCTGGGGAAGGCGTTCTTCTGGGACATGCAGGTGGGTAGCGACGGCGTGCAGGCGTGTGCGTCGTGTCACTTTCGTGCCGGCGCCGATCCCCGCTCCATCAATCAGCTGAATCCGGGCGGCGTCGACAACCCCGACGCGACGATCAATCTCGGCGGCCCGAACTATCAATTGAAGGCGTCGGACTACCCATTCCACAGACTCGCGAATCCAACCGACCGCCTTTCAACGGTGATCCGAGACGTCGACGACATCTCATCGTCGCAGGGCGTCCACCTGCGGCACTTCGTCGGCGTGGAACCCGGTGCGACGAGAGATATCGCCGTACCGATTCCCGATCCAGTTTTCAACATCGACGGCATCAACACGCGTCGAGCGGAGCCGCGCAACACGCCGACGATGATCAACGCCGCGTTCAACTACAACAACTTCTGGGACCGGCGGGCGCGAAACATCTTCAACGGTTTCAGCGTGCAAGGTGCTGGCGATTCCGCGGCGCGCGTACTGCGCGCGACAGGCTCCAATCATATCGATCGCGTCAAAGTACGCATCGACAATGCGAGCCTGGCCTCGCAGGCTGTTGGTCCGCCGCTGAGCGATCGCGAAATGGGATCCGTCGGCCGCACGTTCAAGGATATCGGCAGGCGCCTTGCGTCGGCCGAGCCGCTCGTCCAGCAGGAAGTGTCGCCGAGCGACAGTGTCCTCGGACGCTACGCCGATGTGGACGCTCGCCACGGTCTGAAGACGACCTATCGTGAACTGATCGAAACGGCTTTCGAGCCCGCCTGGTGGCGGTCGAACCTGATCGTCTCCGTTGCAGGGAATGGTTCGCTGGCGTTCATGCCACGACCGGACCGGCCGCTGCATGACAACGAGTACACGATGCTCGAATACAACTTCTCTCTGTTTTTTGGCTTGTCGGTGCAGCTCTACGAGATGACGCTGATTAGCGACGACGCGCCCGTGGATCGCTATTTCGAGGGCGACCTGACCGCGCTGACCGACCAGGAGCTCCGCGGCATGGAGGTGTTCAAGGGCGACCCGGCGTGCGCCGGGTGTCACTCCGGCGCCGAGTTCACCGACAACTCCAGGCGCATTCTCTTTGGTGCGGTCGTGGACGGCGTGAAGCAGCCCGCCGAGCTCGTCGAGCGCATGTTCAACGGTCAATGCGAAGTCGTCGCCTACGATCAAGGCGTCTACAACATCGGCGTCCGTCACACCGAAGAGGATCTTGGCCACGGCAACAACGACCCCTTCGGCAATCCGCTGTCGTTCGTCAAGCTGCTCACGCTGCCGCCCGATCAGATTCCGTCGCAGGAGCTGCTGACATTTCCGATTCCCGACATCGCCGTTCCGCCCATCGCGATCGGCGAACGCACCGTGACCGACGGCACGTTCAAAGTGCCGGGTCTGCGCAATCTGGAGCTGACGGCGCCGTACTTTCACAACGGCGGACAACGCACCATCCGCCAGGTCGTGGAGTTCTACAATCGCGGCGGCGACTTCCGCGAGCACAACGTCCTGAACATCGACTTCGAGATCGGCAAATTGAACCTGACCGCTGAGCAAATCGACGATCTCGTCGCGTTTCTCGGCCGGCCGTTGACCGACCCGCGTGTTCTGCTGCAGCGCGCACCGTTCGACCATCCACAGTTGTTCGTGCCGAACGGCCACCGCAAGGACGGAGGCCGCCTGCAGGTGACCGATGAGGGCGTCGCTGCCGACGTCTTCCTGGAAATCCCGGCGGTTGGACGCCGCGGAGGCCCGCTGCCCGCCGGGTTTCTCCAATGAGAGTCCCTACGAATTTGAACGCCGGCGTTGATCCATAATCGTCGCGGCACCAGGCGTCAACGCGCCGGAATGGGTGCCGTTGCCGATGACGTTCAATCGCGGCGTCTTCTTGGTCCTCTGCGCCTCGCTGCCGGCTCTCTCTTCGCCGCGGATCCATGCACGCGCGCAGGACCTGACGCTCGAGCCCGGACCGCCAGTCGCGCGCGAACTCGCGACCGGCGAGACGCACAGCTACAGGATTCCGCTCGCCGCAGACCAGTACTTGAGCGTGCTCGTCGAGCAGCGCGGCATCGACATCACGGCGACGCTCATCGGACCGGACAACGTCAAACGGACAGACGCCAACAACGCCAGGGGCACGCAGGGCGTCGAGACGCTGACGATCATCGCGGACGCTCCTGGTGATTACCGGCTCGAGGTGCGCCCTGCGGAGAGGAACGCGCCGAGCGGCCGCTACGCCGTCACGCTCGTCGCCCGACGCCCGCCAACGGCTGACGAGCGCACGCTGGAGGAGGCGCGCCGGCTGTTCGACGAGTCGCTTAGTCTTCGACAAAAGGGGAAGTACAACGAGGCGCTGCCCCCGGCGGAGCGGGCGCTGGCGATCCGCGAACGCGTCCTCGGCGCCGAACATCCGGCCGTCGCCGATTCGCTGAATCAGGTCGCGACGCTTCTCGACGACAAGCAGGACTACGCGAAGGCTGAGGCGCCGAACCTGCGCGCGCTCGCGATCCGTGAGAAAGCACTCGGCCCGGATCATCCCGACGTGGCCCGCTCGCTCTACAACCTCGCCTGGCTTGCAAAGGTCAAACAGGATTTTGCTAAGGCCGAATCCCTCTACCGTCGCGCCCTCGACATCGAGGAACGGGCGCTTGGTCCGGATCACTCCGAGGTCGCGTCGACGCTCAACGATCTCGCACTGCTCTATGGGGAGACGGGCCGGTTAGACGAGTCCATCCGCGTCAACGAACGCGTCCTGGCCATTCGGGAAAAGACCCTGGGTCCCGACGACGATGGCGTGGCCAAAGCGCTGCACAACGTCGCGATGGTGTATCAAAACAAGGGCGACTACGTGCAGGCGCAAACGCTCCTTCGTCGGGCGCTCCGCATCTGGGAGCAGAGACTCGGGCCCGATCATCCCGACGTCGCCTACGCCATCAACGGCCTGGCGAACACGCTTTACAACAACGGGGACTACGCGGCTGCGGAGCCGTTGTACTTGCGCGCGATCGCCATCCGGGAGAAGACCCTGGGACCGGATCACACCGACCTGGCGATGACGCTCGACGACCTGGCCGTGCTGTATCGTCAGAAAGGGGATTACGCGAAAGCGGAGCCGCTCCTCCTGCGCGACCTGGCAATCAGGGAGAAGCGGCTCGGGCCAAGCCACTGGCTCGTCAGCCTGACGCTGATCAACCTGGCCACGACCTATGAGCTCCAAGACGAGCACGCCAAAGCGGAGCCTCTCTATCGTCGCGCCCTGACGATTCAGGAGACGTCGCTCGGTCCCGTTCATGTGAGGGTCGGTGTAACGCTGAATCGGCTCGGCCAACTCGTTGCGAGCACGGGCCGGGACCCGGCCGAGGCCGAGGCGCTCTTCCAGCGAGCGCTCACAACGCTGGAAAAAACAGTGGGCCCGGATCATTCTCAGGTCGCACGATCGCTGAACGGCCTCGCCGCGCTCGCCGAGAGCAAGGGAGATCGGCCGCAGGCGGAACGGTATTACCAACGCGCCCTGGCCATTCAAGAGCGCGCGTACGGACCGGCTCACCCCGACGTCGCGCAGTCGCTCGAGCGTCTCGCTGCGCTCGCGCGAGGGAACGGCGACGGTGGGCGGGCGGTGTCACTTCTGTCGCGCGCGTACGACATCCGGGAACGCCAGCTGGATCACAATCTCGTCGCCGGATCCGAGCGCCAGAAGCTGGCTTACTTGAACCTGTTCGCCGAGGACATCGACCGGGCCGTATCGCTCCACACGTCGCTCGCGCCCCGCGACCCCGAGGCGCTTCACCTCGCCTTTACGACTGTTCTTGGCCGCAAGGGGCGGGCTGTTGACGCCACGAGCGACAACATCGGCACCCTGCGTGCGAACGCCGCTTCGCAAGATCGAGCACTCTTCGATCGCTTGTCGGCCGCGCGCTCACGGCTTGCCACGGTGACGCTTCGCGGCCCGTCCGGCACGAACGCGGCCTACCAGTTGCAACTCAAACTGCTGCAAGAAGAGGTCGATCGGCTCGAGGCCGACATCGGCGCGAGGAGCGCCGAGTTCCGTGCGCAGTCTCGTCATGTAACGCTCGACGCCGTTCAAGCCGCGGTGCCCGATGGCGCCTTGCTCATCGAGTTCGCGTTGTATCGCCCGCGCGATGCGACCACCGGCACACCACAACCGTCCCGCTACGAGGCGTATCTGCTTGGCCATCACGGTGAGGCACAGTGGGCCGACCTCGGAGAGGCGGCGTCTGTCGACCGGGCAGTGTCGGCGTGGCGTCGTGCGCTCGGCGATCCGGGCCGGACCGACGCACGCCGCCTGGCGCGTGCGCTCGACCAGCGCGTGATGGAGCCGATACGCAACCTGATGGACGATTCGCGGCACTTGTTGATCTCGCCGGACGGACAACTGAACCTCATTCCGTTCGCCGCGCTGGTCGACGCGCAGAATCGGTATCTCGTCGAGCGCTTCACGATCTCTTACCTGAGCAGCGGCCGCGATCTGTTGCGCCTGCAGATCCCGCGCGAGAGCAGGAGCGATCCGGTCATCGTAGCGTCGCCGGCCTTTGGCGAACCCGAACTGGTGGCCGCGAACCGCACGGCGAAGCGCGCACGCGTGGACGATTCCCAGATCTTCTTCGGACCGCTGCCCGGCGCGGCCAACGAAGTGCGAGCGCTCAAGGCGCTGCTGCCGGACGCGACGCTCCTCACCGGCGAACAGGCCACCGAAGCAGCGCTCAAGCGCCTGAGCGGACCGCGCATCCTTCATATCGCGACTCACGGCTTTTTTCTCGATGGCGGCGCCGCGCCCGTCCGGCGTCCACGGACCGCGGCAGACCCGTCGGGGACCAGGCTCGGAAAATGGGCCGCGTGGACCGAGAATCCGATGCTGCGTTCCGGTCTTGCGCTCGCCGGGGCCAACCAGGGCAGGAGCGGCGCGGACGACGGCGTGTTGACAGCGCTTGAGGCGTCGGACCTCGATCTGTGGGGAACCAAGCTGGTCGTCCTCTCGGCGTGCGACACCGGCGTTGGCGACGTGCGGAACGGCGATGGTGTGTACGGGCTGCGGCGCGCATTCGTCCTCGCGGGCAGCGAAAGTCAGATGATGAGTCTCTGGCCCATCTCGGATCGCAGCACGCAGGATCTGATGATTGGGTACTACACGCTCCTCGCGCGGTTGGTCGGCAGAGCCGACGCCCTTCGGCAGGCGCAGCTGCATTTGTTGCATGACACATCCCGGAAGCATCCGTACTACTGGGCGGGCTTCATTCAGTCCGGCGAGTGGGGAAATCTGAACGGCCGGCACTAAATGCGGATCGGGCTCACCGGGAACGCGTTCGAAAGGCTGCTCGACCACCTCGACCCGGATCGTGGACGCGCCGCCGATCGCTATGAAGAGTTGCGGCGCGTCCTGGTGCGTTTTTTCGAGTGGGGCGGTGCGCCGTTCCCTCAAGACCACACCGACGAGACGTTCGATCGAGTCGCGCGCAAGCTTGCCGAAGGAATCGCGATCGAGAACATCGGCGGGTACAGTTACAGCGTCGCGCGCCTCGTCCTGCTCGAAACCCGTAGAGGACCCGAGGCCAGGCGCGTGCCAATGGACACGAACATCGGGCTGACCTCGGCCGCTGCGACTTCCGAAGCGGTCGAGAAAGAGATGCGATTAGCCTGCCTGGATGACTGCCTGCGCGAGCTGCCGGCGGAAAGCCGCGACTTGATCATCGGGTATTACCGGGATGACAAGCAGGGGCGGATTGAGGGGCGCCGAAGGCTGTCTGAGCAACTAGGCGTTAGCGGCGAGGCGCTCGCCAACCGGGCACAGCGTCTGCGCGACAAGCTCGAACGATGTGTTTCCGCGTGCGTCAGCAGCAGGCCGCTGACGATCTAGAACGCCATGAATGACTCGACGTATTTGATCCGCTACCTGATCGGCGAGCTCTCCGAGGACGAGCGGACCGCGCTCGAGGAGCAATACGTCGCCGATCCGAGCATCTTCGATGAAGTCGCGAAGGCCGAGAGCGACCTGGTGGACGACTACGTACGCGGAAAGCTGGCGCCCGAGGTACGCGAGCGGTTCCAGCGCGTTTATCTGGCGCATCCGCAGCGGCGCGAGCGCGTGAGGTTTGCCGAAGCGCTGCTGACCAGACTCGATCGAACGGAAACACCGGTCGCCGTCGGTGCGTCCTCGGCCGCCGCCTGGCTTGACTGGCGGGCGGTTCTCAACCGCATGCTCCGGCCGAAGCCCGCACTGGGCTTGGCGTTCGCGACGCTCGTCATCGTGTCTGGCGTCTGGTTGGTCTTCGAAGCCCGTCGAACGCGGCGAGAGGCTGTCCAACGGGAAGCGGCACGAACCGACCAGGAGCGCCGAGAGCGCGAAGCGGGCGCACGCGCCGCTGCGGAGAAGGCAGGTGCCGATCAGGCCACCGCAGCGCGTCCTCCATCCGTCGTAGCGTTGGGGCTCAGGGTCGGCGGCGTGAGGGCCGTTGACACGTCCTCTCCAACTCCGCTCGTCATCCCCGCGGGGACCTCTGAGGTCCTCCTGCAATTGAGCCTGCCGCAGCTCGACTACCCGTCATATCGGGTGATCCTTCGCAGCGTCGGCGGTGCCGAAATCCTCCGTCGTGGCGAGCTGACAAAGGCAGCCCCCGGATCCGGCGCAGACATTTCTCTCAGCGTGCCAGCCAGCGCGTTCGAGTCTGGCGATTACATGCTGATCGTGCAGGGCGCGACGAGGGGCGATGGGTTCGAGGACGTGAGCCGCTCTCTCATTCGCGCCGACAAGCGTGACCGTTGACGTAATGGTGGCGGAGGGAGAGGGATTCGAACCCCCGGTACGGTTGCCCGTACAGTGGTTTTCAAGACCACCGCCATCGACCACTCGGCCATCCCTCCGCGTCGAAAATCTCGCCAGAATTCGCGCGAATCTGACGCCGCGACTTCGCCCGAAAATGCCCCTCTTGGAGCCCCGGTTTCTGGCGGAATTCGCGAAGTCCGTGTAAGCCGCAACCTTCAGCCGAGCGCCGTGTCACGTCAAGTGTCACTTCACGTCGACCCGCGATGGCAGCCTGATCCCTTGCCATTGTATCCCTGCCACGGCTAGGCGGAATTGGCCTTAAACCGCCCCAAGTAGCTGCCAGCGCACACGAGTGTGAACCGAGTGTCGAGGTCACGAATAACGGAAGTCTGCAAGAGAGATGACGACCAGTATCGCGATCGGAAGATTCATCAAGTCGATCCGGAGACAGGAGCGATCCTCCGAACGATCGAGTCAAACCGATTCGTGACCGGCGTCACGTGGGTCGACGGAGAACTGTGGCACGGCACCTCGGAAGGGGACGAAAGCGAAATCAGGCGAATCGATCCACAAACGGGCACCATCCTCGAGAGTATCGACATGCCGGCAGGCGTGCACGTGTCAGGGCTCGAGTCCGATGGGGTGATCGGTTCTTTTGCGGCGGGGGATCGAGCGGGACGGTTCGAGCCGTACACCGGCCGAGGCGAGGCGCCGCAACGACCAGATCGAAATAGCCTGGAGCTGGCGCCCTAGCTCAAGAGGGACGTCTCGGTCGAGCGGCGATCCACCCCTGAGTCCAGGCGTATGCGATCACTGCATCTCCGCCGAGTACGGCGAACCATTGGTGCTTCCACGCGCCCAGTCCACGATCAGGCCGACGATGCGAAGCATGGTCGCCAACGGCGTCAAATGTCGGCGCACATACCCGCCGAATGGCGAGTTCTTCATCGTCTCCAGCGGCCCGGCGGCAACCAAGTACGCACTGACCACTACCGATGGGAGCAGCATCACGATCAGTGCGGATGTGAGCCTCCCCACCGCTTGCGGCGCTCCTCTTTAGGGAGGCTGCGTGGCCGAACGTTACGGCGCCGCCGCGTGGCGCGATACCGCCATGAAGCAAACCTGCCAGGCGTCAGGCCACACAGATCCCGTCGACCGCGACCTTTCTGAAAAGATGCGGCGACGCGATCGCACTGGAGGGGTAGTCGTTCAACTTCGACTGGAACGCCGGGTTTTGGAAGGCCCGTTTAAAGAGGGCCGCTGATTCCCACACGGCGTAGTTGAGAAACACCGAGCTCCCGCCGATGCCCCGGTGGAGCTGCGTGGAGATCAATCCTGGCTGACACTTCATGATGTCGGCGTCAGCCTTCCAGGCCGCCAGGAACTGATCGACGTCCTCCGGCGCGATCTCGAACTTGTTGATGAGGATCACGGAACCACTCTCATCGTCCATTTGTTGAAACACCGTCACGTGTCGGTCTAGTTCAGCGAGCCTGACCATACGACCTCCTCTTCGCGTACCTTCGCGAACGACGTTCCTTGCGCACTTTCCCAAGAGCGCGAGGCTCCGCCGTCTCCAATCGTTCCGTCAACACAGAGAGCACGTGTTGCGCCGTTGCGAGATCCTTGTCGCGGAGACCGGCACCCAGAGTGTTCGCCCATGGTACCTGGCGGGCCATGGCCGCCTGGTGAGCCGCTGCGCCTTTCTTAGTGAGCACGACGAGCTGTGCCCGTTCGTGGTGTGGATTTGGCGCGAACTCCAGTAGCCCATTGGCGACCAATTCGTTGGCGGTCCGTTGGACGGCCTGGCGCGTCAACCCCATATCCCGGGCGATGTTGGCGACGGATTGCGGCGTGTCGCTGAGAGCAATTGCGCCGAGCACCTGCCATCGAGCGCTGGTCAAGCGGAGGTCCTCGACCAGACGATCACCAGCCGCGAGCAGGCGACCGTTCAATCTGAACACGTGGAGGATTATTCGCGTGACGGCGTCGCTGCGGCCAGCATCGCGACGAATCATACGACAACATACTGTCATCAAGACAGTGTATTGTCAAGTGTCACTGTCCGCCGACAATCGCTACCACAGCGCGTTGTGTCCTGCGTCTCGGCCGACGACGCGCCGCGGCCAGATTTCCCGGCCGTGATATAGATTCCCGCCGCGATCGACACCTCGGCCCCTGCAGGTGGTGGTCGCCTTACTCACGGGCTGGCTGAATCGCCGTGAGCGGGACGTGATCAGCTCTCTCGTCGCTGAAAACCGCCTCCTGCGCCGCCAGCTGCAGGGCCAGCGTCTGCGGCTCACCGATACGACCGACGTCGGCTGGCCGCGCGGACGTACCGGCTGGGCCGTCAGACCTTGCTGCAGGTCTCCACGATCGTGACGCCGGATACGCTGCTGCGGTGGCATCGGCAGTTGATCGCGCGCAAATGGACGTACGCGACGACCCGATCCAGCCGCCGGGCGGTGCTGGCCGAGATCCGCCGCCTGGTCGTCCGGATGGCCCAGGAGAATCCGACGTGGGGCTACACCCGGATCCAAGGCGCGCTGAAGAATCTCGGACATCAGGTGGGCCGATCGACGATCGCGCGGATCCTGAAGGCCCGCGGCCTGCCGCCGGTGCCGGAGCGCCCGACGTCGTGGCAGACGTTCCTTCGCGCGCACTCGGGCGCGATCGCCGGCGCGGATTTCTTTACCTCCGAGGTCTGGACCTGGCGCGGGTTGGTAACGTACCACACCGTCTTGGTGATCGATCTGGCCTCGCGCCGTGTCCAGATTGTGGGGTCGACGCCGTTTCCCAACGAGCTGTTCATGCGGCAAGTCGGTCGAACCTTGACGATGTCTGATGAGGGGCTGCTCCGCCAGCATCGCGTGTTGATGTGGGATCGCGATCGCAAGTGGAGCGAGGCCACGCGACAGATGGTCGAGGACACAGGGATTCAGGTCGTGCAGACGCCATTTCGTGCGCCGAATGCGAACGCCTATGCCGAGCGCTTCGTGCGATCGATCAAGGAGGAGTGCTTGGATCGGATCATCCCGCTCGGCGAGCGCCACTTCCGACACGCCGTGCACGAATTTGTCGCGCATTACCATCGGGAGCGTAATCATCAAGGTTTGTCCAACGAATTGATCGAGGGCCCGACTCGAGCCGGCACGGTCGGCCGCATTCGCCGGCGTCCGCGTCTCGGGGGCCTGCTTAACTATTACGACCGCGCAGCGTGATTCGTGGCTCAGCCGAGCGATGGGACAGAACGGGTTATGGTAGCTCGTGCCGCCGGAGGTCTTGCCGAGACGACCAGGTAGCTACCCCAGACGTCCTGCCTGGCCCACGAAGGATCGAGCGAGGGCGTGATCTCGACGTAGTAACTTTGATTTGGACTATCTAGCGTCTCGTACTGGACGACGATCTCGGCGCTATTCGATGCGCGCAATTCCTTCGCTGCCTTCTCCAGCGCAGAGGCGAGGTGCGTGCCGTTGTCCTCAAACGCAATGCAGCCAGACAGCAGAGCCAGCAACAGAAGAAAGACGGAAAGTTTATTGACCGCGAATAACATGGGAGCTGACTCCACGGACACAGTCGCATGCTCGCCTCCTTGTAGACGAGTACGGGGGGCCGCGCCACTTATTCACATTCTGCGCGGTCAGAACACTAGCTGTTCAGTGTGTGACTGACAGCACGATGCTCCGCGTACAAGCGTGGAAGGTGCTGTTGCGCGTGCTCGTTCTGGAAGCACATGATGGGATAGCTACAGATCGTGAAGATTGGCAGGTGCGCAGTCAGCCGGTTCCACACCCGCTCGATTTCAAGGGCCCCGTCAAAGTTGCCAGCCAGACACAACGGAACCGCCATCTCCCCGAAAAGAATCAGACGAGACGGGCGTCCGCTGGCAGATTCGAGACGCGACCGCTCGAGGCTGTCGACAATCTCGGCCAGGCGAGCTTCGTCTGGCCGGTCTCCGCACATGACCTCGGACAGCCCTTGCGCGGCGTCCGATGCTCCGTACTGCCCTCGCTGTTCCATCGCGCGCAGATCCATCCCGCGTGACTGTGCTTGCTGCGCGATCGACACACGCGTGGCTTCAGTGCCCACGACCACGACGCATTCGCCTGACCGCAGACTCGCCTGCACGAAGCGGCTCACCGCGTCCAGAACGACGCGATTGTCCAGATGAAAATGCGCGGCGTGTCCGCCCCGAGCCGCGCTGGCCGCGAGCGCCGTGAGTGATGGCACGAACACCCGCCCCGCTAGCGCGTGTTGGACGGCGGTGTTGAGATCCGAGGACATCCGCGTTTTCAGCACGTAGCCCCGTACGCCAGATCGGAGGGCCGCGGCGATGTATTCGTCTGTCCGGTAGGCCGAAAGGAAGACGACTGTCGCGCGCGAGCCGATCGTTTGGAGCCTCCGAAGCGTTTGAAAGCCGTCCAGTTCCGGCATCGCGATATCCAACACCACGACGTCCGGCTGCATACGCTGTGCGACGTCTACCGCTTGGCGCCCGTTTGATACGGCGCCCACGATGTGAAAATCCTGTGACAGGAGCCGCGAGGCAGATTCCAAGAGCTGGGCGTGGTCGTCGGCGATTAGGACGCGGGGCTTGTTGCCACCTCCGGTCGTCGGCATGTCAGTCGACAGTCTACGCGATGTCGCATGTAAACGGGCGGTTCCCATCATGTAGGATACGCGGGGTGTTCTCACACAGCATGAATTAAGCGTCGCCCTCCTTCGCCAAGGAGCCGATCGACATGGACAGATTGCACGCGTTGACCTTCGAGCTGGCCACTCGTCTGGCGTCCGCCGAATCCAATCGGTTGAGCGCCGAAATCGAAGGCGGGATGGCAGAACTCCGCTCACTGCTGGAGGCTGGTCGGGTCAGTTGGTACGTGAAGCGGCACGACGCGGCGGCCCTCGTCCGGATGTACGAGGTGGCGGCCCCAGGCGTGTCACCGTCTCCAGCCGTGGTCTTGAGCGAGGAACTGCCCTACGCTATGCCTCGGTTGATGCGCGGCGACCGGCTCGCGGTCACCCGCCTGGCCGATCTCCCGGTGGAAGCGGAGCAAGATCGGCGGTTCCTTCAAGCGTTCTCGGTCGAGTCGCTGGCGCTCATTCCGTCAGGCTCCGGCATATCGAATAAAGGGGTTCTGAAAGTCACACTGTCATCAGCACACGCGTGGCCGCCGGAGCTCGTCGACGAACTCGAGGCCTTCGGCAATGTAATTGTGTCGACGGTTGATCGGGAACTCGCACGAACGCTTGCGCAAGAGACGCAGGAAGACAGCGATCG
>Ga0066903_100001784_pt1 | contig 16178 bp, 15 predicted proteins | sample PanSoiMetaGPlot1_FD_67491 | JGI IMG/M metagenome (GOLD analysis project Ga0066903, IMG submission 67491) | Tropical forest soil microbial communities from Panama analyzed to predict greenhouse gas emissions - Panama Soil - Plot 1 (version 2) | ecosystem: Environmental > Terrestrial > Soil >... | reverse complement strand
GCTCGTGGGTGTTGTTGAGCGAAGCGTTGGACGACCTGCGGGAGGATAAGAGCCGCGATGGCCGGCGTACAAGCGATCCGTACTTCACCCAAGGTCGGATCGGCCAAATACTCGATGTCCTTGATGCCCTGCTTCAATTCATCGAACACCGCAATGCTGCGTTTGAGCAGCGCGCCGCCGTAACTCGTCGGCTCGACACCCCGCGGGCTGCGATCAAACAGACGTACCTCAAACATGTGTTCAAGGCCGGCGATGATTTCCGAGACGGAGGGTTGAGTCACGCCGAGTTGAGCTGCCGCTTTGGCCATGCTGCCGGATTGTGCCACTGCGAAAAAGACCTGAAGGTCTCGGAACCTCAGGCGGCGGCCGATACGATCTTCCGACGGAAATTTTGACATAGGAAAGTTTTATAGGGGTAGAGGAAATTAGCTGGTTCCCCCTATATCAAGTTCCGCCTACCGTTGCAACGGAAGGAACGGGCCAGACTCAATAAGCTGCCCCCGGCGCCGCATCTGAGATAGGAAACACCATGCAACTCCCCCGCCGACGATTTTTACATCTTGCAGCGGGTGCCGCCGCGCTGCCAGCCGTGTCGCGGATGGGATGGGCGCAGACCTACCCGGCGCGACCGGTACGCATGATCGTAGCCTATCCGCCAGGCAGCGGGGCTGACATCCTTGCTCGCCTGATGGGTCAATGGCTGCAAGAGCGACTCGGCCAGCCATTTGTCATCGAGAATCGGCCGGGCGGTAGCACAAATATCGCCACACAGGCGGTCGTGAATGCATCGGCGGATGGCTACACGATTCTCATGGTGCATACGGCGGGCGCGGTTAACGCGACGCTCTACGACAAGCTCAACTATAATTTTATCCGCGACATTGCACCGGTCGCTGCACTGACTAAGGCACCACTGGTTATGGAGGTCAATCCAACGGTTCCGGCCAAGACGGTTTCCGAGTTCATTGCCTACGCCAAGTCAAATCCTGGCAAGCTCAATATGGCGTCGTCGGGTATCGGAGGGGCGTCGCATATTGCCGGCGAGCTTTTCAAGATGATGACTGGCGTTAACATAGTTTACGTGCCCTATGCCGGCGGACCGCCTGCAATCACCGATCTCTTAGCCGGACAGGTCCAGGTGCTGTTTGATCCTATTTCATCATCGATCGGGCACATCAGGGCGGGCAAGCTGCGAGCCTTGGCAGTGACTACTGCCAAGCGTCAGGACACGTTGCCGGATATCCCGACAGTAGGCGATTTCGTGCCCGGCTATGAGGCCACGGGTTGGCAGGGGATAGGCGCGCCGAGGAACACGCCGATTGAGATTATCGAGAAACTCAACAAAGAGATTAATGCCGCCCTCGCTGATCCCAAGATCAAGACGCGGCTTTCCGATCTCGGTAATGCGCCGATGCCGATGACGACCGCCGAATTTGGTAAGTTCATTGCGGCAGAAACCGAGAAGTGGGGCAAGGTGGTCAAGTTCGCAGGTCTCAAGCCGGAATAGAACCGTCCACCGGCCCGACGTTCCATAAATCCCGTACTCGGAATCGCGCGCGCTTTGGCTCGTGTCGACGGAGCGGGTGCATTGCGAAACCGCCGCGCCACCTATGTCAGAGATGGGTCACGTGCGACAAAACTCGCTGCGAGGACAACAAGTCGGCTCACGCCCCAATAGCGGACTTCGGAGTGGACATTCATTTGCGCCGTTTGGGACCATAACCCGGAGACAAGGCATATTGCCCGAGCAACATGGACGGTCCTTCCGGGAAGCCCAGAAAATCGCTACCATGTGGCTCACGGTCCCGGCTCATCCGGGTGATCCCGGTTGAAGAACGTCCGCCAAGGACTCAGGGCCTCATCGGGGAGGACTTCGATGCAGATCGCCTGCACGCGGGCCATCGCGGCCATCATTACATTTGGCGCAATTGCATGGGGCGCAACCGTCGTGACTCCGAGCGCACAAGCGCAAACCGCCGCCAGCAACGACCTCCAGCGCTCGGTCGGGGTCTATGCCTATGCCATGGCAGGCAAGAGCGGCGCCGCGCGCGGCGAGGTGCTGTACTATTACAAGTGCTGGTTCTGTCACAACGACTATGCGCGCTCGGCCGGATCGCCCGCGCCGGCGCTGAAGGACATTTTCAAGCGCGAGAACATGGTGAGCGGCGAACCCGTCAACGACGAGACGGTCGCCAATCACATCCGCAAGGGCAGCCCGCAGATGCCCGCGTTCGGCACGACGCTCAAGGATGCCGACGTTGCCGACCTCATCGCCTATCTGCACGACGGCTGCTGCTATGAGGAAACGAAGCCGCCGCGCAATCTATGGTATCGCGCGACAGCGCAGAATTCGCCGCAGATGCCGGCGCGCGGCAATCTTCGCGGCGGCCCGACGGGCATCGTCCGCACCGCCGACGGCCACACGCTTGACGGCATCCAGGTCCAATTGATCGCCCGCAACGCGGTGCGAACGACCGTCACCACCGACGAGAGCGGCGCATTCGAGTTCCCGCAGCTTCTGCCCGGCTCATACACGCTGCGCATCGCGCGACCGGTCGAGTTCCTGCCCTATCAGCGCGACGCCGTGAAGGTCGAGGACGGCGCGAAGCTCGACGACATCGTCCTGCAAAAGCGCTCGGCCGACGACCTCCTGCCCGCCACCGACGACGTGCTGTCGCAACTCACCGGTGTGGAGTGGCTTTCGAATCTGCCGGGCACTGCCGAGGAGAAGCATGCGCTCAGCCGCGCCTGCGGCGAAGGCTGCCACGGCTACGATCAGATCATGCGCAACCGGTACGACGAGCGCAGCTGGCGGCTGATCCTGTTCCGAATGTTGCATTACAGCGGCTCACCGCTGATCGTGCGCGGCCGTGCCCGCGCCGGCGACCGGCAGGAGGATATGCTGGTGAAATGGCTGGCGCGCGTGCGCGGGCCCGACTCGCAACTGGGGCCCGTCAAGGTCTTCCCGCGCGCGCATGGTCCGGCGACCAACGTGGTGGTCACGGAATACGAGCTGCCGCATGTGCTGCTCGCCACCCATGATGTCGCCGGCGATTCCAAGGGCAACATCTGGTATTCGAGCCACCGCACGCCGTACCTGGGCAAACTTGATCCGCGCACCGGTATCGTCACCGAGTACCAGGTGCCGCCGACGCCGGCCGGCTCGCTGCCCGGCACGCACCGCATCACTGTCGACAGGAACGACGTCGTCTGGGCCTCGGAGAACTGGGCGCACTATCTCGTGCGATTCGATCCGACCAGCGAGACATTCACCAAGGTTCCGATCGCCGGCACCGAACCGCCGAACGTTCCGGGGTTCGGCAACTTCTCCATCGGGCCCGACGGCGTCGTCTGGTTCGCCCGCAACAGGGCGGTGCAGAAGTTCGACAGCAAGACCGGCAAGCTCATCGACCGCATCCCCTATACGGTCGAGGCGCCCAATCCGTACGACAACATCATAACCGAGGACGGAAACTTCTGGGCGGGCGGCGCGGCGGCCGGCGGCGGCGACACGATGGCGCTCATGGACACGCGCACCAAGTCGCTGCTCGAAGTGCGCAGCCTGTCGCCCGACTCCACCGCCGCGCGGGGCGGGTTCGACGCGCAAGGCAATCCCTGGTTCGGCGGCCGGGGCGGGGCGCTGCTCAAGCTCGATGTTCAGGCCAAGCAGATCCGGGAATATTGGCCGCTCACGCCTTACGTGACGTTCTACGAGGCCATGCCGGACAAGCGCGGCGAGGTCTGGGCCGCGGCGCTGCACAGCGGCAAGATGATGCGATTCAACCCGCAGGCCGATCGCTGGACCGAGTACGTGCTGCCGGAGCCGTACTCGCACGACCGGCGTACGTGGATCGACAATTCCACGACGCCGGTGACCGTGTGGTACGTGGACCACAACAGCTACGTGGTGCGCGTGCAGGCACGGGACTAGTGTGGCGGTTCAGAAGTCCGCATCATTCTTGCCGCGAGTCCAACATGCGGACTTCTGAACCAAAGCCACACTAGATCAATAAGTTGCTAGTGTCCTTCGATTCCGAAGTTCGCAAACGAATGTGCCGCAGAATGATGCGAACTTCCGAATCGGGACACTAGCGCATATCCGGAAAAGTGGGCACCGGTTTTCCGAAAAGGATATGCGCCACGGAGGACGCTTAGAGTACGTGCCAATTCCAACGGGACACATACTCCAAGACGCAGAGGTCTTCGGCGTCAATGACATGCGCTGCGGCTGCGATTGGCAGGCAACGGCCCGCGGCTCGTCCGACGACTCGCGGCGCGCTTGGATTGGCTGTTTGGCCGTGCTACCGACATAGTCCGTGCGCTCGCACATTCTGACGCGCTCCCGACCGCACACACACACGCCGCGTTGCAGTGATCGAGGGAGGTGCATTTGGACCCTCAACCGTCGGCCGATCTCGTCGCCAAGGAGGAAATCGCATACGGGGTCATCCTCGGCTATGCCGGTGTCGGAGGCTTCCTGGTGTGGCTCGGCATCCTTGCCCTCGATCCAGCCTGGACGGTCGGCACGATCAGCGGTCATGGCGTCACCAAGCTGCTGAAAGCCTTGGTGAACTGGTTGAGCGACAAGGTCTCGCCCACGGTCCGCGGCAGCATCATCATTGGTATCGGGGCCCTGTTGCTGCTGCTGGCGATCATGATCGTGATCGACGCGATCTTCTGGCGGAAGCCGAGGCTCATCATCGACGCGGACGGCATCGAGAGCTTGACTGATGATGGCAAGGGCCGCCTCGCGTGGAAGGACATCACCGGCGTGCACGAGGTCGAAAAGACCTTGCTGATCACCGGCGCCGGTCCGGGTGCCACGATCAAGGTCGGCACGAAAGAGATCGACAAGACCGTGAAGGAAATTTACGCGGCGATCCGGCGCTATCGGCCGGAGGTGCTGCCCGCCGCGCAGGCCAAGCCCGCATAGCCCGGAACGTGGCGCGCGTTCAGGCGGCGGGAGCGCCGGAGGCGGTGATCGGCAGTTGCGGCGTCGCGAACGGGCTCGGTCCGAAGCGGTTGGCGGCTCTGCTGCCGGGAATGATGCAGAGCGCAACCCACATGATCACCACCAGTCCGGTGTCGAGCAACTCCAGGATCGTGCCGAGCATGGCCGGACTTTCGGCCGTCCCGCTCAGGCCCGTCAACGTCGACGCATAGTTGAGCGCCGAGGGCAGCCAGAAAACCACGCTCCACCAGCCGGACAGATCGAGATCATGCAGCCGTTTGATGGTGATGGCGAGCGTCGGGTAGAGAAACACCAATTCGATGGCCAGCGACCACAGCGTCCAGACGCGTGTCTCTTCCGGCGTCTTGCCGTAATCAACACCGTACGTCGCGATCAGCGCGACCAAGACCGCGATGGTGAGAGCGATGAGGAGCAGCGAACACAGCAGATAGGTCTGACGGCCGATGCGGCCCTCGAATCCGACGAAGGCGCGGAGAAAACCCATGGCGGCACTCCTCTGCCCAGACGAGACCACCTAATCATCCCCATTGCAACCGAATGTCAATTGCCCGCCATCGCTGCGCGCTGCAGCGCATAGCGGGAACTGGGCCCGCGCACAGCAGGACCTTGGAACAAGTGCGGCATGAATTTCGTGGACCGCCTCCTCGCCTGCGCATAGGCTGACGCCAAATAGCAGGAGGAAGCCATGACTGAAACAGCTTCGCTCGGCGCGCTTGCGTCGCGCTTCATCGAGACCGAGTCGCTGTCGTGGATCGAGAATGCGCCGGGGCAGAAGATCAAGGTGATCTATTACGATCCGGCGAGCGGGATGTTGACCATTCTGTCGAAGCTCGAGCCGGGCGCCGGCATTCCGCCGCACAAGCACGAGGATCTCGAGCAGACATTCGTGCTCGAAGGCTCGCTGGTCGACGATGAAGGCGAATGCACCGCCGGCAATTTCGTCATCCGCGCCAAGGGCAGCCGGCACACGCCGGTCGCGCCCAGGGGCTGCACCATGCTGGTGTTCTTTCTCAAGCCCACGGCGGTGCTGCTGCGGGCGCTGTCCCTGCACACGCAGGCGTCGCCGCCGGCCGCCGCCGCCGGTCAAGGTGTTCCGGCCTGACGTGACGCGAGTCATGGCCAAGAGCGAGCTCAACGTGCGCGCCATTCTGGCCGGCCGGGCGCCGAAGGAGGCGCCGGTCACGGTCAAGGGCTGGGTGCGCACGCGACGCGACTCGAAAGCCGGCATCTCGTTTGTGCATCTCTCCGACGGCTCGTCGTTTCATCCGGTCCAGGTGGTCGCGCCCAACACGCTGCCGAACTACACCGATGAAATCCTCAAGCTCACCACCGGCTGCGCCGTCGAGGCGATCGGCACGGTGGTGCCGTCGCCCGCCAAGGGGCAGCCGTTCGAGCTGCAGGCGAGTGCGATCAAGGTGATCGGCTGGGTCGACGACCCCGACACCTATCCGATCCAGCCGAAGCCGCACACCATGGAGTTCCTGCGCGAGGTGGCGCACCTGCGCCCGCGCACCAATGTCATCGCGGCGGCGACACGCATGCGTCACACGCTGGCGCAGGCGATCCACCGCTACTTCGACGACAACGGCTTCTTCTGGGTCAACACGCCGATCATCACCGCATCCGACGCCGAGGGGGCGGGCGCGCTGTTCCGGGTCTCGACCCTCGACCTCGCCAACCTGCCGCGCACGCCGCAGGGCAAGGTCGATTACGCGCAGGATTTCTTCGGCCGCGAGGCGTTCTTGACGGTGTCGGGGCAGCTCAACGTCGAGGCTTATTGCCTCGCGCTCACCAAGGTCTACACCTTCGGGCCGACGTTCCGCGCCGAGAACTCGAACACCAGCCGCCACCTTGCCGAGTTCTGGATGATCGAGCCGGAGATCGCGTTCGCCGACCTTGGCGATGATGCGACCTTGGCGGAGGGGCTGCTCAAGTTCACCTTCGAGACCCTGCTCAAGGAACGCCAGGAGGACCTCGCCTTCTTCGACGAGCGGGTCGAGAAGGGGCTGCGTGCGAAGCTCGAAAGGATTGTCGGCTCCGAGTTCGTGCGCATGGACTACGGCGAGGCGGTCGCGGTGCTCGAAAAGGCAAAGGAGAAGTTCGAGTTTCCGGTGAAGTGGGGTATCGACCTGCAGTCCGAGCACGAGCGCTATCTCACCGAGAAGCACGCCAAGAAGCCGGTGATCGTGATGAACTACCCGAAGGACATCAAGGCGTTCTACATGCGGGTGAACGACGACGGCAAAACCGTCGCCGCCATGGACGTGCTGGCGCCGGGGATGGGCGAGATCATCGGCGGCAGCCAGCGCGAGGAGCGTCTCGACGTGCTCGACGCCCGCATGGCCGAGCGCTCAATCGACAAGGAGCACTACGGCTGGTACCGCGATCTGCGCCGCTACGGCACCGTGCCGCATGCGGGTTTCGGGCTCGGCTTCGAGCGCACGCTCGCCTATGTGACGGGGCTGTCGAACGTGCGCGACGCGATTCCGTTTCCGCGCACGCCTGGGAATGCCAAGTATTGAAGCGCGGGTAGGACGCAATAGGCGAAGCGCATTGCGCATCTGATGGGCGAGCGATCGGCTGGACAAGCCGCTCTGTTTGAGCAACCCTCGATTAAGGAAAAGGGAGAGTTGCGCGGAATCCTGGCCGCCGCGGAGGCTTCGAATGGAAAAGGCTGGCATTCTCTCAAGACAGGCCGATCAATCCCCCACTCGTCGGATCGACGAAATATCCCGCCTCTACTATCTGTCGCGTGCTCTCCATGTTGCCGCCGAGTTGGGCGTTGCCGACTCGCTGGGAGAAGCTCCTGTTGCCGTCGATAAAATCGCGAAAGAGACGACAAGCAACGCGGCCGCGCTGAAGCGTCTGCTGCGGTTTCTGTCGGCCTACGGAATCTTCCAGGAACAAACGCCGGATCGCTTCTGCAATACGGAGCTGTCGTCGGTCCTGCGCAGCGATCATCCGCATTCGGTCCGGGCCAACCTGCGCCGGGTCGGCGACTTCTGGTGGTCTGCCGTCGGCCAGATGGAACATGCGGTCCGCACCGGAGAATCGGCCTTCACCCACGTCCACGGTGTCCACTTCTTTCAATATCTGAAGGCGCACCCCGACATCCAAATGCGCTTCGATGAAGCCATGGCGCGCATCTCAGAGAATGATGATGCTGCGATTGCCGCCGCCTATGACTTCGCGCGCTTTCGCCGCATCGTCGATGTTGGCGGCGGCCGCGGCGGGCTGCTGGTTCAGATCTTGAGGCGCGCGCCCAACGCGACAGGCGTCTTGTTCGAGCAGCCGCAGGTACTCGAACGGGCAGCGCACCTGCGTGAGCCAGGACTCGGACCGCGGACCGAGCTGCTAGGTGGAGATTTCTTCAAGTCAGTGCCCAGTGAAGGTGACTGCTACGTCATCAAAGGCGTGCTCCACGATTTCAACGATGACCATTGCGTCAAGATCCTCTCCAATTGTCGAAAGGCCATGACCGCGGACGGGCGGGTCGTGATCGCCAATCACGACCTTCCTTCCTCGATTGATGGGCCCCATCCAAACCTGACAATGGATATTCAGATGATGACTCTCCTCGCCGGACGTGAGCGAACGATTGACGAATGGTCGGATCTCTTCGAGCGCGCCGGGTTCAGCGTCTGCGGCATCTTCCAGACGAGCGTCGGGTTTGCGCTAGTTGAGGGAATGTCTGATTGATCAGGTCTTGAGACGCATGTCCATGACGGCGAACGCCATCCATGCGACACGCGAAGCGCATTGCGCCATCTGATGGGCGAGCTTCGCCCTAACGGCGGGCTTTCCGGGGGCGGCCTCGCATTTGGACGCAATAAAGCGATTGTTCCCGATCGGCTCACTTGTATTCGATCGGGCCAGGGAGTTGAATGATTCCTGCGCGCCCGCATGCCTGGCGCAAGCAAGTCGGCGAGGAAGTCATGACGGAATACCTTCTGGTAAGCTTCAAAACCTGCCCATGGGTACAGCGCGCTGCGATCGTGCTGCGCGAGAAGAATATCGCGTTCGAGTTCCGCCATATCGATCGGGACAATCGTCCCGACTGGTTCCTCGCCATCTCGCCGCACAAGAAAGTGCCGGTTCTGAGCATCGACGGAAACGTGTCGCTGTTCGAATCGAACGCGATCGCCGAATATCTCGATGAGACGATCGCGCCGCGGCTGCATCCGGACGACCCGGTCGCGCGCGCGGTCAACCGCGCCTGGACCGACTATGTTCCGACCTTCTCCGAGATGGTGACGGGCCAGGCCTACGCGGACGACGAGGCGGCCTACACCAAATCGGTCAAAACCATTCCGGTGGCGTTCGCGCAGCTAGAGCGCGCGCTGGAGAAGCAGGGCGCCGGGCCGTTCTTCAACGGCGCGCGCTATTCGCTGGTCGATGCCGCCTATGCGCCGTTCCTGCAGCGTTACCTTTTCCTCGACCGCATCAAGCCGCTGGGAGTCATCGAACAATTCCCGCGCGTGAAGGCGTGGGCCGAGGCGCTGCTCAAGCGGGCATCGACGCACTCGTTTCCCGAGGCGGAATTCGAGGCGCTCTATCGCCTGAACGTGAAGAACCGAAAGAAGTACCTGTCCCAGTTCATTGCCGATGCCGCCATAGCGGCGGAGTAGGGCGGCGACCTGCACCGCTATAATCGGAGCACATGTTCGTCATGCCGAAGCGGCAGATCACGAGCGACCGGATCAGCAAGCCGAGCGGCCATTTCTCGCAGGCCACCATGGTGGAGGCGCGTGGCCGCCTCCTCTTCATTTCCGGAATGACGGCGCGGCGGGTCGACGGATCGATTGCCGGCATTGGCGACATCGAAGCCCAGACCCGCCAGGTCTGCGAAAACCTCAAAGCGGCCGTCGAAGTCGCCGGCGGCACGCTCGATGATATCTGCCGCGTCGACGTCTTCGTCCGCAACATGGAGCACTTCGACGCGATCCACAAAGTCCGCCGCGAGTATTTCAAGGCGCCCGCGCCGGCCTCGACCATGGTTGAGGTCTGCAAGATGACGTCGCCTGACTATTTGATCGAGATCAACGCGATTGCGGCGATTGAATAGCTGCGGCCGTTAGTTTCCGTCAGCCGATTACCTACGGTGCCGGTGAGGCAACCGGTTTGCCCCTCTCGATAACGTAGATGACGAATACCTTCGCCGGCGCGCTGCCCGGATTGCATGCATCATGCTTTGCCGCGATAGGAAGTTGGAACGAGTCCCCAGCCTTGAACTTCTGGTCGGGCCTGCCGTCGACCTTCAACACGATCTCGCCCTCCAGCACGTAGGAGGTTTCAAGCCCCGGATGGGTGTGCGCGCCGGCACATGAGCCGGCCGTGAGGGTCGCGATGCCGGTGATGGTTGTATGTCCGTCCGGGAAGTCGGTCGTTTGCATCAGTTGACGAGTGACGCCCTGCGCCTGCGCCGCAGCAGGCGTGATCACAGAAATGCCGATGCACAATGCGGAAGCTGTCTTCCAGTTGCTCATGATCGCACTCCATCGTTTCTGGCACTTTGTGGTCCCATAGGCGGACCTTCGATCTGCCCTTTCATGAGTACGCGTGCTAGCGTGACGTCAACCCGCTGCAGATACCGCCGAATGGCGGATGCCGACGAAGCTTCACAGGGGGAGCCATGATCGACTGCTACACATGGATGACTGACAACGGCTACAAGCCGCGCATGATGCTCGAGGAGACTGCGCTGCCGCACAGGATCATCCCGGTCAACCTGCGCGAGAAGGCGCAGATGTCGCCGGAGTATATGACGATCAGCCCGGGGCATAAGATCCCGGCGATTGTCGATCATGATGGTCCCGGAGGCGCCACCGTGACGCTGTGCGAATCCGGCGCGATCCTCAAATATCTCGCCGAGAAGACCGGAAAGTTTTATCCGAGCGACGCGGCGGCCCGCGCCAAAGTCGATCAGTGGCTGTTCTACGGCTCTGCGACCTTCACCAGCCTGGCGCAGCAGTTCGGATTCTGGATGGTACGCAATCCGGAAAAGGTCCCGCCGGCGCAGAAGCATTATGACGGCATCCTGCGCGACATGCTCGGCATCCTCGACCGGCATCTGGCCGCCAACGACTACGTCGCCGGCGGCTATTCCATCGCCGACATGACCATGTATTCCGATGTCCACCTGCACGGGCAGAACGAGATCGGGCTCAACGATTATCCCAATGTAAAGCGCTGGCACGACGCGATCGAGGCGCGGCCGGCCATCCAGCGCGCCTGGGGACCGTTCCCGAGTTGAACCAGCCCCCCGCCAGAAATTGTGATCGTCATGCGCGGGCTTGAGCCGGACATCCATCCGCTACGCAAAGGCCCTCTTGGGGAAAGATCGATTGCCGGGTCAAGCCCGGCCATGACGGATGGCGAGTCAATGCTCGGTGAGGCTTGGCATCGGTGAGGCTTGGTATCAGTAGCGCAGGTACGCCTGGTATCAGTAGCGCAGATACGCCTGCCGCTCGCTCAGCCACGCCTGTTCATCGGCTAGCGCCAACGCGTCCAGGTCGTGCGGCGTGGCACGCGCGTCGTCCACCCATTCGCGCAATGAGGGACCGCCATTGATGACGTCGATGGCGAGTTTGCCCTGCTCGTATTCGTAAGCGAAATCGCGCCACAGCGGATAGTCGGGATAGAGACGGCGGATCGCCTTGAACGCGAGCGCTTGCAGCCGCCAGGGCTTGAACGTGTGGTGATCGTAACCTTCACCTTCGGTGTGGATATGCACGCCGTTGCAAAGCTTGCCCGCATGCTTGTGAAACGTGGGCTCGAACCAGCACTCGCGCAGGCGACAGCCAGCAAGCCACTGCCGCGCCAGTGCGTGCACCCCCTTCATGACTGCGCGCGCGTCGATATCGGGCGCACCGAACAGTTCGAGCGGGCGGGTGGTGCCACGCCCTTCCGACAGCGTCGTGCCCTCGAGCATCACGGTGCCGGCATAGGCGCGCGCCATCCATAGATTGGGTGCGTTGGGACTGGGATTGACCCAGGCGCGCTCGCCGAGCGGCCAGCCGAACCCGGGCGCAGCATCGGGCTGCCAGCCTTGCATCTCGATGACGCGATAGTCGACGTCGAGCTTGAGCGTTTTGACGAACCAAGTTCCCAACTCGCCGAGCGTCAGTCCATGGCGCATCGGCAGCGGTCCGGCGCCGACAAAGCTTTCCCATCCGCCTCGCAGCGTCAGGCCTTCGACCGGCCGGCCGACCGGATTGGGCCGATCGAGCACCCATACCGCTTTCTTGTGTTTCGCTGACGCTCCCAGCACATAGCGCAGCGTGGTGATGAACGTATAGATGCGGCAACCCAGATCCTGCAGATCGACCAGAAGGACATCGAACGTATCCATCATCGCATCCGTCGGCTTGCGGACTTCGCCATACAAGCTGAACACCGGGATGCCATGCACCGGATCGTTGAAGTCCGGCGACTCGATCATGTTGTCCTGCTTGTCGCCGCGCAGACCATGCTGCGGACCGAAGGCGGCGGTGATCCTCACGTCGCCGCAAGCGGCCAACGCATCGAGCGTGTGCGTGAGATTTTCCGTGACCGATGCGGGATGCGCCAGCAATGCCACGCGCCTGCCGTTGAGGGGCGCGCGCAAAGAGGCGTCGCTAATGAGCCGGTCGATGCCGAATTTCATCTCGCTAGTACAGAATCTTGTTGAAGGATGATTCAGACTTGGACCTGAGTCGGCGATCGGTCGACAACGGCGGTCGGCTCCCTCTCCCCGGAGGGGAGAGGGTTGGGGTGAGGGGGTTCGTATCGATCGAGAGATCGTAACCCCTTACCCCACCCCTCTCCCTATGGGAGAGGGAGCCCACCGAGTCCGCCGCCCGAGCATCGTCCAATACACAAATCATGTCTCAACGACAGTGAGTACTAGGTTGGCCTTCATTCCGGATCATTGCTTACGGTGGGAAAGATTCATGCGCAAAGCAATCGGAATGATGGAAGTCTGGCTTGCCCGCCGGATGGGCCAGCGCCCAGTATGATTTACGGCCGTTCGTCTCTTCGAGCAATGCCGAGAGACCGAGGCTCCATGCCTCGTCACCCGGCAGGTCCGGCAACCGACCGAGCTCCAGCGCGGCTCGCAACGTGAAAAGCTCGGGGCTCGTTTGCACGTCGATCTCCGGCGTACCGATCTCGGTCGCAGCGCGCATTCCGCTGCGATAGGTATCGAACCGATAAGCCGCCCATTGGGTCGAGGGCGCAAAGTTGAATTCGTAATACCCGCTGTTCGCCGAACTCCGGACGAACGCCTCGAAGCAGGTGGTTCGCCAAAGCTCGTCGGTGCGCGTGGCCGCCGTCATCGCGGGTATGCGCAGATCGCCGATCGTCCCGGTCACGAAATAGGAGAACACCACGCTGCCGCCGCGACGCCGCGCAACCTCCAGTTCGATCTGCGTCGCCGCGAAGCAGAGTGAGTCCGGATGAAGTCTCAGCGCCCGGCGCATCCCCGCCTTGTAGCAGCTTCCGCGCACGCCGGGGAATGCGCGGTATTGCAGTCCGTCCATTTGGCGAGCCGGCAATTCTCCTTGCGGCGGCGTGCAACCCCTGCGCCGCGGCCGGAAATTGGCTAGGATTGGATCAAGGACCTCGGGGCCGACACTGCTGCGCCGCGGCGTCGATGCCGAAAACCAAGGGAGGACGCTGATGAAGACAATCTGGTTGCTGGCGACCGTGTTGGGCCTCTCCGCCGGGCCGGCGTTGGCGCAGACGATGGATGAGCTTCTCAACGACGGCAAGAACACCGACAACGTCCTGACCATGAGCATGGGTTTCAGCCGGCAGAATTACAGCCCGCTCAACAAGATCAACAAAGGAAACGTCAAGCGCCTGGTTCCGGTTTGGAGCACGAGCCTGCAGAACGACATGGGCGAGCTTGCCGCCCCGGTCGTCTACAACGGCGTCATGTACGTCATCAACGGCAAGTGGACGGTCGCGATCGACGTCGAGACCGGCCAGCAGATCTGGCGCACGCCGGTGCAGATCGAACCGGACATGAAGCGGCGGGAGAACGCATTCAATCGCGGCGCGCCGGCGATCTATAACGGCAAGCTGTTCCGTGTGACGGTCGACAATTATCTCGTCGCGCTCGACATGAAGACCGGCCGGGTGGTGTGGACGAAGAAGTTCGCCGACTGGAAGGAGGGCTACCACTCCACCGGCGCGCCGATCGTCGCCAACGGCGTGCTGATCTCCGGGATGGCGGGCGGCGAATCCACTACGCGCGGCTTCCTCGACGGCTGGGACCCGGAGACCGGCGAGAAGCTCTGGCGCCGCTACACGATCCCGGCGCCGGGCGAGCCCGGCTCGGAGACCTGGCCCGACAATGACGCCTGGAAGCATGGCGGCGGCCCGACCTGGCGCTCAGGCTCCTACGATCCCGACCTCGACCTTGTCTATTGGGGGACCGGCAACGCGGAGCCGTATGACCCGCGGCCGCGTGAAGGCCGCGACAGCCTCTACACCTCGTCCGTACTCGCAATACGCCCAAAGACCGGCGAGATTGCCTGCTATTACCAATTCACGCCGAACGACGTCTACGACGTGGACGCTACCGACGAGTTCGTGCTTGCCGATCTGCAGGTCAATGGGCAGATGCGCAAGGTGATGATCCAGTCGAACAAGAACGGCTTCATGTACGTACTCGATCGCACCAACTGCAGGCTGATCGCCGCGCATCCATATACGAAGGTCAATTGGGCCTCCGGCATCGATGTGATGAGCGGCCGGCCGCAGCTCACCGGCGTCTACAAGGACTTCCTTGCCGGCGAGGAGGTGCAGATCTTTCCTACGCGCGGCACAAACGCGGTGCCGCTCGCCTATAATCCGAACAAGGGTCTGATTTACGCGGCGCCATGGGACCTGCCGCGCATCCAGAAGCTCGCGCCGCCGAAGCAGCAGGTCATCGGCGAGACCTCGACCGGCGTGGTCGCCCGGCAGCCAGAGATCAAGCCTGACGACGTGGTCGGTTATTTCATTGCGTTTGATCCGCTCACCGGTCAGCGCAAATGGGAAGTCCCATTGAAGGGTATGGGCAGCTCGGCCGGCATGCTGGCGACCGGCGGCGGGATCGTGTTCACCGGCAAGCTCACCGGCGAGTTCGTGGCGCTCGACGAGGACACCGGCAAGACGCTCTGGCAGTTCAAGACCAGCTCGAGCGTCAATGCGACGCCGATCACCTACACCCACAAGGGCCAGCAATACGTGACGGTCGCCTCCGGCCTTGGCGGCAACGGGGCCAAGCGCGCCGCCGGAGCCAAGGTGCCGACCGGCGGCTCGGTCTGGACCTTCGCGCTCATGCCGGAATGACGCGGGCTTCAGTCGGCCGCAACGGTCGCGCACATCGTCGGAGCGAAAACCTCAGACCTCATGCTGAGAGTTTGTGAACCTTCGCGACTTGCCCGATCGTGACAAAGATTCCAGCCTCATCCTGAGGAGCATTCCAGTCGGCCCTTGCCGACTGAAACACGTCTCGAAGGATGGAGGCGAGCCCAGAGCCTGCGGCCATCCTTCGAGACGGACGCATGCAACGCATGCGACCTCCTCAGGATGAGGTCAACGTTGTCGCGGCTGAGCTTCCGAAGCGCGTTGCGCGCGGCCCGCACTCCTGGTGCGTCGGGCCGCGCTCTTGTTCGGGGTCACAGCAAGGTCAGGCGCCGCAGCCCCAGCCCATCACTGCTGCTTTCCACGCATGCAGTTCTGGACGAACCTGCGAGCGGCGCCGATATTGTCCTCGATGTCGCTGCGGGAGTAGCCGCGCGCCTTCGCGAGAGCGACGCATCTGTTGTAGCTGTCGCTTGCATAGCTCTGAGTTCCGTTCTGGGAACCGCGTTTCTTAGCCGCAAAGCTCGCAGTCCCCACGGTGAAGGCCAGCGCGACTGCGATGGCTGGAATGACGATACGCATGGCAGTTTCCTCCTCTAGGATAAGTTCCGGTACAACGATGGGAAAATGCTAATCGGCGAGTTCCCGGAAATCCTCTGAACCATCGTATCGTCGCGGCAACTTCCAATACGCAGTTTCTGCGCGCGTAACGCAACGCTGCGGTTCGTCGTCAAATTTTATGCGTAACGTTCGCAATTCGCCGGAGGCAGGCAGCAACTCGCTAAGCGTCCAGGCGGGCCTCTCCGTGTGATGCGCGGGCTTGATCCGCGTGTCCACCTTGCTTCGCGTCGGCTCACACGCGGACGACTGG
>Ga0066903_100001782_pt1 | contig 16187 bp, 14 predicted proteins | sample PanSoiMetaGPlot1_FD_67491 | JGI IMG/M metagenome (GOLD analysis project Ga0066903, IMG submission 67491) | Tropical forest soil microbial communities from Panama analyzed to predict greenhouse gas emissions - Panama Soil - Plot 1 (version 2) | ecosystem: Environmental > Terrestrial > Soil >... | reverse complement strand
TGGCAACGTGCGCATGCCACAGTCAATCCCAGCAACCCTCGCGACACCGCATCAATGCGTTCGTTCCGCTCATCGGCTCGGCCCTGCACGGGCTCAGCCTGATCCCACAACCAAGGCCCGGCACCCAGAAACGCAGTCCCAGGTAGCGCCACCTTGGGGTCCTTTTCGCCGGTTAAATCTCCGGCGAGTTGATATCGGACAAACTTGTCATACGAAAGATCGTCATTGAAGGCCTTTATGACCCAGTCGCGGTAAACATATGCGCCGTTAAATGGCATGTACCCGCGAGACTTTGGATCGAGGCCGCGCACATCGTCTTCCGCATAGCGCGCGACATCCAGCCAGTGCCGTCCCCACCGTTCGCCGTAGCGCGGCGATGCAAGCAGACGATCCACGACCTTCGCGAATGCATTCGGAGACTTATCCTTTTCGAACGCCTCGATCTCCTCGGGAGTCGGTGGTAGCCCGATGAGATCGAATGTCGCGCGCCGAATCAGCGTGCGTCGATCGGCTTCAGGCGACGGCGAAATACCCTGCTCCTCGAGCTTTGCCAATAGATAGCGATCGATATCCGTTTTCGCCCAGTGAGTGTTTTTTACCTTGGGCAGCGCAGGCATTTTGATGGGCTGGAACGACCAGAAGGCTCGCTGCTCCGGCGTGATCCTGAATGATGTGCCGTCAGCAATCACCGGCTTCGATTGCGGCCACGGAGCCCCCATCCGCACCCACTCCGTAAGGTTCTGAACATCTTCAGCGGAGAGCCTTCCACCTTTCGGCATTTTCAGATCGCCAGTCTGCCTGACTGCTTGAATGAGCAAACTCTTCTCGGGATCATTGGGAACGATGGCTGGTCCCCGGTGACCGCCCTGCAACAACGCTTCACGCGAGAGTACTCGCAGGCCCGAAGTCGCCTTGTCGTCGTGGCAGTTGGAGCAAATATTCGCAAAAATCGGGCGAATCTTGCTTTCGAAGAAGTCCTCGCCGACGGAAGAGGCGGCCGCAGCCGCACTCACAGCAGGAATCACCGGCTTGGCATGATCGAGAGGATCCCAAGGCGCGCCCATCTTCACCCACGCCACCAGATCGGCAATTTCCTGATCATCCAGCTTGCTGTCTTTTGGCATCTTTAAGTCGCCGGATTGGCGCACGGCCTGGATCAACAGACTGTTGTCGGGATCGCCGGGAACAATCGCCGGACCGCGCTTCCCTCCCTGGAGAATCGCTTCACGCGAGTCCACCCGAAATCGGCTGTTGGGTTGGTCTGTGTGGCACTTGTAGCATTTCTGAGTCAGGATCGGCCGGATCTTCTCGATGTAGAAGCGCTGCCCTTCATTCAGAGGAGTCTCGTCCGCCGCGCGCAGCGTACCACTCGACGCAGGCAGCAGCACCCAGAGCAGCAACAGAGTTCCACCAGTCTTGAGAACGGATGTCTTCATGTCAGTTCGAGGGTTTTCAGGACCGGCGCCCCGCATTACGCACAGACCTGCAAATCTCCTGCCAAAGATGGCAAGCGGACAACGGAATGGAACCCATACTGACGTACGTAGAGGGGGAAGACAACCGATTTTACTTCATTTTTCTGATTCAAGAAACAAATGCTGTTTCCTTTCTAATGTCCATCGTAATAATGACTCGCGCACTTCTGCGCTTGTGATATCTATCTGCATGCTTGGAATTCTGATTGTCGAAAATGAAAGCGGACTCAACACCAGATACTGCACCTGCTACCTATCTATATTTTTCAGTCTGCTTGCAGGCCTAATGATCTGCGGATCGATGTCCGCCCAGACCACCGCGCCAGATCCTCCGAAACCCGGAGTTATCACGCCGGGAGTTCGCCGCGCAATGGCAGACATTCATCCGCTTGCAACATTTGTGGTAGCTGGGTCTCCAGATTGGATGGCGGTCACGGATGACGCGGTCTGGGTAACGAGCGAGAGCGCGGACCACGTGGTGCGCCTCGACGCGAATACCGACAAGCCCACCACGATTGTTACGATCAAGAAGCCTTGTTCCGGGCTAGCCGCCGGGTTTGGCAGCATCTGGTCGCCCAGTTGCGGTTCCCACAACCTCGCTCGAATTGACGCGCGGACCGGCAAGATTAAGGCCGAGATCGCGGTCGGGCCTGCTGACCCCGAAGGCGGAATCACCGTTGGGGCTGGAAGCATTTGGATGGCCGCCGACAAGAAGGGTGTGCTGGCCCGCATCGATCCGATCACGAACAAAGTCACTGCCAGAATCGAGATTCCCTCTGGCTCGTTCGGAGTCGTATTCGGCGATGGTGCTGTCTGGACTACTTCGACCGATCACAACCTGCTAACCCGAGTCGATCCCCGGTCCAATAAGGTTGTCGCTTCGATTCCCGTTGGACCACAACCACGGTTCATTACGGCAGGCGCGGGTTCAGTCTGGACACTCAACCAAGGGGACGGCACAATCTCTCGCGTTGACACGCAAACCAACAAGCGGGTTGCGGATATCCCGGCAGGCATTCCCGGCCCCGGCGGAGAAGTCGCATACGGAGAAGGGTCCGTGTGGGCGACAGCGATCCAAATTCCGATTACGCGAGTTGACCCAGCGACCAACGCTGTAGTGCAGCAATGGTTTGGAACCGGAGGGGACAGCATCCGTGTAGGCCATGGATCGGTGTGGCTGACAGATCTATTCCATGGCAAGGTGTGGAGACTCGATCCGAAGCAGCTTTGAGCGAATACACTCAGCGAGCCGTGCTTTGTACCCCGGGTGCATCCTTCTTTTCTTCATCCTTGCCCGCCGGCGGCTTGAACTTCCCCGCGAGTACGTCTTCGATCGTTACGCGCACCTCGGGTGCGGTTGGCAATACGTGTGGCTCAAAGCGGGCCACGACTCTGCCCGATCGGTCGACCACGAACTTCGTATAGCTCCAGTGAACATCGCCGCCTGTCGGCGACTTCTTGTCCGCGGTCAAGAAGCTAAAGAGAGCAGCCTGATCCTTTCCTCGGACCGAGACACGCGCAAATACCGGAAAGCCGAGATGCGAGTCTTTCTCGTAAAGCTTCTGTATATCCGCTTCCGTTCCAGGTTCCTGCGCGCCAAAATCGTTCGAAGGAACACCCAGCACCACCAACCCCTGATCCTTGTACGTTTTCTGAAGTTCGTCGAGCGTCGCATTCTGCTCGTGAAAGATAGACTGGCTCGCGATATTTACGATCAGCAGCACTTTGCCCTTGTAGGCGGCGAGCGAAACTTCTTTCCCATCCAGGCCGACAAGAAAATAGTCGTAAATGGTCTTCGCCGGCTTGTCGGCGGCGAACAACGCTCTGACAGTCAAGATCACCATGAGCGAGAAAACGATCTTCCGGAAGCGCTTCGCCAGATTCATTCGATCACCGGTTACTGCTGCGGATGATCCCACATTTTAGCCTTCTCGTCCTTCTGGCGCTGCTCAAATTGCTTCATCGCCTCCGGCGGCATGAACTGGTCGGCAACCGGCCAAACGCTGAAGTCCCGCATCGCCATCCGCTTGGGTGTTCCATGCATCGAGACCAGCGCTTCTTCCAGTTCCAGCAGAGACCCGCGCGATAACGGCAATTCGTGTTCATTCGGCTGGTACATCGTGCCAACCGGATAGTCCAGGAATGGTGTGCTCGATTGCTCGATGTGATTGCCCAGAATGTGCGAAACAGGCTTGTCAGCCGTGAAGCGGATCATCCGCTCCGTGCTGGACTGAAAGGCGGCAAAATCGTGGACGTACAAGCGCCCAGGATACAGGCTGTCACCCGGCAGCAAGACGGCGGTGTTTCGGTCATAAAGCGCGACGCTGACATCACTATGCCCGGGAATCGGGATTAGGTCGATAATGCGGCCACCAAGATCCACGTGTCCGATATCGGTTGGCCAAGTTTTGATTCCCCAGAATCGCTTCGTTGTTTCCAGTTCGGCGGGCACAAACTCGACGGTGATGGCGGGGTCGTGTAATGCCTGGACGTCTTTATCTCCAGCCACGTGATCGTCGTGAGGATGCGAATGCACGACGATTAGCGGAATGCTCCGACGGCGATTGCGGGCGAGCCAATTCTTGACTGTCAACTGCAGCGTGGGAACCAGATTTCCATTCCGCGAACCCGTGTCCAGCAACAGCGCCTTCTCTTTGCCGAAGAGGAGATAGATAAAAGGCTTCTCGAAATCCGTGCACGGAGATTGCCTCAGGATAAAAAGATTCGGATTGTATTCGTGAACCTGCCACTCCGAAATCTCCATACACTTCGACTGTTGCGAAAGCCATCGCGCCGGGAGCACGCCGCGCTCGATCGCCCCCCCATCCGGTTGCGGCAACTGCGCCCAAACGCTGACACTCAACAGAATCCCGGCGCCAATCCAGTGGATTTTAGGCATTCCAAGCCATCCCCTGTTTCTCCTCTTTCTGAACTCTTTCCTCAGAAGCTATACCGCAACGAAACCTGCATCCTGCGCGCATCGACGAGTTGCTTGCTGTAGATACCAAACGAACTCGCCCCGCCGAACGGATTATTCTGCACGCTATGAGGATCGAAGCGGACGGAATTCGTAGTATTGAACACATCCCATTGAAACTTCAGAGTCTGACCCTCAACAATGGCGAACTCCTTTGTAACGCTGCCATCGATCGAGAAATACCCATCGCCGCGGAATATGTTCCGCTGTCCTGAAACCCCGGCAAAAGGAGGAGTGCTGCTAGCAGCATAGGCTGCGTCAGGATTAGAGAATGCGTTCGGGTTCCCATTGATGATGTGATGACCTCCCGAAGCAACATTGGCTGTGACCAGGGCGAAGCTCTGCGTAGCCCAGTCGGTTCCCCAACCCATGCCGTCTGCCCCCGAAAATGGTAACCCGCTAGTCCAGTGCACCAATCCCGCGAGATTCCATCCTCCCACAACTGCATTCATAAAGCGGCTGGCTGTGGAGACAAACCGCGCTCCCCTGCCGAATGGCAGCAGGTAATTGAAGTTGCCGGTGATCGCATGACGTGTATCGAAATCCGATATTCCGCGGTTTCCTCGGATATTCCATGCGTTCACGATGCTGCTGAAGCTCTGGCTTTTGTTGTAGTCACTGCGTTCAGTGTCTGACCCGAGATCGATGGATTTTCCATATACGTAGTTCATCTGGAACTGCAATCCGTGTGTCATTGCGTGCCGCAGCGAAATCTGCATCGAGTGATAACTGCTCGTGCCCACAGATGCCCAGGCATACAGCGACGCATACTGCGGGGAGAAGTAGCGATTCAATGGGCCCGGAGTAAAACCTGGGAAGTAGGAAAAGAACGATCCTGTATCCAGACTGTAAAGCGGATATGTTTCATTTCCGACGATGCTCGCGCCCCACAGGTCCTGGTAAATATTCTGCGTAGCAGTCATTCCATTTCCAACCAGGTTGGGAAACATGTTCTCCCAGTACGGAATCGCCTCCATGGAAGAGGTAGGAACATTCGCTAGCGCGGCCGCCGACATCAATTGTGAAGCCTTGAAGTAATCCATGCCGCTAGTCGGATCGACCAGATCGAGTGGAGTTGCCAGATCCAGGTTCTGCAGCAACCGTTTCCCCAGACGTCCGACATACGCTGCGTCGATCGTCCAGGCATTATTGATTTGCCGCTGGATCGAAAAATCGAACACTTCCGCGTACGGCGTCTTCACCCGGTTATCCACGCTCCACGACAGCGACTCGATATCTCCCGGCGTCACTGGGAATGAAGTTGCAGGCGCGATGGGCGGGATTATCTGGGTCGGAACCGAACTGACCCCGGCGAATCGAGGCGCCTGATCTGTGGTTAGATCGATGGGGCTGTTGACTTGCGACGACAAACCGTATGCTCCGTTCGCGTCGAAGGTATTGATAATGCCCTGGCCGAAGTGATCGTAATACATTCCGAAGCCAGCACGGATCGATGTCTTCGCCTCACCGAACAATGAGCCCAGTAATCCCGGGAGACGCCAGGGTGAATACGCGACCGCGAATCGCGGCGCGAAATCCTTCTTGTCGGCGGCCCACATGCCGGGCGCATGATTCGCATGCCCGGCAGCAGCGAAACTGATCTCCGGCTGATTCGTGATTCCTTGCGCCATCCCCGTGGCGCGACCGTGAAACCATTCGTCCAGCCCAGTTGTGGGTGCGACCTCTTGCCCATTCGCCTCATATGGGGTCTGCAGGTAGGTATAGCGAAGTCCATAAGTGAACGTCAGGCTGCGTGTCGCTTTCCAACTTTCCTGCAGATAAATTTCGAACTCATTGGATTTGTAGCTGCGAGTAAGCGGCGATCCATGTCCGATCGCCGTCAGATCGCTGCCCATCGATTTGTAGTTAAAATATTCCGTCGCCACTGGGATGATTCCGGCTGCCGCCGCAACGGCATTGCTGTAGGCAGTGTTGAAACCGGCGCCAATGGCTGGAATTCCGAGCTGGGTTGTGAAGGCCGAGGCATCGAGATCCTGGCCGGTGTTTGCGATCGACCCCTGGCCGAGACTGTAGTACTGTACTTGCCCATGGTTAAACGCAGTCGAATTGGTTTCGAAATTGTTGTGCAGCCGACGATAGTTGAAGCCTCCCTGAATCGTGTGATTCCTCTTCGTCCAGCTCACGTCGTCGATGATGTTGTGTAACGGGATGTTGACGACCAAAGAAGGGGTCGTAGCTGTTAGCGAATTGATATTTGCGAAATTGACATAGTCGCCGGTCAATGCACCACGATCTGCAAATCCTTCGCGGATATATCCATAGCGCAGGTTGTTGACGAGGTTGTTGGTCAGCATCCATGTGTGCCCAGCTGCGAGTCCTTTGTTGTTGCTGAAGACCTTGTTGGATGGATCTGCACCGGGATACGTGATGGATCCCGTGATGTTGTCACTCTCCAGGTTTCCCCGGACAAACATTCTCTGTCTCGACGTTATGTTGTAGTCGAGTTTCACAATGTTGGTAATATTCGATTGCGGCATCGGTGACGAGAATGTATACGATCCGAAGTTCACGCCGTCACCCGCGAGGGTGCCATTCGCTTCCGGCAATGTTGCGAAATACTGCAGGACCGCTGGATCGACCCCAGCCCCTAACGGACACGTGCCTTCGCCCGTGCAATGCGGATCCATCTGGGCGATCATCGATGGCGTCAAAGTCGTCATTCCGCCATTGACATCGGCATAGGTTATGTATCCTTGCCGCAAGCCTGGGTTCGCCGGCATGCCTAATGGCACTTCGTTCACAACCTGCTGGTTCTGCGCAATCTTGTCTGCCTCGTAGCTGCCGAAATAGAAAAGCTTGTCCTTCTTGATGGGACCGCCGATGGATGCTCCAAAGGTATTCCGCAAGTACTTCCCCGGAATGTTCGGCTGGCCATTCGTTAGTTCGGCCTGTTTGTTGAACCAATCGTTGGCCACGGTATTCGTTGGCCGGTAGTACTCGTATGCGCTGCCATGAATCCTGTTGGTCCCACTGCGGGTCACTACCGCGACTTGAGCACCCGAGGAACGGCCGGAATCCGCGTTGGCACTGCTCGTCACGACACGGAACTCGTCGACGGAATCACGGGTTGGACGAAGCACTCCAGAGAAGGCATAGCCTCGCGTTTGCGTATTGTTGTCGATACCGTCGAGTGTGAGATTGCTCTGATCCGAGCGGGCACCGTTCACCGCTCCCGCGCGGCTATCGGAATCCATGGTCGTCGTCGATTGGTCGCCAAGGGACAAGACTCCCGCTTGCAGTGAGAGCAGTGAGAAAACGTTGTTCCCCTGAAAGGGCAGTGTTTGGATTTGGGTCTGGTTGAACGGAGTTCCAATGGTCGCGTCGATCGCATTCAAGGAGGATGTGTCCGATGTAACGTCAACCGTCGTCGTGCTGCTTCCAACCTTGAGCGCGATATTAATGGTTGCCGGCTGATTCACCAGCAATGCGGTTTTTTCCGTCTGCTCGTTAAATCCGGGAGCATGGACTTTGATGAGATAAGTTCCCGGCGGAATCTGCTGGAAACTGTAGCCCCCTTTCTCATCAGTCTGATGTGTCTGCGTGAATCCGATAGAGTTCTCGCTGATGGTCACGTCGACATTGGGAATCACCGCTCCAGTCGCGTCGGTGACGTTTCCGCGTACCGAGGTGTTTGCCGTTTGCGCATTGCTGCTCAACGGCAGGAATACAAGTAGGGTCGCCACAAGTGAAAGTCGACACAACCACCCCAACTTCTCCAAATAACTCATCATGGCCTCCTTCATCGCACACTCATCCCATTGCACCGGCTCGCCCCACGCGGGCAGGCACACATCAGCATCCGCGGCATCAGCCGCCAAAACGCTACTTCTTGGATTTCAGGGGCAATCGAATTCCGGAACAGCATGGTTCCGGCGACCTATGCAAGACGTACAACACTTCAACTAGTGTTGTGCATCCTCAACGATATATTTCTGACTGTCAACGGCAATGTTTCGATTGGACGAATGAATGTCCCAGATAATTCACATCGTGAGTGGATCCCTTGCATCCAACTCTGACGAGCAGCTCGACCACCCAACGCAGGCTCTGGATTGTGGTACGCAGGAAAGTGTAAAACCCTCTTATGTTTCCTTCGAACGTCGCGGTAGGTTTCATATTTGCAAGGAACTTTCCGCGATTCTGGTGTGCTTGCCGTTACTTTCCACTCCCAACTGGTCGGGAGACATTGCCACTTGCCCGGAGTCGAAGGCCTGGGTCCCTATCCGAAATTGAAGTTCTAGCGGATCGGAGGACTGTCTGGGTGCAACCGGAGTGTAGAAAGATGTTCTTTGCGAAGGCATAAAGAGAAATGCTGATGAGTACGGAAGCAATAGAACAACGCCTTTGAGCGGGCCTAGCACCCAATCATGATCAGCAGGCCTCCGAAGATCACAATCCAGCGTACGTCGAGGTTCTAGCGACGATTTCGCCAAGTCTCACCTGCTAATCTCCGCGACTTTTTCAACAACCACTCCCGGTTGTGTCAATTGCCTCAAGAAAAGGAGCAACGGGCGAAATAACTCTTGCTTCGCCCGTTGTCTTTGGCAAGCATCAGAACAATTCAGCGCTGTCGAGTTCACCACTATTGTTGTCGCCGCCGGCGGCCAGAACGTGACCGTTGTGAAGCAGCGTTGCAGTATGGTCGGCGCGTGCATTGTTCATGGTGCTCGCCGCCGCCCACTTGCCGGTTGCGGGATTATAGGTCGCGCAGCTGGCGAGCGGAGTGGTGGTGTTTGCGGTGACATTGTTTCCACCTACTACCAGGACAGAACCGCTGGGTAGCAGTACCGCGGCTTGCTCCTGGCGGTTCGAGGGCATATTTCCCGTTGCCGAGTATTTTCCAGTCGCAGGATTGTAAAGCTCGGCCTTTGATGTACTGATTTCGTTCACGTCTTCTCCGCCAGCCATCAGCACCTGCCCGCTTTTCAGGAGCGTTGCCGTGTGGCCAGCACGAGGCGTGATCAACCTGCCGGTGAGGCTAAAGGTGCCGGTCGCTTCAGTGTAAAGTTCGGAACTGCCAAGGGAATCGCTTGCTGCAGTCTCTCCTCCCGCGATGAGAGCCTTGCCGTTCGTCAACACAGTGGCGGTCGTGGCCATCCGCGCCGCACGGAGAGCGCCGGTAGAACTCCAAACCCCGGTGGAGGGATTGTAGAGTTCGGCCGCCGCCGTCACCGCTCGGCAGCCATTCACATCATACGAAATGCAACCGCCAGCCACCAATACCATGCCGTTGGGCAATAGCACGGCAACGAATTCGGCTCGCGCCGTCTTCATGGAGCCCGTCACCATCCAGTTTCCCGTTCTCGGGTTATAAACTTCCGCGCTCTTGGTCGTGCTGCCTAGGCAGTCGCTAGCAATACATCCTCCCATCACGAGCACGTTTCCATCCGACAACAGCACTGCGCTTGCACTTACGCGTGCCGTATTCAGGTTGCCGGTTGAATTCCAGGTGCCCGAGGCCGAGTTATAGAGTTCGCTTGTCGCTAGAGGGATATTGGCGTCGCCGGTTCCTCCCGCAACGAGCACGAGGCCATTGGTGAGGGCAGTAGCAGTGTGACTGGCTCGGGCAGTATGCATACTGCCGGTTCGCGTCCAAGCGAAGCAGAGCGTGGTCGCCAGCGTCGCAATGGCAACGATTTTGGAGGCGAACTTGCACACACACAGAAACGTCATGAAATCCTCCTTTACATTTGGGTTCGGAAACCGATTAGGGAACAACAGTCCGCGCAGGCCAGACGCTCGGGCTAACGGATTTTGCAGTGCTCAACTTGCTAAACCAGTGGGAACCTTCTGTCCATCATGTGGACGAATCGAAGTCTGTAATTCGCGGCGGGGTCATCACGTTCTTGGACGACGTCGGTGTCAACGAAAGGAACGGAATCCACAAACGTTCTTTGGGAAGCCGAACTGACTACATCGCCGCGGTAGGAAATACAAACGTATGTGTGACCATAGAAGCTGATCGAGGAGTTCCACGTCAGTGACGGGCTTCACAGCATCGAGTGATCGAAATCACGTTTGTTTGGGAAGCTGCGTTTTCGCGTTCAAACCGTAGTCGTTCTTAAGTCCCTATTTCACTCAAAATCGTCCGCGGGGGACTTGAGCGCTAACTCCTTGATTTCAACATTTACAGGACTTCGAAGTCTTGGAACGCAAACCCCGATACACTCCCGCTGTGGGATGATCCGCCAGAAATTCCTTTGTAACTTTTCGAGCTTTCGACCGTAAATGTGTGGCGATCAAGAATGACGGACATCAAGAACCTCTATGAACGCTATGCCGCCGACGTCCGCCGATTTGCGCTGTATCTGTGCGGCGATGTAGTGATGGCGGATGAGATCACCTCGGAAACGTTTGTGCGCGCGTGGATGGCGGCTGGCCGCATTCGCCAGCCGACAGTGAAAAGCTACCTTTTCACCATTGCACGAAACGCGCATACGGATTTGTTGCGTCGGGCCGCGCGGCATGCGCAACTCGACCAGAATGTACCCGATACGCGGATCAGCGCGCAGATGCAAATAGAGCAAAGCGCCGAAGTGCGGGCCGTGCTTGCGGCGTTGCAGCAACTGCCAGAGATGGACCGCACGGCGCTGCTGATGCGTGCACTCGACGAAATACCGTACGAGGAAATCGCGGATACGCTGGGGATCACGGTGGCCAGCGCAAGAGTGAAGGTTCATCGCGCAAGATTGAAGGTGATGCAAAGCAAGGCATTGCGGGAAATCGTTTCCGCCGAAGGGGAATAACCATGAACGTCACGCGGAAAGTGGTCACAGACTTGTTGCCGATTTACTTTTCCGGCGAAGCCAGCGTAGATACCAAGGTGCTGGTCGAGGATTACTTTCGTCAGAATCCCGACTTCGAACTCATTGCGCGCAGCGCGGCAACTCCGCTCGAAACTTTGCGGGCCGCCACGCCCATCGCAGCCTGCCCAGAAAGGGAGAAGCACGACCTTGAGAGCGTCCGTTGGAGATTGCAGTGGCGCAGGGTGTTGTTCTGCCTGAGCCTGTTCTTGACGCTTATTCCGCTGTCATTCTATTCCCATGGTCATATCGTTCCTCCGATGGTTCGCGACGCCCCTTGGGAAGCGGCGCTTTATTGGGCTCTGGCGGCGCTCTTCTGGTTCCTCTACTTTGCGCGTCTGCGCCGGCGCGCATCCTCCCTGGTGGGTGCCATCTCTTTTACGCTGATCCCTATTCCTTTCGTCTTGCACTCTGTCTTCTCCGGCCAGCCAGTGGGAGAGGTTGCAGTGATCGTTTGGACTTGTGCGGCCGTTGTCTGGATAGGATATTTTAGGCAGCGTCCTAGTTAGAGATTGGCGGCAAAGCCGTTGGACCAAGGCATATAAACCTGGTTTCGTTGGGTCTTGAAACATCCCCATTGCACGAATAATCCCTCCCCTGGGGATCCGGTACACTGCGTCTGCGTATTGAGGAGCAAAGGAGCCGATACGGCTGGAAGGTCTGGCCGGTACTACCTCTCTCTCGGAGATTAGTGGGAAATCGCCTGGGCTATTTCCGCCAAGGCCCGTCCGTGGTGAGGAGGAAGCGTGTCCTGCTTGTACGCCGCCCTAGAAACGATGCCGATTGGCACCGCTAACGCCGTCTGGAATGGGATTGGTCATAAGCAGGCCGTTGTGGACACAACCTTGGCGGTGCTAACGGTTACGTCAAGTAATAGGGGGAGCCGTGGGGTCGATTTCGATCATGCACATTAGAACAGCCCCCATTGCATCTTGGGCATTGGGTTCACTTTGTACCCTGGGCTGATCTCAAATGGGCTTTAGCCCGTGCAGGAGACCCGAGGAGTTCCCGGGGCTATTCAATGACGCCCCCGGACATAAAGCGGTCCTGAGCTTGTCAGGGGTGGATCCGAAACCGCGTGAATGTATGCGATCAACGCTTGTATTTCTGACTTGCTGAGCGTATTGCCCCAAGCAGGCATGAGGGCAGACTTTTGCAGAGCCGGTCCGCCGTGGGTAATGATCGCTGTCAAATCCACATCGCTGATCCTATTCAGAGTGTTGCCCTCGCTAAACGGATGCGGTTTCACTTCAAGATTGTCGTAGTTCGATACACGCTCGGCACTCGATTCGGAATTGTGGCAGCGATCACAATATTGATCATTTAGTCGGCGACCAAGTGTTTGCTGGTACCCGAGGGCAATTTCTTCAAGTTCGAGTTCGACTCTCCTGTGAGCTTTGTCCATCGTGGTTGCGGTGATCTGATATCGTCCCGCCATTCCTCCGAGAGAAACGTTCGTGGTCACCTGTCCGCTGGAGTCACTCAGGGCGCTGGCGGGATCAAACGATACGCCGGGAACGGCTGCGAATTCGACCAGCGCTCCGGCAACGGCAGTTCCCTGCTCGTCATTCACTTGCACGACGACCGCCTGGGGCAACATGCCGCCGGTCTGAGCAAATTGCTTTCCACCGCTCGCCTCGACGATCGCGGTGCCGAAGGCGGTTGGCTTGAGCACGGGAACTGATTCACTCCTGCGCAAACAGGAATTCGCTAGCAGCAACGCGGCGGAAATCATCACTGCGAGAGAGTACCGGTTCATTTCTGTGCGACCTCCTGATCTGGACCTTGTGTTGGCACCCTGTGGCTTGCCGATTTCGCAGTACGTCTTTCTCCGCCCTTCTTCGACATCAGAAAGGCGGTCAGCGCCTTTGCGTCATCGTCGCTCATGCCGCGATTCGGTTCGACTGTTCCGGGACGCAACGATTGTGGGCTTTTCATCCATTGAATCATCCATGCTGCGGTGAGACGAGATCCGACACTCGTCAATGTCGGACCGATGTATCCTTTGTCGGTTTTCGTGTCGACAATATGGCATCCCTGGCACGAGTACTTGCCATAGAAAAGTCGCTTACCGAGTTCAACCTGTCCAGGCGAGTTCCCGCCGTTCGGCACAGAATCACGATCGATCATCGGGCTCTGATAGACCGTCATAATGTAATCGGTCAATTCGGCGACCTCGCTGTCACTCAGGTTGAAACGCGGCATACGGCGGATCAGCGTCGGTCGCAGCGTTCCCGGATTTTTGAAGAACTGCACCAGCCAATCGCGTTGAACCGAACTACCCTCCCAGGTCAGGTCAGGAGCCATATCCCCACCGTGGCCATTGATGCGGTGGCAACTAAAGCAAGCGAGATCCGCCATTAGCTTGCCGGCTTTACCGGCCGGTTGATAATCGGATTCTGTGCGACCGGGAACTGCGAGGGACTGCGGCAGGCTGTAAGAGCGATCATTCAGAGAGAGCAGCGCGGTCGTGAGCGCGTTGATCTGTACCGACGTGAAGGTGTACTGCGGCATCTTCAGTCCGGGCGAAAACGTGCGCGGATTCTTGATCTTTCCTGCGATATAGTCCGGCAATGTGTGCTGCATGCCTTGCAGGAAGATGAGCTGCGCTACCGGCTTGCTACCGATACGGCTCAACTCGGGCGCGAAATTCTCCGGCTTCTTTATCCCGGCAATCTCATGGCAGGACGCACAACCGTAATCGGAAACCAATCGTTTGCCGCGTGCAACCTGCTCCGGCGTGGGTGGTTCCAGATGTACGTTCGACAGCAGGTCGGAATCCGTCTTTGCCTCCAGAAATGCCGCGAGAGTTGCTACTTGACCATCATTGAAGCGGTAGTGCGGCATGGCCGTTTCAGCATCGTACGCGCGAGGATTACGCAGCCACGCCTGCAGCCATTCCGGTTTCACTTTGCTCCCAACCCGAGTCAATTCTGGTCCGACATCTCCGCCCACCACGTTTCCGGCGGCGTTCTGCACGGCGTGGCACGAGGCGCAGAACGACTCCCCATAAAGGCTGGCCCCGGCGGCGGGATCGGACGATGCCGTGGCCGAAACCGTCGATGTATCTCCCGACATTGGAGTGCTGTTGGCAATAAGAAAAGCTGAGATGTCTCGCGCTTCGTCGTAGCTCAACTTGAAGTTCGGCATGGTGGACGTAGAAGCGTAGGCTTGTGGATCTTTCAGCCAGACGAAAATCCATTCGCGGCTGGTCTTGTCCGCGATGTGTGAGAGCGACGGGGGATCGTCGGTCGCCGTCATGATCTTGCCATCGGCCGTTTTGACCGTGTGGCAATGGACGCAGCCTTGGCGCGCCAGTAGGTTGCGTCCCAAGTTCAGCTGCGGCGTTCCCGGCAATGCCCCTCGGTGGCATTGCCCACAGGAGGATTCAATGTACTTCGCCGGCAGAATCGGTTGTTCCCACGCTAAGGTGCTGTTATGCGCCTCGGCCACAGTGGTCGCCGCGCCCTGGCCGCGATGGCACATCGTGCATCCGAACTGATCCAGAAGGTGAGGAATCACTGGATGTTTGCGGTATGGCTGTACGGAAACGTCAGCGAGGCTCGCCTCTTTCAATCCGACATGGCAACTGGTGCAGCGATCAACGACACCCAGATCCGGCAGCCACACTTGCTGAATACCTCCCTGAAAGTGCCGTTGCAGGGTATTGGCCTCGCTGCGGTTCCGGATGAGACTGAGATATCCGTGCTGATAGTGCCGCCACTCGCTGAAGAAGTTCTTCGCCGGAGCAATCGCCATTGACGCCAGAAAGATCAGGCTGACTACACCAAATGCGCGAACGCCGTCGCCGAACAGTTTTTGCCAGAGCGACGCAAGTGTTTCTTTCATGACCCCGCATCCTCCTTTCTATGAACCCTGCCACGGCCAGACCCAGGACCAGCCCGGTCCGCGGAAAAATGTGCCGATCACGGTGAGGACGACGAGTTCGAAAAGGAACCACGTCATCACCCAATAGGAGAGAGGTCTGCCCGCCAGATAGCGCCTCAACGGCGAAGGCGATTGCGAGGAACTCCGTGACGCCAAGGTCATCAACCCCGCCACGATCAGCGACGGGACAAGCCCGGCATAGAGCGGCTCGGCGTCTCCCTTGATACCGAGCACGTAGTTGTACAAATGCGACTTGTAGACGAGCAGGAATAGTGACAAGGCGCCTGCCACGATATAGAAGATCCGCAATCTCTTTTCTCGATCTTTCTGGAACAGTCCGTCCGCTTCGATGTTGACCTTGAAGTACGGGATGACGATTAACGCCATCACAACGAGGCCGGGGATCAGCACTCCTGCAACCACTGGCGGGAAGTAGTGCAACAACTCCTGCAACCCCAGGAAATACCAGGGAGCCTTCGCCGGATTCGGCGTGTGGGACGGATCGGCGAGTCCCTCTAGCGGAGCGTTGAACAGCAACGCCGTCCAGATCAAGACTACCGCCAGCGTCATGATCGCAACCGCCGCCCGGAAGAGCGCTTCGGGGAACGTCTGCATCTGGTCTTCGGTCTCGGCTTTTACTTGAGCCGAGGTGCGGCGCGTAACGAATACAATTCGTCGCGGAGATTTCTTTGCGTTCGAATCCACGCCGGCAATGAAATCTTTGGAGTCGGCCATGGTTATTTCGCCTCCTTCCCGCTGGCCAGAGCAACCGGGGAAGCGGTGCCCCATGTCTCGCTGGTTTTGCGAGACGTGGAAGGCTTCGCGCCCTGAATTCGCAACACCGACGGCTCGCTAAAGTGCGCGTAGAGGCCTCCATCTTTTCGAATTCGCCAGAAGTGGATCGCCACGAAGAAGATCGCGGTTAGCGGCAGGATCATGCAGTGCAGGACGTAAAACCGGAGCAGCGCGTTCGCGTTAACCGCATTGCCACCAAGCAATAGAAAGTGAATTTTCTCTCCGACC
>Ga0066903_100001781_pt1 | contig 16187 bp, 12 predicted proteins | sample PanSoiMetaGPlot1_FD_67491 | JGI IMG/M metagenome (GOLD analysis project Ga0066903, IMG submission 67491) | Tropical forest soil microbial communities from Panama analyzed to predict greenhouse gas emissions - Panama Soil - Plot 1 (version 2) | ecosystem: Environmental > Terrestrial > Soil >... | reverse complement strand
ATTGCGTGGCCTGAACATCCGTTTTCCGGGCGCCGGTCGCATCGGCGAGACCGCCGAACTCGCCTAGGCGGCCTGTGCGGCCGGCTCGGCGGGGAGCTCGAGGTCGGGCGCCTGGTCCCTCGGCGGCAACCACCGACGTACCGCCAGCGAGCCGAGGAATGCGAACACCGCGGCGCAGCCGAAGCCGATGCCGACGGCATCGGTGAAGGCGGTATTCGCCGCGGAGACGAAGCTTGCCGCCTGGTCCGCGGGCAGTGTCGCCGCGACCGCGTGCGCCTGGCCCACGGAGTCCTCTGCCGCCTTGCGCGCCGGCTCCGGGAGCGATGAGACCGAGTCGCCGAGCTTCGACGTGTAGATCGATGCGATCAGCGAGCCGATCACGGCGGTGCCGAGCGCGCCGCCGACCTGGCGGGTGACGTCGTTCATCGCCGAGGCGACGCCGGCCTTGCTCTCGGGGACGGCACCCATCACCGAGGCTGTCGAAGGCCCGATGACGAACCCCATGGACAGTGCGAGCGAGTAGATCCAGATCCCGAACTGCCAGTAGGGCATGTCGGGCGACCACGTCAGGCTGGCCAGGAGGACGGCCGCGAAGCCCATGAGACCGATGGCCACGACCTTCGTCGTGCCGATGTGCGCCGCGAGCTTCGTGCTCGAGCCCGCGCCGGTGACGAGGCCGAGCGCGAGCGGCAGCATGGCCACGCCTGCGCCGAGCGCGGAGTAGCCGTGGACGTCCTGGAGGAACTGGGTCATGGCGAAGATGGCGCCGAAGAGCGCGAACGAGGCGACGCCGATCGCCGCCGAGGCGACGCTGAACCGCCGCGACCGGAAGAAGTCCAGGTCGAGCATCGGCTCGCGCGTGTGCAGCTCCCAGCGCACGAACGCGACCGAGAGCACGGCGCCGATGCCGAAGCCCGCGAGAACGAGCGGGTCGGTCCAGCCGCGCTCGGGCGCCTCGATGATCGCGTAGACGAGCGACAGCAGCGCGCCGATCGAGAGTCCGGCACCGAGCGGGTCGAACGCGCCCGGCTCCGGGTCGCGGCTGTTCGGGACGAGCACGGCCCCGGCCACGAGCGCCGCGAAGGTGACGGGCACGTTGAGGAGGAACACCGACTGCCAGTCGAAGAACTCGAGCAGGACGCCGCCGAAGAACGGGCCGAGGCCGATCCCGACCGCGGCCATCGCCGCCCAGATCCCGATCGCCTTCGCGCGCTCCTCGCGCGGGAAGACGTTGGAGATGATCGACAGCGTCGCCGGCATGATCAGCGCGCCGCCCGCGCCCATGAGTGCGCGGATCGCGATCAGCTGGTTCGCCGAGTCGACGGCGAGAACGGCGAGGCTGGCGCCGCCGAAAAGCAGGAGGCCCGCCTGGAGCGCGCGCTTGCGGCCGAAGCGGTCGCCGAGCGTGCCCATCGTCAACAGCAGACCCGCGAAGACCAGCAGGTAGGCGTCGACGATCCACTGCAGCGTCGACGACGAGGCGTCGAACTGGTCCTGCAGGCTCGGCAGTGCGACGTTGAGGATGGTGTTGTCGAGCCCGATGATCACGAGGCTCACGGAAAGGACGGCGAGCGTCTTCCAGCGCCGCGCATAGACGACAGGGTCGATGGTCACGAGTTGCTCCTTCCGGTTCGGATGGAAGGAACTTGGGGAGGAAGCCGGTCCGTCGCATCGGCGGTTTCACCCAGGCACGCTGGCAAGTGATCGGGCGTACGATCTCCGCGTGCTCTACGGACGGGACGAGGAGCGGGCGCAGATCGACAGGCTGCTCGACGCAGCGCGTTCCTCGAAGAGCGGCGCCCTGGTCGTCCGTGGAGAGCCCGGCATCGGGAAGACGGCCCTGCTCGAGGACGCGCGCGAGCGCGCAGAGGACATGTCGGTTCTCTCCGCCCGCGGTGTCGAGACTGAGGCCGAGCTCCCGTTTGCGGCGCTGCACCAGCTGATCCGGCCGGGCCTCGACCTGATCGACCGGCTTCCACCTCCGCAAGCCGCCGCCCTGCGCGGCGCGCTGGGGCTCGGCGAGGGCGGCGCCGACGAGCGGTTCCTCGTCTTCGCGGGCTGCCTCTCCCTGCTCTCTGAGCTCTCGGAGGACCGGCCCGTGCTGTGCCTCGTCGACGACGCGCACTGGCTGGACGAGCCGTCTGCCGATGCGCTCCGGTTCGTCGCGCGGCGGTTGGACGCGGAGGGGATCGTGATGCTGTTCGGAGCGCGCGAGGGCGACGTCCGCGTGTTCGATGCTCCAGAGATCCCTTCGCTTGTGCTTGGCGGCCTCGACACCGAGGCGGCGGCCGCGGTCCTCACCGGGAAAGCCGGTATCGATGCAGCCGCCTTCGTCCGCGACCGCCTCGTCGAGCGGGCGAAGGGAAATGCGCTCGCGCTGCTCGAGATCCCGTCCGCGCTCACGCGGCGGCAGCTCGCGGGCGACGAGCCGCTGCCGGACGCGCTACCGTTGACGGGGCAGGTGGAGAGCGTCTTCCTCGGACGCGTCCGCCGACTCCCGGAGGACACCCAACGGCTGCTGCTCGTCGCAGCCGCGGACGACTCCGAGGACGTGACGATCATCGCCCGCGCCGGGACGAGCCTCGGAATCGATCTCCACGCGCTGGACCCGGCGGAGGCCGGGAAGCTCGTCATCGTGCGAGGCACGCACCTCGAGTTCAGGCACCCGCTGGTGCGGTCGGCCGTCTACGAGGCCGCAGCTTCGAGCGACCGCCGCGAGGCTCATCGGGCGCTCGCCGACGCACTCGCGGGTGACGACGAGCAGGCGGATCGACGGGCGTGGCATCTGGCCGCTTCGTCGTGGGAGCCGGACGAGTCGGTCGTCGAGGCGCTCGAGCAGGCAGCGGGGCGCGCCGAAGAGCGCGCGGGCTACCTCGCTGCTGCCAGGGCGTTCGAGCGAGCGGCGGAGCTTTCCGCCGACCCCGCGAGCCGCGGGCGTCGACTCGCGGCCGCAGCCCGCTGCGCCAGCGCGGTCGGCGCGGATCCACGCGCCGTCGCGCTCGCCAGGCGTGCGCAGCCGATGGTCGACGAACCGCTGCTGAACGTCGAGCTTGCGCGCGTTCTCGGCCTTGCGGACATCCGTTGCGGCCGGCCCGCCGACGCGCCCGGGATGATGCTCCACGCCGCGCGCGAGATCGGGGCAAACCATCCTGCGACGGCCCTGGAGTTGCTCCTCGACGCGAGTTGGGCTGCGAACGAGGCAGGCGACTACATGGCTCTGATCGAGATGGCGGCGCTCGCGGAGACGCTCGAGGTCGACCCTGCCGACGGTCCTACCACGTTCGTCTTCGATCTGATCACCGGCATGGGTGCGATCGCGGAGCGAAACGAGGGGCTCGCCGTCGAGCGTCTCGAGCGGGCCATCTCGTGGGGCGCGGTGGCCGAGGATGCCCGCCACCTGGTCTGGGCCGGATCGGCGTCGCTCTTCCGCGGCGACGACCGCCGCGCGTCGTCGCTGTTCGAGCGGGGAGCGGCGAAGGCCAGGGCCGACGGCGCGCTCGGAGCGCTCGGAGCCGTCCTCGGGATCCTCGGGCTGCAGCACTTCGTCGGTCAGCGCCTCGACCAGGCGGCGATGGTGAGCCGTGAAGCGCTCGAGTTCGTGCGCGAGGTCGGCGCGGACAACCTCGCCGCGCTGCCTCTCTTCGTCCTCGCCGGCGTGGCTGCGATCCGGGGTGACGACGAGGAGGCTTTGGCCCGGGCAGCCGAAGCGCAGGAGCTCTCCTTCGCGCACGGGCTGATGATCGGAGCCGCCCGACCGGTGTGGGCGCTGGGCCTGCTCGACATCGGCCGGGGGCGCTGGTTGGAGGCCCTCCAGCGGCTCGAGGCGATGGACGAGATGCGCCTGGGGATGGCGAGCGCGGTGGCGATGACGACGATGGCCGACCGGATCGAGGCGGCGACGCGGGCGGGCGAGCTGGAGCGGGGGAGGAAGGCACTCGGGATCTTCGAGGTCTGGGCGGGCCACGCCCGGGCGGGGTGGGTGCCCTCTCGCCTCGCATGCTGTCGCGCCCTCATGTCCGAGGGCGACGAGGCGACGCAGCGGTACACTGAGGCGCTCGAGCTGGCGGATCCGGCCCGTTCCTTCGACGTCGCCCGCATCCATCTCCTCTTCGGCGAGCATCTGCGCCGCGAGAAGCGCCGGATCGACGCGCGAGCCCACCTTCGCTCCGCGCTCGAGCGCTTCGAGCAGCTGAAAGCTGAGCCCTGGGCGGAGCGGGCTCGTGCCGAGCTCCGCGCTTCCGGCGAGACCGCGCGGAAGCGCGATCCGAGCACGATCGACCAGCTCACGCCTCAGGAGCTCCAGATCGCACGCTACGTCGCCGAGGGTCTGTCGAACAAGGAGGTCGCCGCGCAGCTGTTCCTCTCGCCGCGGACGATCGACTCCCACCTGCGCCGCGTCTTCGCCAAGCTCGAGATCACATCTCGCACGCAGCTCGCGCGGATCGAGCTCGCGACGGACGTCGCGGCATGACGACTGGAACATCTGCCTCGCTCGTCGCCTTCGCCGAAGATCCCGACTTCTACATCGAGCCTCCCGACGGCTCGGAGCGCGTGGCCACAGACCAGTACTGCGTCACGGTCGGTCCGAAGCGGCGCTGGGCCGGTGTCTGCCGCCTGCGGTTCCCCGAGGGTCCGGCCGAGATCGCCCGGATCGTCGACGAGATCCGCGGGCTGGTCGACGGGGTCGAGAGAGTGATCTGGAACGTCGGCTCGTCGGCGACGCCGGCCGATCTTCCCGAGCGGCTGCGGTCACTGGGGCTGAGAGACCCCGACCCGCCGCTCGACCCCGTGGTCGCCGCGATGGCGCTTGCGCACGAGCCTCCAGGCGCCGAAGGAGTCGACGTCCGGCCGGTGGAGACGCTCGGGGAGCATGTCGCCGGCCTCGAGATCATGCTGGCGTCCGACGAGTGGTCCGACACCGCGGCCGAGGCCGAGCGCGCCCGGGCCGAGGAGACCTTCGAGCGTCGCAAGCTCCGGGGCGGCCTGCAGTGGCTTGCCTGGATCGACTCGTCGCCGGTCGGGTGGGCCGCAGCGGAGAAATCGGATCTGGGGCTGTTCCTCGCGGGAGGCGCAACGCTTCCAAGCGCGCGCGGGCGGGGCTGTTACCGGGCTCTCGTCCGGGCGCGGTGGGACGACGCGGTCCGTCGCGGTACTCCGGCCCTCGCAGTGCAGTCGCAGTACGGCTCGTCGTTCCCGATCCTGCGGAGGCTCGGCTTTTCCGAGGTCGCCACCGTGCACACCCTGCAGTAGCTACGCAACGAGCCCGCGCCGGTCGCGGACGGCCCGGTGCTGGGCGAGCTGCCGAAGCGCTGCCGCCTCGATGTGGCGGACGCGGGTGGCGCTGATCCGCAGCTCGTCACCTATCGCGGCGTAGCTCGCCGCCTCGCGGCCGGAGAGGCCGAAGCGGAGGTCGACGACCCGGCGAGCGCTCGTCGAGAGCGTGTCGAGCGCATCCTCGATCCGGGTCTCGGCGGGGAGGTCGAGCGCGTCGGGCGGGTCCGGTGCGGTGTCTGCGACCAGTTCGACGATCGGCCGCTCGGCCGGGTCGGGCGGCGCGTCGATCGACACCGTCGACGCCGTCACCGCGGCGGAGCGAGCTACGTGCAGCTGCTCGATCGAGATGTCAGCCGCCTCGGCGACCTCGGCGTCCGCCGGCCGGCGACCGAGACGGGCCGTGAGACTGGACTCGGCGCGCTCGACGGCGCGAACCCGCTCCGCCAGGCGCGCCGGAAGACGAATCATCCGGCTCGATTCGGCGAGCGCCTGGCGGATCGACTGCTGGATCCACCACCGCGCGTAGGTCGAGAACTTGTTGCCGAGCCGCCAGTCGAAGCCGTCGACGGCGCGGATCAGGCCGACCATGCCCTCCTGGATCAGGTCGAGGAAGGGGAGGCCCTGTTTGCGGAAGTCCTTCGCCAGGAGGACGACGAGCCGGAGGTTCGACTCGATCATGCGCTCTCTCGCGGCGGGATCCCCCTGCTCGACGCGCTTCGCGAGGCGGACCTCGTCCGCGGGTGTGAGCAGCGGATAGCGGCCGATCGCCGAGAGGAACTCGTCGAGCGAGTCGACGCCGTACCAGTCGCGCTCCTCGCGGTTCTCTCCGTCGCTGACGAGGTGTAGCGGATGGTGGTTGCCCGACGTGCTCTCCATGATTCCCTCCTTCTGTCTGTTCGGTTAGCGGCGATCGGCCGCCGGTGGTCTGACCGTAGGAAAGCCGCGACGCCCTCGCATCGGCGATCTCGCCGGTTCATGCGCACCCCGGGGACCGGCCCCCGGAGAGACACGGCGATCTCGCCGATGCGAGGTCGTCCGCAGGTCGACAGGTTGAGTGCGTGATTACACGGCTCCTCCCGGCGCTTCTTCTCGCAGTCGCCTTCGTGACCGCGGCCACCGCAGACGCCGGCGAGATCCGATGGTTCCACTGGCTGCTCGCTACCTGCTACGTCGTCGGCCTCCCCTGGTGGAGCGCGCGGAGCTGGCGCGAGGACGGGAGCGGGGCGTGAGGCGGTCTTCGCTCGCGCTGAACCTCGTCATCGGCGTCCTGGTCCTGTTCGCGACGTTGGCGCTCCTCCTCAGGTTCACGTCCCCTGCCTCGACAGACGGCACGGGCGCGCCAAAGCCTCCGGAGCCCGTCCAGGCGAGCTACAGCACGCTGGTCAACGCTGTCTCGTCGGGTCGGGTCCAGACGCTCACCGTCGACCAGCGCACCGGCAAGGCGACCGTGATCTACACGAGCGGCGCACTCGCCGAGGTGGTCATTCCCACGGAGGACACCGATCTCTTCCGGCAGGTCGCCGAGAGGGGCGGGGAGGTGACCGTGAAGCGGTCCGATCCGAACCAGGGCGACAGCTCGCTGCTCGCGACGATCCTCACTCCGCTCGCTTTCTTCGCCGTGATCCTCTTCGTCCTCTGGCTCGTGCAGCGGAGGTCGCGGAAGGCCGGCGGCGGCATGCTCGGCGGAGGTCTTCCGGACATGTCGCTCAGACGCTCGACCGAGGTGACGGTCGTCCCGCCGCAACGCTTCGGCGACGTGGCAGGCTGCGACGAGGCCGTCGAGGAGCTCGCCGAGCTCGTCCAGTTCTTCAAGGATCCGACCAGCTTTTCCCGTGTCGGCGCCCGGATGCCTTCGGGTGTGATGCTCTACGGCGAGCCCGGCACGGGGAAGACGCTTCTCGCCAGGGCGTTGGCCGGCGAGGCGGGAATCCCCTTCTATGCGGCCAGCGGCAGCGACTTCGTGGAGAAGTTCGTCGGTGTCGGCGCCGCGCGCATGCGGGAGCTGTTCGCCAAGGCGCGCCGCCATCCCGAGGGCGCGGTCGTCTTCATCGACGAGATCGACGCCATCGGTCGAGCGCGCAGCGCCGTCGACGGCAACAGCGAGCGCGAGCAGACGCTGAACCAGATCCTCGTCGAGCTGGACGGCTTCTCGACAACCGACCGTGTCGTCTGCGTCGCGGCCACGAACCGGCTCGACGTTCTCGACCCCGCCCTTCTGCGGCCCGGGCGCTTCGGCCGGCACATCGCCGTCTCGCTCCCGTCAGCGGCGCGAGGCGATTCTGACCGTTCACGCCGCCGGTAAGCCACTCACGCCCGACGTCGACCTCGCCGCGCTCGCGCACACGATGGGCGGCCTCTCCGGAGCGCAGCTGGCCGAGGTCGTGAACGAGGCGGCCATCATGGCCGGGCGGGAGCGGTGCCTGGCGATCGGGCGGGAGCACTTCCGCGAGGGCTATCTGCGCGTCGTGGCAGGGCCCAAGCGGCGGAGCGCTCCGATCGCCGACGGTGAGCTCGAGGTCATCGCCTGTCACGAGGCCGGGCACGTCCTCTGTGCCGAGCACGGCGAGCGCTACGAGAAGGCACAACAGGTGACCGTCGAGCCGCGCGGGCAGGCGATGGGGCTTGCCGTCTACGGCCAGGCCGATCGCGCGCTTCACGATCCGGAGTACCTCCACGAGGCGCTCGTCGCAGCCCTCGGAGGGCGCGCGGCCGAGCAGATCGTCTTCAAGCGGGTCTCGTCCGGCGCCGCCAACGACCTGCAGCAGGCGACCGAGCTCGCACGGCGGGCAGTCGAGGAGTTGGGCTTCTCTCCGCGTCTCGGACAAGTCGTCGCCGGCCGCGCGCCGTTCTCCGAGGCGACCCGTGCGGTCGTCGACAGCGAGATCGAGCGCATGGTCGCCGAGGCGTACGCGAGAGCGCTCGAGCTGCTCACCGAGCACCGCCGCGAGCTCGACCTCCTCCGCGAGCGGCTGCTCGAGCAACGCGTTCTCGACCGCGTCGACATCCTCGCCGCGATCGGCAACGTCGTCAGGCTCCCGCGCCGGGGCGCCGCCGCTCCGGAGCAGCATTCCGGCGAGATCGCCGATTCGAAGCTCGCAATTCGACCCTACGTTGGCGAGCAATGATCCTCGCAGCCGACATCCGCCCCGGAACCGCGCGACTCGCGCTCTTCGTGCCCGACCTCGAGCCGCTGCAGGTGGAGACGTTCCCCGTCGCCGACCTGCGCGAGCTGGTCTCGGTAACCCGCCGTTTCCTCAAGAGCGCGCCGTTCGTCGTCGCGACCGCCTGCTTCGCGGTCGACACGCCGTTCGACGTCTACGCGCACGAGCTCGCCGAAGTCCTCGAGATTCACGTGGTCTCCGTCGTCGACACCGACGAAGCCGGCGCCCGACTCCATCTCGAAGGGCTCGAGCGCGACTCCGCGGCGGTGCTCGTCGGCGCCGCCCAGATCGCCTCCCGACATCTCTTGCCTCCCAGCGAAAGGTTGGTGCTAGCCGCGTGAACCGCATGCCAGAAGACCACGTGATCGTCCTCTTCGGAGCGACCGGCGACCTCGCCCGCAGAAAGCTCCTGCCGGGCCTCTTCCACCTCGACGAGGCCGGTCTGATGCCGGAGCGCTACCGGATCGTGGCCACCTCGCGCGACGAGCTCGGCGACGACGGCTTCCGCAGCTTCACGCGCGAGGCGCTCGACGAGTTCGCCCGCTTCGGGGTGAACGGCACGTGGGACGCATTCGCCTCCAGGCTGAGCTACGTCCGGGCCAACGGCAACGGCGATCTGCGACACGCAGTCGAGAACGCCGAGCAGGCTCTCGGCGGCACGCCGCGGCGCCTGCACTACCTCTCGGTTCCGCCTGCCGCCTGCGCGCCGATCGTCGAGTCCCTCGGGACCGACGGGCTGGCGGAGCGCGCCCGAGTGATCCTGGAGAAGCCCTTCGGCACGGACCTGCCGTCGGCGCGCTCGCTGAACGAGACCGTCCATGCGGTCTTCGACGAGAAGCGCGTGTACCGGATCGACCATTTCCTCGGGAAGGAGACCGTCCAGAACATCGTCGCCATGCGGTTCGCGAACGGCCTGCTCGAGCCGATCTGGAATCGCGACCACATCGACCACGTCCAGATCGATGTCCCCGAGACGCTCTCGATCGGCTCGCGCGCCGAGTTCTACGAGAACACCGGCGCCTTCCGCGACATGATCGTCACCCACCTCTTCCAGGTGCTCGCGTTCATCGCGATGGAGCCGCCGACCTCGTTCTCGGCCAAGTCGATCGCCGACGAGGCCGCAAAGGTCTTCGAGGCGATGACGCCTCTCCGGCCGGAGGACGTCGTCCGCGGCCAGTACGTCGGCTACCGCGACGAGCCAGGCGTAGCGCCGGGCTCGGACACCGAGACGTTCGTGGCGCTCAAGGCGTTCGTCGACAACTGGCGCTGGGCCGGCGTGCCGTTTTACCTGCGCACCGGAAAGTGTCTGGCGGAGGGACGTCGCGTGCTCACGATCGCCTTCCGCGAGCCGCCGAGGCGGATGTTCGCGACGCCGGACGACCTGGGCCCGAATGAGTTCGTCTTCGACCTCGGCGACCACGGCGGGGTAACGGCCAGCTTCCTGGCCAAGGTGCCCGGACCGGAGATGACGCTCGCACGGGCGCAGTTCCGGTTCGACTACGACTCCTCGTTCGCCAAAGCACAGGGGCTCGAGGCGTACGAGCGGCTCATCCACGACGCGCTCCTCGGCGACCGCACGCTGTTCACGCGGGCGGACGGGATCGAGCGGCTGTGGGAGATCTCGGCGCCCGTGCTCGAGTCGCCCCCGCCGGTGCGGCCCTACGCCGCCGGCTCCTGGGGGCCGGCCCAGATCCACGACCTGATCGCTCCCGGCCGCTGGCACCTACCGGAAGGAAACCGCCTGCATGTCTGAGACCCGCGACCTCGACGCGCTGTCCGTCAACACCATCCGCACGCTCGCAATCGACGCCGTCCAGGCGGCCAACTCCGGCCACCCCGGCACGCCGATGGCCATGGCTCCGGTGGCGTACACGCTCTGGCAGCGGTTCCTGCGCTACGACCCCGACGACCCGATCTGGCCGAATCGCGACCGCTTCGTCCTCTCGATGGGCCACGCCTCGACGCTGCTCTACTCGCTGCTCCACCTGGCGCAGGTGAAGGCGGTGAATCCGGCCTACGAGACGCTCGGCGAGCTCTCGGTGCCGCTCGACGACCTGAAGCGCTTCCGGCAACTCGACTCGCGCTGCCCTGGCCATCCGGAGTACCGCTGGACATCGGGAGTCGAGACGACGACGGGGCCGCTCGGGAACGGCGTGGCGACCTCGGTGGGCATGGCGATCGCCGGCAAGTGGCTCGCGTCGTACTTCAACCGGCCCGGCTACGAGCTGTTCGACTACGACGTCTACGCGCTCGCGGGCGACGGCTGCATGATGGAGGGCATCTCGGACGAGGCAGCGTCGCTGGCCGGCCACCTGAAGCTCTCGAATCTTTGCTGGGTCTACGACTCGAACCGCATCACGATCGAGGGATCGACCGCGCTCGCGTTCTCCGAAGACGTCGCTGCCCGGTTCATCGCCTACGGCTGGAACGTCACACGTGTCTCGGACGCGAACGACCTCGAACGGCTCTCCTGCGCCTTCGAGACCTTCCGCGCCGAGACCGAGCGGCCGACGCTGATCGTCGTCGAGAGCCACATCGGCTACGGCGCACCGCATAAGCAGGACACGAGCGCCGCGCACGGCGAGCCGCTCGGGGACGAGGAGGTGCGGGCGACGAAGCGCAGCTACGGATGGCCCGAGGGCGCCCAGTTCCTCGTCGCCGACGGCGTCTACGAGCACCTCGCCGGCGGCATCGGCTCTCGTGGGCGCTCCGCTCGCGACGCGTGGATGGGGCTGTACGAGGGTTATGCCGCCGACTACCCCGAGCTCGCCGACCAGCTCCTGCGCATGCAGCGCCGCGAGCTGCCGGACGACTGGGACGCCGGGATCCCGACATTCGAGCCCGACGCGAAGGGAATGGGTGGACGCGATTCGTCCGGCCTGGTGCTGAACGCGATCGCCCGGCGGGTGCCCTGGCTCGTCGGCGGCTCCGCCGACCTCGCGCCCTCGACGAAGACTCGCCTGACCTTCGACGGCGCCGGCGACTTCTCCGCCGAGGATCGCCGCGGACGGAACCTCCACTTCGGCATCCGCGAGCACGCGATGCACGCGATCCTCAACGGCCTGTCGCTTTCCAAGCTGCGCGCCTTCGGCTCGCAGTTCCTGATCTTCTCCGACTACGCGCGGACGCCGATACGCCTGTCCGCGATCATGGAGCTCCCGGTCGTCCACGTCTTCACGCACGACTCGATCGGCGTGGGCGAGGACGGCCCGACCCACCAGCCCATCGAGCATCTGGCCGGGCTCCGCGCCACGCCGGGCCTGATCACGATCCGCCCCGGCGACGCAAACGAGGTCGCAGAGGCCTGGCGCACGATCATGCAGCTCCGGCACGAGCCGGTCTCGCTCGTCCTCTCGCGCCAGAACCTGCCGACCCTCGACCGGACGCGGTATGCGTCGGCCGAGGGAACCCGCTTCGGCGCGTACGTGCTCGCCGACGCCGAGGACGCCGATCCCGACGTGATCCTGATCGCGACAGGGAGCGAGCTCGCCCTCGCAGTCGAGGCGTACGAGCGGCTGTCGACGGACGGCGTCAGGGCCCGCGTGGTCTCGATGCCCTCGTGGGAGCTCTACGAGCAGCAGCCGGAGGAGTACCGCGCCTCGGTGCTGCCGCCCGACGTGACCGCCCGCGTGGCGATCGAACAGGCCTCGACCTTCGGCTGGGAGCGCTACGTCGGCTCGACCGGCGCGATCGTCGGCATGACCACCTTCGGCGCCTCGGCGCCGCTCAAGGAGCTGCAGACCAAGTTCGGCTTCACGCCCGACCGGGTGGTCGAAGCCGCCTACACACAACTCTCGAGGAGAACGAGTGAAACCCAGAAAGCTGCATGACGTCGGCCAGTCCATCTGGCTCGACAACATCACCCGGGACCTGCTCACGAGCGGGACGCTCGGGCGCTACATCGACGAGCTGTCCGTCACCGGGCTGACGTCGAACCCGACCATCTTCGACCAGGCGTTCCTGCACACCGACGCCTACGACTGCGCGATCGCACGCGCGCTCGCGCGCGGCCTGTCTCCGGAGGACACGTTCTTCGAGATCGCGATCGACGACCTCCGCGAGGCCGCGGACCACTTTCGCGCGATCTGGGAGGGGACCGGCGGGGTCGACGGCTGGGTCTCGCTCGAGGTCTCGCCGCTCCTTGCCTACGACCCGTTGAGCACGCTGGAGCAGGCGAAGCGTCTGCACGCGACGGCGGGCCGGCCCAACCTCTTCATCAAGATCCCGGGCACCCCGGAGGGGCTGCCCGCGATCGAGGAGGCGATTCTCGCCGGCGTCCCCGTCAACGTCACCCTGCTCTTCTCGCGTGAGCACTACCTGGCGGCCGCCGAGGCCTACATGCGCGGCCTCGAGCGACGTGTCGAGGCGGGCCTGGAGCCCAACGTGGCCTCGGTCGCGTCGGTGTTCGTCTCCCGCTGGGACACCGCCGTCGGCTCGATCGGCCTCGGCGTCGCGATGGCCAAGCGGACCTACGGCGTCTACCGCGATCTCCTGGAGTCCGCCCGCTGGCGCCGACTGGCCGAGCTGGGCGCAAGACCACAGAGGCTGCTGTGGGCTTCGACCGGCGTCAAGGATCCCGGCGCACCGGACACGCTCTACGTGACCGCGCTCGCAGCCCCCGGCACCGTCAACACGATGCCCGAGGCGACGCTCCTCGCCTTCGCCGACCACGGCCGGCTGGACGGAAGGCTGCAGCCCGACGACTGGGCCGGGACCGAGGTCGACGTCGACCTGATCGAGCTCTCCGAGCGCCTCCAGTCGGAGGGGGCAGAGTCGTTCAACCGCTCCTGGGTCGAGCTGCTCGAGACGATCGCGCGGAAGTCAAAGGCGGCGGCGTGACGCTCCGGGAGACCACCGGTTGGCGGGCGCTCGAGCAGCACCACGCGAAGATCGGGGACGCACATCTCCGCGACCTGTTCGCAGCGGACCCGGAGCGCGGCGAACGGTTCACGGCCGAGGCCGAGGGCGTGTTCCTCGACTACTCGAAGAACCGGATCACAGACGAGACGCTCGACCTGCTCGTGTCCCTCGCGCACGAGCGCTTCCTCCGGGAGCGGATCGACGCGATGTTCGCCGGGGAGCACGTCAACGCGACGGAGGACCGCGCCGTGCTGCACGTGGCGCTCCGCGCCCCCGGGGGTTCGCCGTACGCGCGGCCCGAGGTACAGGAGGTGCTCGAGCGCATGTCGTCGTTCGCGGATCGTGTCCGCTCGGGCGAGTGGACTGGACACACGGGCCGCCGGATCCGCAACGTCGTGAACATCGGCATCGGCGGCTCCGACCTCGGTCCCGTGATGGCGTACGAGGCGCTTCGGGCCTACTCGCAGCGCGACCTGACCTTCAGGTTCGTGTCGAACGTCGACTCGACCGACCTGGCCGAGGCGATCCGCGACCTCGATCCTGCCGAGACGCTGTTCATCGTCTCGTCGAAGACGTTCACGACGCTCGAGACGCTCCGCAACGCGACCTCGGCCCGGGAGTGGTTGCTGACGACGCTCAACGACGAGGCCGCCGTTGCGAAGCACTTCGTCGCGGTATCGACCAACGCCGAGGAGGTGTCGAGGTTCGGCATCGACACCGCGAACAGGTTCGGCTTCTGGGACTGGGTCGGCGGGCGCTACTCGATGGACTCGGCGATCGGCCTGTCCACGATGATCGCGATCGGCCCCGACGCGTTCCGGGAGCTGCTCGCCGGCTTCCACGCGATGGACGAGCACTTCCGGACGGCGCCGTTCGAGCGCAACCTGCCCGTCCTCCTCGGCCTGCTCACTGTCTGGTACGCGGACTTCTTCGGCGCGCAGACGCAGGCGGTGCTGCCGTACGAGCAGTACCTGAAGCGCTTCCCCGCCTACTTGCAGCAGCTGACGATGGAGTCGAACGGCAAGTCCGTCACGCTCGACGGCTCGCAGGTCGACTACGACACGAGCCCCGTCTACTGGGGCGAGCCGGGAACGAACGGCCAGCACAGCTTCTACCAGCTGATCCACCAGGGCACGCGGCTGATCCCGTGCGACTTCATCGCCTTTCACGAGTCGCTGAACCCGCTCGCAGACCACCACGACCTGCTGATGGCGAACGTCTTCGCGCAGACCGAGGCGCTCGCGTTCGGCCAGCACAGCCCCGAGCCCTACCGGCACTTCGAGGGCAACCGGCCAACGAACACGATCCTCGCCGAGCGTCTCGACCCTCGGACGCTCGGCAAGCTCGTCGCGCTCTACGAGCACGCGGTCTTCACGCAGGGGGTCGTCTGGGACATCAACTCCTTCGATCAGTGGGGTGTCGAGCTCGGGAAGGTGCTCGCGAGGCGCATCGCCGCCGAGCTCGAGTCGGCCGACGAGCCGGAGCTGGAGCACGACTCATCCACCAACGCACTGATCCGGCGCTATCGCGCCGAGAGGAGGAACTAGATGCAAGTCGGAATGATCGGACTGGGGCGGATGGGCGCGAACATCGTCCGCCGGCTGATGCGCGACGGACACGAGTGCGTCGTCTTCGACGTCGACCCGGCCGTCGTTGCGGAGCTCGAGGCCGAGGGCGCAGTCGGGTCGACCTCCCTCGAGGACTTCGCCTCCAAGCTGGAGACGCCGCGCGCCGCGTGGATCATGGTCCCGGCCGCACTCGTCGGCCGCGTCAAGGAGGAGCTCGTCCGTCACCTCGAGCCGGGCGACGTCGTCATCGACGGCGGCAACAGCTACTACAGGGACGACGTCGACCGGGCGAAGGCGCTGGCCCGGCAGGGCATCCACTTCGTGGACGTCGGCACCTCGGGCGGCGTCTTCGGGCTCGAGCGCGGCTATTGCCTGATGATCGGAGGCGAGCAGTCCGTCGTCGAGCACCTCGACCCGCTGTTCGCGTCGATCGCTCCCGGCGTCGGCTCGACCGATCGAACGCCCGGGCGGCTTGGCGATCCCTCCACGGCCGAGCAGGGCTATCTGCATTGCGGCCCGAGCGGTGCCGGCCACTTCGTGAAGATGGTGCACAACGGCATCGAGTACGGGCTGATGGCCGCGTACGCGGAGGGCCTGAACGTCCTGCACAGGGCGAACGTCGGCAAACGGTCGGCCGACGAGGCCTCGGCCGAGGTGACGCCGCTGCGCGCGCCCGAGTACTACCAGTACGACATCGATACGGCCGACGTCGCCGAGCTCTGGCGTCGCGGTTCCGTCGTCGCCTCCTGGCTGCTCGACCTGACCGCTGCAGCTCTCCACGAGTCGCCGACGCTGGACGGCTTCGACGGCCGCGTCTCTGACTCCGGGGAGGGTCGGTGGACCGTGCTCGCCGCGATCGACGAGGGCGTGCCCGTGCCTGTTCTCTCGACCGCCCTCTACGAGCGGTTCGAGTCCCGTGGCGACGCCCAGTACGCCGACAAGCTCCTGTCCGCGATGCGCAAGCAGTTCGGCGGCCACGCCGAGCTCCCGAAGGCGGCGTAGCCGCGTGTCGCGCGGGATCGAGCCGACGGTCGAGCACCTCCGCGTCCGTTCCGGCCGGCCCGACGGCCCGCTTCACGAACTCGGGCCGTGGGCGCTCTGGGGCCCGTACCTGGCCGAGCGCGCGTGGGGAACCGTCCGTGAGGATTACAGCGCGACCGGGGAAGCGTGGACGTACTTCCCGCATGACCACGCACGCTCGCGCGCCTACCGGTGGAACGAGGACGGCATGGCCGGCATCTGCGACCTCGAGCAGCGTCTCTGCCTCGCGCTCGCGCTCTGGAACGGCCGCGACCCGATCCTGAAGGAGCGCATGTTCGGCCTC
>Ga0066903_100001780_pt1 | contig 16196 bp, 15 predicted proteins | sample PanSoiMetaGPlot1_FD_67491 | JGI IMG/M metagenome (GOLD analysis project Ga0066903, IMG submission 67491) | Tropical forest soil microbial communities from Panama analyzed to predict greenhouse gas emissions - Panama Soil - Plot 1 (version 2) | ecosystem: Environmental > Terrestrial > Soil >... | reverse complement strand
TTGTATTCGTAATTGTTATCGCTGCCGAAATCGAGACGCTCGCGGTCCGGGGCGAGCTTTTGTTTTTCATTCAACATGACCATCTCTGCCGTGCTCCAAGGTTGCCCCGGCCGCCTGATGTAACCCCAGAACTTGTAATCGGGTTTGTAATAACGCCGCCCAATATAATAATCGCCGGGGGTTTCAGCCGCGATGTGCTGTGCCATCTCGAGCCTGGCTTGTTGAATTCCCTGCGGAACGGTGTCACAACTGCTAAAAAGCAGCGCGCCAAGCAAGAAATTACCTAGAAGCAAAAATCGAGTGACGCGTCTCATTCCTTAAGGTGCACATCTTTTATCGCAGCTTTGTGCTCGGCGCAAACTAACGAGACGCTAAACAATTGCGCTGATACGGCCGACTGGCTACGTTCCAGGCTGTTATGATCGAATTGGAAGTGTACGCGCGAGGTTTGCGCGACCTGAACAAAATCCTCGAGCTGGATCTTCAACTCGAGCCAATTCCAGGTCTTCATTACAAAGTAGATACGAACCACGATCTGGTGTATTTCGAGTTCGACCGGCCGACACTCAGCGTGCGCGAAATTCGGGCGATTTTTCTCAAGCTTGGACTTGAACCTATGTTTATCGGTGCGATTCCGCCGGAGCTTCGACCCAGGACAAAAACGGAACCGCTGACTGCTTGAGAATACAAAGCGACAAAGTGAATGGTGACACTGCGTCCAGGTTCTAATTACCGAAACGTTATTCTGTGTCTCTCCTTCATCGCGTCTGACATACCACCGGCAAGATGATCACGCGTTGCTTCAATGCCCTCGGCGCAGGGCTGCTCTCCTTTTTTCAATATTTGGGTGAGCTGGTACTCCTTGCTGGCGAGACGTTTCGCTCCATTTTCACGCACAAGCTTCGCTGGAAATTGTTCCTCAATCAGATCGTCGAAATCGGTTTGCTGTCCCAAGTACTGGTGATTATCACGGGCGGATTCACCGGCGCCGTTTTTTCCGCCCAGGCATTTTTTCAATTCAACAAGTTAGGAATGGGATCGGCCGTGGGCGCGGTAGTTTCGGTTTCGCTGTGCCGTGAACTGGCACCAGTGCTGACCGCGTTAATGGTGGCCGGGCGCGTTGGCGCAGCAATGTCGGCCGAGATCGGCACAATGAAGGTGACCGAGCAGATCGATGCGCTTCGAGCGCTGGCGGTCTATCCCATTGATTATCTCGTGGTGCCGCGAACACTGGCGATGATGCTCTCGATGCCTTTGCTCGTGGCAGAGTGTATCGGGTTTGGCATTTTGGCCGGTTATCTGGTTGCGGTGTATCTGCTCGATGTCAACGGCCCGTATTATGTTGAGAACATGGTTCACTGGACGCGCCCAAGGGACATCATCATGGGCCTGAGCAAGGCATTTGTTTTTGCGCTTTTAATCGTTTTCATCAGTTGCCACAAAGGCTTGACCGCACGTGAAGGTGCAGTTGGTGTCGGAAGAGCAACGACTGAGGCGGTCGTGAATTCTTCGCTTGCGGTCCTAATTGTCAATTTCTTCCTGACGATGGGATTGAACATCATTTTCCCCGCAGGCCATTGGTAATCCGGTTCTGCCGGAAGTTGATCGGGGTTGAGAGTTAGACAGTGAGGGGTGAAAGTCTCAGCAATTGCGATGATCGAAGCGGCTCCATCCCCGCAGCTCTCTGCCAAATCTCAGGTAGTGACGGATAATTCCTCACCGATGATCGCGGTGCGTTCATTGGCAAAGAAAATCGGGCACCAGGAAATTTTGCGCGGCGTGGATCTTGAGGTAAAGACAGGTGAAACTCTTGTTATCATCGGGCGAAGCGGCGGCGGTAAGAGCGTTTTGCTCAAGCATATCGTCGGGCTAATGGAGCCTGACTCAGGAGAGATTTGGATACAGGGTCAAAATATCATTGGCATGGATGAACGCCAGCTGGGAGAGATTCGCAAAAAAGTTGGCATTCTGTTCCAGAGCGGTGCGCTTTTCGATTCCATGACGGTCGAAGACAACATTGCATTTCCATTGCGTGAAGCGGGCGAACGCAATCCGAAGGTTTTGCATGAAAAAGTCGCAGAGATGCTTGAAGTAATGGAAATGGAGGGCCAGGAAGACAAAATGCCGGAGAGTTTAAGTGGAGGAATGAAAAAGCGCGTGGGCCTGGCCCGGTCCATAATCCGGCGCCCCTCCTGCGTATTGTATGATGAGCCGACTTCCGGACTCGATCCGGTTGTGGCGGACAGTATCAACCGATTGATTCACCGGCTACAACAGCGCTTTGGGATGACCAGTGTCGTCGTCACTCACGACATGAAGAGCGCGTTCGATGTTGCCGACCAGATTGCGTATCTGCATGAAGGACGCATTTATTTTCACGGCACTCCCAGCCGGCTTCAGCGATCAACAGATCCCCTTATTCAGGATTTTCTGCTTGGGCGATCCGAGCACGGAATGGCGGCTTGCTAATCTGAAAGGATGGCGATCGGGCGGGGGCTGCACCTTGCGAAAAGATAGCAAAGACTGAGAGTACTGAGTCAAAAATGAATCGGCACGAACGCGGTCTGGAATTCAAGGTAGGCGCATTTGTTTTCATTGGGTGCGCCGCATTGGCTGCGCTGGTCGTAAAGTTCGGCCGGCTCGGTGAAGGCGTGAAGACGTACTATCCGCTTACCGTTCGCTTCGCGGATGCGAGCGGTTTGTTAAAGGGCTCGGATGTTTTGCTGGGAGGCGCGAGGATCGGCCGCGTTGCTGGCGGCCCACATTTGGTTCCCGACGGTCCTGGCGTCGCAGTGCCATTGCGCATTTACGATTACGTGAAAATCCCGCTCGGTAGCAAATTCACGGTTGGGAGCTCCGGACTCCTTGGGGATCGCTTTGTCACCGTTACGCCGCCCACCGGGCAGGCGACAGGGTACGTGCAAAAGAACGCTGTGATCGATGGAAAGCGCGAGAGCGGGATCGATGACATCACACGAGAGGGGACTGCTTTGTTAACCGATGCTCGTGGGACCGTGCAAAAGTTGAATCAGGACACCCTTTCTTCAGAGAACATGCAAAACCTCAAGGCGAGCATGGAGCATTTGAACGAAGCTACGACAGCGCTGGCAGAATCCTCGAAGAAGTTGGATGGAGTCATTGAACAAGCGGGTTCCACAATGGCATCCGCAAAAGAAGCAGCTGACAATTTGCAGAACGCGATCAATGACACGCGCAAGGTCCTTCGCACCGCCACACAAGGCAAAGGCTTGGTGGCGGCCCTCCTGAATAACCAGCAATTGGCCAACGATCTGCATGCGCTGATCAGCAATTTGAGAGAGCACGGGGTTTTGTTTTATCGGGACAGTGCTGCGACTACTCAAACGAAACCGGGGGAGCAGACTAAACCAGCCCGTCAAACTCGAGCACGCTGAGATTGTCCGAAATAGATTGTCCGGGGCAGTCGGTTTCTGGTTAAATGGGTCGTGGGCATGATCCGGCGATCGTTCCTCAAACATCTTGCTGTGCTGCCGCTGGCCGCGGCGGCCGTGCCATCTACCGCGGGCGCAGCTGAGGGAAAACTGAAAATAATGATCAAGAACGCCTGGGATCGGACGACCCGACCAAAGCCGCATTTCCATTTCTGCGCGGCGACGCCCTTTCTGAGGCCGGCCACGAAGTCCAAATCTTTCTTCTCGGCGAAGCGGTATCTCTCATTCGAAAATCAGTAGCCAATGCGGTCGTCCCTGTTGGTTGCCCGCCGTTGTCTGAAGCTCTGAGCAAGATCGCGGCGAAGAAAATACCAATCTACGCATGCGGCGCCTGCTCTCGCGCAAGAGGAGTCACGGAAACAGATCTAACCGAATACGGCGCAAAGTTCGGTAACCCAAAAATTTTCGTCTCTCTTGTGGAGTGGGCGGACAAAATAATTACCGAATAGCCCTCGATCCGTTTCAGTCCGTCTCAAGCGAACGCCCTGAACCAGTGTACGAAAGCCCCACGGACTTCCGGACGCGTTTCATGACCTGGTCCGCAATTTCGTTTGCGCGGCTCGCGCCGCGTGTGAGGACGTTGTCGACGTACGATCTGTCGGCCAGAATTTGTTCGCGGCGTTTGCGCATCGGGGCGAAATATTCCCAAAGCTTCTCGAAGAGCTCTTTCTTGAAATCGCCGTAGCCGATTCCCCCTTTTAGAAAGCGTTCGCGCATCGTTGCAATTTCATCCTTGGACGCGACAAGTGAGTAGAGCTTGAAGATTGTCGATTCCTGCGGATCTTTCGGCGCTTCCACCGGCGTGGAATCGGTCACAATGCTCATGACGCGTTTTCGCATTTCCTTTTCGGCGCCAAAAATGTCAATGTTGTTCCCGTAGCTCTTACTCATCTTCTGGCCGTCGATTCCGGGCACAGTTTCTGTCGTGGGCTTGATGCGCGCTTCCGGGAACTTGAAGATTGGCCCAAATGCTTCGTTCATTTTAACGGCGAGATCGCGCGTGATTTCGATGTGTTGTTTTTGGTCTTTACCGACTGGCACAACGTCACTGTCGTAGATCAAAATGTCGGCAGCCATGAGTATGGGATAACTGAACAGCCCAACTGTTGCGGGTAGTCCGCGCGCAAGTTTGTCTTTGTAAGAAGTGGCGCGTTCCAGCAAACCCATCGGCGCTACCGTTGAAAGAATCCAGGCTAGTTCTGTAACTTGTGGAACGTCCGAGTGCCGAAAAAACGTGGCGCGCTCGGGATCAAGTCCGCATGCCAGAAAGTCGACTGCGACACGCCGGATGTTCTCGCGCAATAGTTCCGGATCACGCACGGTGGTCAGAGCATGATAATCGGCAATGAAATAAAGCGCTTCGCCTTCGGCTTGAAGCTCGATAGCCGGCCTCATCATTCCAAAATAATTGCCGACGTGCAGGGTACCGCTGGGCTGAATTCCGGATAAAATTCGCATGGGCTGCAACGTTCAACGCTCAGCGTTTAACTTTCAACGTCCAACTAAAAATGTTTCGCCCAGAACTCGCTACCAGACGAGTTCGTCATTTCTCCTGACTTCCTGCTGGCAAACTTGCGCGCCCGACATTAGATAGAGCGCGCAATGGCCGCAAAGAATGCTCAGCCTGTGTCCGTCGTAACCGGCGCAGCCGGTTTTCTGGGATCGCATTTAAGCGATCGGCTACTGGCGGAAGGACACCGGGTAATTGCCATCGATAATTTGATCACCGGCAACAGCGCAAACATCGGGCATCTGGCAGGGAACGAGAATTTCGAATTCATCAAACATAACGTTTCCAATTTCATTTTTCTTCCTGAAGAGAAAATCGATTATGTCTTTCACTTCGCGTCGCCGGCCAGTCCGATCGATTATCTCGAACTCCCGATCCCTACGTTAAAGGTGGGCGCGCTGGGCACGCACAATACGCTGGGCCTCGCCAAGGACAAAAAGGCCGCATTCATTCTTGCTTCGACGTCGGAAGTGTACGGCGATCCGCTCGAGCATCCGCAAAAGGAGGATTACTGGGGCAACGTAAACCCGATTGGTCCGCGCGGTGTGTATGATGAGGCGAAACGTTACGCTGAGGCGATGACAATGGCGTATCATCGCTACCATCGTGTGGATACCAGGATCGTCCGCATATTCAACACATACGGCCCGCGAATGCGGTTGCGTGACGGACGCGTGGTTCCGGCGTTCATCGGCCAGGCGTTGAGCGGTCAGCCACTGACTGTTTTCGGCGACGGCTCGCAAACGCGCTCGTTCTGTTACGTGTCTGATTTGATCGATGGAATTTTCAAACTGACCATGAGCGACTTCCACGAGCCAGTGAACCTGGGCAACCCGCGTGAAATGACAATCAAACAATTTGCCGAGGAAATCATTCGCATCACCGGAACAAAGTCGAAAATCGAATACAAACCATTGCCCATCGATGATCCGAGAGTGCGTCAACCGGATATCGCACGCTCCAAAGAAGTTCTCGGTTGGGAACCGCGAGTCGATTTCGAGGAAGGAATCAAAACAACGATCGAATATTTTAAAGAATCGTTGAAGTCTTGAGGCACCGTAAAATTTCACTGGCGCTTCCGGGTATTTGGATGTGAATTGTGCCATGGTTAAGCGCGCGCTTTGCGTCGCCTTGGGTTTGCTCGGCGCATTATTGCCGGCTGTTGCGCAGCAGCCGCATCATCCGACGAAACGCGAACAGTCGCGGTCCACTTGGAGTGCACCTTTGTCGCTGAGTATTTATCGGCCGAGAATTTCGAGCGCCGTTGATAGTTCACTCCTGCTTCATAACGGCTCGGTGCCGCTTTGGTTGGACAGCCCGCAATTAAGCAACGGGATCATCGATCCCGGCTACGGCTTTGCGAGCTCATGGGTTCAGTTGGGATTCGGGCCCACCGATTTCTTGCCGGCTGCATTCCTCGGCGGCACCCAGCCACCGGCACAAAGGCCCAGCGCTGGCCGCGTCCATGGCACAGATGGCAAGGATCTGGGAGCAGACGCAAAAGATTCCCCCGACGGGATGCTAAGCTCATCGGCGAATCCGATCTATTACGGCGGTGAAGTGGGCTTCTTATACGGCCAGTGGAGCGGCAAAGGCGGCGGCAACATGTGGGAAAGCTACGTCGTAGGAACGGTTGGTAATGATAAATTGCAAATCACAGCCGGCGCGTCCTACGACGAATGGAACCCAAATGGACGCAGCGTGCGGTTTCGCTCGTTCGCCGGTCCAAGATAGGGAAGCTCGCCTGATCTGAATTCGGTCGGGAAATAACTCAGCGCTGCGATGCTAACTTCGTCCATATTCTCACCGTCGGATTGCACGCCGCAGGCGCTGGTGGATTTCGAGAGGCTTGTCGTCGAAGGTGGCGCGGTTACTCGGGAAGGCTTGGGACAAAGGATCCGCGAGGCGTCTCGCCTGTTGTTTCTACGGACGCCAGATGACCAACTCGTCGGTGTCGGTGCGTTGAAACATCCCAGACCCGAGTATCGGAATAGGGTGTTCGCCGATGCGCGAGCAACCGTTTCAGCAAACGAATACCCTGTTGAGTTGGGTTGGGTCGTTGTGGTTAAATCGTTCCAGGGACGCCGACTCTCAACTCGGATCGTTGGCGAGTTACTTCCTTTCGCGAAGAACGAGAACATTTTCGCGACTACCCGGGCGGACGAGCGCGTCCTGAGCTTCGCTTTCGACTATGGATTCAGAATCAACGGGAAATCCTTCCCGGGCGGCCACGGCTACGATCTTGTTCTCTATCTTCGCAACGGGCACGATTTCTTGCGCTGAAGTACAGAACGCTGCTTACTTGGCAACGAATAGGCTGGACGGCAAATAACACATCAGTGCGGGAACCGAAACGAGCGTGCCATCGAATCCAGCGCGAGCGAACGACCTTCCAGTTTTCCGGTGGCGACCGAGTCGACCAGCCTGCGATGAGCTTATCCATGCGTACGCTAGTCGATAGGCTGATTACGATTACCACCGCATACCCGATGGGCCCCGGCGATCACGAGCAAGCCAGTTGCCAAATGCACTCCGGAAGAAACCGCTATAGCGACCCGCGGGCAATAGCGCCCATGACGATGATGGGCATGTAAGGGTCGAAGGTCCGATTAGTGGCTTGGTGAAACTCCGTGTACGCGGCGGCGGAAGAGATCTGAGCCATCGCCCGTGTGAGGCCGATCCAATTAATCATCAGCCCTCCGGTCACCAAAGCTGCCAGCAGCAAGGCGACCAGCTTTATGATAATTCCTATAGCCACATTAATTTTTCAGGTTCTTGTCTGTGTATTCATCCCTTCGAATGAGAAAGCAAGTCTGGGTCATGCCATATCACGCTAAACAAGCAGCGTGCTCTTCTGAGATACGCTGGAATGTTTCCAGGGCGTTGCTAATTGGTAGATCGCTGGCTGCAATGGTGGCATCGAGCGCTCGAAGTCGTGCAACGCATTTCTCGGCGTTCGAAAGACGAGTCGTAATCTGAAAGCTCTTGTGTAGCGCGCCGGCAACAGTGCCTGATCCTGTTAATAGAGCGACAATCGAACAAAGAATGCGCCATCCGCCGACAGCGTCGAGTGCGCGCTGGCCTCCAATAACCGTGCCACCGGCAAGGAGAGTGGCCAATGCTCCGCAAATAATGCTGATGACCAATAAGGCCGTATCCCAGCGACGAGTTCGGGCGCAGTAAAGCTCCGCTCGCCGTAAGGCATCGCGTACCATGCTTAGCAACTCATCCCGCTGTTGAGGCTTATCAGTAGACATACTCTAGAGACCCTTAGCGAAAACAAACTGTGCACGCCTGTCAGGCTTAACTTAAGTTTCGACGCCGCGTGGGCGATCTCGCTAACGAATGAAGCCCACATAAAGCCACAAGAGGGCCATGGCAAGCATTGCCGCGCAATTGGACCAGCCGCCCCATTGAGCTAACAGCGAAGGCACAGCCGGCCTGATCGAAGGTCGTCCGTCAGGATGAGATTGAGTCAACAGCTCCTCGATGTGTGCCTGGTCCTGTGCCACATGTACGGTATAGATCGCGATTCCTGCGCTTGTTGCCGCGGTCAGGATCGTCTGGATCAAAAAGACGAGGGCAACAACCTCCTTTGCGCGCGGAAGCATTTGAGCGTCGCCAGGGCGCGTCAGCATCCAACCAAGTCCGATAACGCTAAAAGTCAGGAATACGGTGTAGAACTTTATGTAAAGGTCCCAACACATCCGCACCGTCACGCCGAGATCCTCATGTCGATGTTTGAGGATCCATTCCTGAGGAGACTCGCTCATTGAACTTCCGTGGTTGCGACTCAATACATCACCTCTGGTCTGCTGCAATAAAGAATATTCGCCCCTATCTTTTCGATTGAAATTGCCCGTCGAACGCTCCTACTATGGGTGCGCCATCCGGACGGGAGTCCCTGATTGAGACCGCTGGCCGAAGTCGCTTCAACGGATTAATACGCATGTCGGCTCGAAAATTCGCTGCGGATAAATTGTTGTGGGAAACGCTTGGACGATGGAAGCGTTCAAGCGCTGAATTGGACCGCATTCAATTCCTGAAGACAGTGCCGTTCTTTGACAGACTCTCGAAACGTCAGCTTAAGACTGTCTCGGGTATCACGTTCGAACGCACGTACGATACGGACGAATCAATTTTTGAGGAGGGACAACCCGGAGCGGCGCTCTTTCTAATTTTGGATGGTAAAGTTGCGATCGAAATTTGCGGCGAGACGAGCACGACGCGCCTGGCGGTTTTAGAAAAGGGCGCGTTTTTTGGTGAATTGGCGCTGCTGGATGATACGCCGCGTTCGGCGAGTGCACGGGCCCTCGAACGCACTCGGACACTGGCGCTTTATCGGAACGATCTTGACGGATTGAGGCATCGGCATCCGCGAACGGCCTGTCAAATTTACCGCTCCCTTGCGACCATGATCGGCGATCGTCTTCGCTCGACAAATGAATTGGTGCAGATGAAAATTCCAGCCGAGACGGCCGACATGGGATGAGCAACGGCCAGGACTTCGAACAGAAAGAGCGAGAACGCAAAACGCGGCGCAGCGTCTTTTCTCTCACATTTTCGATCCTTGTCTTGATTGTGACCGGATTCCTGATCTGGAAATTAAGCGGTCTTATTCTGCCAATCATTGTCGGCGCGTTGCTGGCGTTCCTGTTCCGCCCGGTGAAAGATCGCTTCAGAGTCCGATGGCTCCCTCATGAGCTTCAGGTTCTTTGTTCGTTCGCGGCCATCGGCATTGTCCTGTTTTTCGCGTTCAACACTCTGCGGAAACACATTCCCGATGAAAAGGAGAAGCTAGAATTCAAGGTGCGCCTCCAATACAAATTGAATGAAAGATACCGGCAGTTAATTGCTAAGTCGCCGGAGGGAAAATCAAACGCACTGACGCCGCTAATCGAACAAAACCTCGGTCCCTTGATGGACAAAGTTAATCAGGCGCTCAACCTTAGCCCCGAAGAGCGTGATCTGTTTTTGAAATACGCCGCGGGATACAACGGCAAACCTCCTATTGAAAGTAAATTCGTCGATTACTTTCGAGCGAACCAAAATACCCGGGAATACGCGATTCCGGAAAAGCCTACGGCTAGTGTGGCGTCGCCGACGGCCCCGACTGCAATTGTTACTGCCCAAACTCCGGTCCCGGAGCGGGGGACCAGCCTGGAAAGCAAATTGTCTGCATGGATGCTGGCGCCGTTGATTTTTATTTTTCTCGGTTTCGATAACGGGCAAATACGCCGCTTTTTTATCGGCCTCGTGCCTAATCGCTACTTTGAATTGTCGCTAACGGTGCTTGATAGACTCGACGATGCTATCGGTAGGTACTTGCGTGGGACACTGACGGAATGTTTTCTGGTCGGCCTGTGTCTTACAGTCGGATTGATCCTCCTTGGAATTCCCATGGGCATCGCTGTTGCGATTGGAGTCGTTTCCGGACTTTTGAACGCAATTCCATTCCTGGGGACGGCGATCGCTCTGGGTATTGGAGTTGGTTATGCGTTGATCGCGGAAAACATCAGGCCGCTAATTCCCGGCCTTAACCCGAATGACCTTGCGGTATACGTCGTGATTCTGGTCGTGCTCGTACACATTATAGATGACGTCGTGTTTCAGCCTTTTGTCCTCGGCAGCGCAGTAAATGTGCACCCGCTTGTAGTCGTGATCGCGATCATCGGCGGCTCACTGATCATGGGTTTGTGGGGCATGTTATTCGCTATTCCCACGGTGGTCGTAGTCAAAACTGCAGTCTCGACCTTCTTTAAAGAATTGAAAGATTATCGCATTATTTGATGGCGGCTTTTTTTGAACTACGAGCTTTGCTCGTCAGCGCTGACGTCATCGGCATCGATGTAGAAAGACCCAGACGCGCGTCTCCACCCGTGCCGTTTTGTTTCCAGCCGAGTATATCTACCGGCCAGCACGAGATTGTTACGCATTTGTAACGGTTCTTTGCCGGTAGAGCCTTGACTCGTTAGCGCCAACTCCCTAGAATCCAAACAGAAAGGCCGGATCCACGCTCCTGCTCCAGTCCCTGTTAACCCCGCGGGTCCAAATAGAACAGTGAACCTCCTTGAGATTCTGGAAAAAATATTTGGTGGCAATTTTGCTGCGCTTGCCTCTCAGTTCCTTGGCGAACCCGAATCAAATACCAAGTCAGCCATCACGAGCATGCTGCCTGCTTTGCTCGGTTCCATCGTACAAAAGGGGTCTACTCCGGACGGTGCTAGTGCCTTGATGAGTGCACTGAATAGTCCGCAAGTGGATGCGAACCTCCCCGGCAAAATCAGCGAGCTATTCGCCACTGGCGGCGGGAACCAGTTGGTAAGCGCTGGCTCTGGTCTTCTGAGTTCTCTTGTCGGATCGAAGGTGAACTCGCTTACCGGTGCACTTTCGTTGATGAGTGGCATCAGCGGGTCGTCGGCAACCAATCTCATAGCGATGGCCGCACCTATGATCATGGGCGCATTGAAAAGGGTGGTTGGCGAACAAGGCTTAAATGCTAATGGCCTGATGTCACTTCTTGGTAACCAAACCAAGACGCTGCAGAACGCAATCGATCCCCGACTGAGCCAGGCCATGGGCTTGAACCTGCCCGGCGTTGGACGAGCGGCTACGGCGGCAGTTGATACCGCTTCCAGTGGCCTCAATAAAGCCATACCTTGGATCATCTTAATTCTCGCTGGGCTCCTGGGATTCTGGCTGCTTCGCACGTGCTCATCTGAGAAGGCGCAAAGAGTTGCTGAAGAGACAAAATCTGCGACGACCGCTGCTGTGCAAAACACTACTGAGGCTGCAAAGTCCGCCGTCGCTGCGATGCGCTCGATAAATCTGCCTAGCGGTATGAAGGTCGATGCGCCCCAGGGTGGATTTATCGATTCTCTGGTAACATTCGTGTCAAACCCAAGTTGGGCACCGGGCAAGTCATTTGCCTTCGATCAAATCACATTTGAAACAGACTCCGCCGCGCTGACGCCAGGCTCGGCAGATCAGATAGCGCAGCTCGTGACTGTGCTCAAAGAATATCCTTCGATCAACGTCTCGGTCGAAGGTCACACAGACAATACTGGTGATCCGGCCGTGAACAAGAAGTTGTCAGAAGATCGTGCGGCGTCGGTCAAGGCCGCCTTAATCGACAAAGGATTGCCACCCGATCGGGTGACCAGCATGGGTTGGGGGGCCGAGAAGCCTGTGGCGTCGAACGATACAGAGGAAGGCAAACTCAAGAATCGTCGTGTGGAAATTACGCTGCAAAAGAAATAGCAGCATCATAACAGCCAAGATGTATCCGCCTCTTTTGATTACACACCGGGCGTCGACCCCGTGGCGAGCGACCCCGTTTTTTTCGCACAGCGAAGCTGGAACAGGCTGGGCACGTTTGGAAGGCATTAGAGCCTTTAGGGCTTGAAACTTGGGTCAGGTCACTGAGTTTCTTGGGAATGAAAACGGTCTTCCGCGTTTTTGCTTATCTAAAGCGCTATCCGCTACTGGGGATTGCGACCCTTGTTTGCGCCATCGCGGGCACGCTCATGGTGATCGTTCCCCCTGCGGCAACGAAATATATCCTTGATAACGTCATCACCGGTCATCACCACGAACGTTTGCTCCCTCTGCTTGTTCTAGTGGCTTTCGCGATCCTGGTGCAGCGAGGCCTGGACTATCTCCGCCTGTTGCTCAACAACACCTTCGAGCAAGAAGTAATCTTCGATCTGCGCCGCGATCTGTATTCACACATTCAAACTCTGCCACTGCGCTGGTTTGATAATCGCAACACCGGCGATCTAATGACGCGGATTCTGGAGGACGTCAGCTCGGTGGAGCGCGTCCTGATCGACGGTATCGAGAAAGGCACGGTAGCGGTGTTGCAAATCTTGGTCGTGGTGGCGGGAATGTTTTACCTCAGCACAAAACTGACCTTGGTCGCGCTCGTGCCGCTGCCCTTTCTGGCCGGCGGCGCGCTTTGGTATACGCTCACGGCACATCGACGATACCGGCTACACCGCCGCGCCGCTTCGGCCATGAATTCGCTTCTGCACGACAATCTCTCCGGCATTCGTCAGATTAAAAGTTTTGCGCGCGAGTCTGAGGAAGACGGCCGCTTCAACAAGGAGAGCGGCGAGTTGCAGCGTGCCAGCCTCGTCGTCACGCGGATATGGGCGCTTTATCATTCTTCGATGTATTTGTTCGGCTCGCTTGGCGTGCTGCTGGTGGTGGCTGTAGGAGCGCACGGCGTTTTATCCGGCACTATGCGGCTGGGTGATCTTGGGGCTTTCCTTGTTCTCGCGAGTTTTCTCTACGAACCGGTAGGGAAACTGCATGAACTTAATCAACTGATGCAGGCAGGACGGGCCGCGGGCGAACGTGTTTTCGAAATTCTCGATTCAGCGGGTGAGCCGGCGGGTGGCCAAACTTTTGCTAAGACAGTGCGCGGCGAGATTGAGTTTCGGCACGTCAATTTCAGCTATTCCGCCCAACTGCCGACGCTGATTGACATTTCATTTCACGCGCGACCAGGTGAGACGGTGGCGCTCGTTGGCACGACCGGCGCGGGAAAATCCACGGTAATCAATTTGCTCACGCGCTTTTACGAATTTGATAGCGGCGAGATTTTGATCGACGGAAGTCCGATTCGTGATGCCAGCATTCGCGCGTTGCGACAACAGATCGGGATGGTAACGCAGGAATGCTTTTTGTTTAACGGCACCATTCGCGAGAACCTGCAAATCGGCAGGCCCGGCGCGACAGATGCAGAACTGCTGGAGGCGGCGGAGGTGGCAAACGCGCGTCCTTTCATCGATCGATTGCCGCACGGATTGAGCAGCGTAGTAGGGGAGCGCGGAGTAAAATTGAGCGTGGGCGAAAAGCAGCGCCTTTCGATTGCGCGGGCACTCTTGAAAAATCCGCCAATACTGATTCTGGATGAAGCGACAGCGAGCGTAGACACAACAACGGAGCGACTCATTCAGGAAGCGCTGGAGACCCTGATGTTTGACCGCACCTGCATTATAATCGCGCACCGGCTTTCCACTGTGGTGCACGCAGATCACATTCTTGTGCTTGATCACGGCCGCGTCGTCGAGCGGGGAACCCACGAGCACTTGCTTTCGCTTGGTGGGAAATACGCGCGGTTATGCGAACAAAGCTTGCTCGAAACGAGCGAACCGACAATCGCGTGATGTGCAAGAGTTCCAAGCAGGACAGCGAATAGTTCCTGTGGTTCAAGCGTGCGATCAAGCGCGTCCATTCTGACACGCTTGCGAACAATCGTGATTGTCCAAGGGCCAACTTGTCTGCTAAATTTGGGCACACATTCGCGTTTCCAATCACTCCGGCGAAAATGTGGAGTAATAATTTGTTCCGCGCGTTCTGGTGCATCGCATTTTTGGCGCTGCTTGTTTGTCTTAGCTCATGCGAGGGCGATCCGTTCGATCGCAATTCGAAGGAGATTGCGCATGGCTATCGCTTGAAACGAATCGGTAATTCCAGCCAATTTGCTTTGGTCGCGCCGTACGACATTGGCGGTCTTATGATAGATGAGATCGGTTGGCGTAAGCCGTTCATCCTTTTCCGGGCGTCCGGATCTGAATACTGGGACCGAATTAATACTGATCGCGCCGAACACATTCGCATCAGTGAGGAACAGCGCACGTCAGATCCAGATTACCGATCCATCCCCATTGAAAGTGCGGCCGCCGCATGGGACCACCTCGAACGACACAAACGGATATGGTGATGCGGCCGCTCGGAAATCCTGGAGGCCCGCCTTTGTACCTACTTGTTGCCGTGCAATTCGACGTAGCGCTTGGCCGCTTCGCTCGCGTGATGCGTTGCATGCAGATGATGCCCATGCGCACCATGAGCAAATCGTGCGCTTGAAGCGATTAATTGCTCTTTCTGTATTGCTCGCCCTAGTGCGATTGTCTGGCGCGCTTCTATGGCTTGTTTGGGAATTACTATCCGCTCGACTGGTGGAAGGGGACGAAACCGCGCGTTTACCTGCAATTTTGTGGGCGGGGAATGTTCAAGCGAACTTATACTAAAGTGTAATAGGCAGACGGCCCCGACATCCCTACTCTTGCCCTTGTAGTGGCGAAACCACACTCAGAATCTCTCGATCGCGAGTGAAATCTGTAGCTGAGGTCGTCGACTCCGGGCGCGATGATGGCCTGCGAATAGCGGATAGAAAGAAAGCTGCGCGGTCCACAAAAAATGCTTAGCGACTTTGGTGACTACGAATTGCTGGAGGAAATCGGTCGTGGCGGTCAGGGTGTTGTGTATCGGGCGCGTCAGAAGAGTCTCAATCGCACCGTAGCGCTCAAAGTGATCGGCCTCGGCCCCTGGACCACCGAAACGCACTTGAAGCGCTTTCGCCGCGAAGCGGAAGCCGCCGCTAAGCTTCAACGCCCAGGCATTGTTCCCATTCACGAAGTTGGTGAACAGGATAGCCAGTGCTACTTCAGCATGGATTTCATCGAGGGCGGTCAGCTTGACGAAGTAGTGAAGCGCACGCCTATATCGATCCACAATGCGGCCGACTTAATTGCAAAGTTAGCCCGCACTGTTAATTACGCCCACGAGCACGGTATTCTGCATCGAGACATTAAACCAGGGAACATTTTGCTCGATCAAAAAGGTGAACCGCACCTGACCGATTTTGGGCTTGCTCGATTAGTCGAAGCTGAGAGCACAATCACCCGCACGCTGGATGTGATGGGCACACCCAGTTACATGGCGCCGGAACAAGCTGCCGGTGAACACACAAGAGTAACCGCGGCGACCGATGTTTACGGACTGGGCGCAGTCCTCTACGAATTGCTCACCGGCCGTCCGCCTTTTGCCGGACGAACAAGCTATCAAACAATACGGCTACTGTTGAATACTGAGCCCCGGCAACCACGCCTGTGGAATCGAAAGGTAGATCGTGAGCTTTCCACGATTTGCTTGAAGTGTCTGGAGAAAGATCCGAAGCGCCGTTACTCTTCGGCTCTCGCGCTGGCTGAAGATTTGAAACACTGGCTCGAGCACGAACCGATCCAAGCGCGACGCACTGGCTTCTTCATTCGTGCAGAAAAATGGGTGCGACGCAAACCGACCAGCGCGCTACTTGCGGCGTCCTTGGTCGCGTTGACGGCAGCTGCTGGGTGGATGGTTTGGAAAAGCGAGTGGACCCAGCAACCGGTAAGAAAGGGAATCGCGGTGCTTCCGTTTGACAACCTTAG
>Ga0066903_100001779_pt1 | contig 16196 bp, 15 predicted proteins | sample PanSoiMetaGPlot1_FD_67491 | JGI IMG/M metagenome (GOLD analysis project Ga0066903, IMG submission 67491) | Tropical forest soil microbial communities from Panama analyzed to predict greenhouse gas emissions - Panama Soil - Plot 1 (version 2) | ecosystem: Environmental > Terrestrial > Soil >... | reverse complement strand
CACAAGGAGTGATTCATGCCGCTAGTTCGCAGTGACGACCCACCGCAGTCCCTAGGGACCCCGGCCTGCCCACGTTGCGGTAAGTCTATGCGGCTCGCATGCGCGGAGCCTGCTACGCCGTATATCAACATCACTCAGGCCCGCTATGTTTGCGACTGCGGCGAGAATGTCCGCACTCTGCTAGCGGACAATGATTAGGCCGCATGGGCGGCTCAAGTCTCTCGCTCGCTGCACTCGATCTCCACTTCCGCTAGAGTGTGGCCAAGGCCCGCAGACGCAGCCGGATCTGGGCGATCCCGGACCTCCGCTACTGCGCCGGCCCAAAGAGCGCGGCAATCGGCTGCCAATCTATCGTCGCCGCCGCCTCACGCTGAGATCGTAGTACGGCCGCCGCACCGGGGACTAAAGCTGAAGCCGTTGTCGTCGCCATTGCGGCGCACGACGCGGGCATCGGCCGGGCCGGCGGATCGCGAGGCCGCCTGTTGCGGCGTTGCAACGTCGCAAAACATTCGCGCAACCGTCAGTTGCACGATCGGGCCGATCCATAAAATATTGACGCGCGATGTTGAGAGCCATCGCAGCCGTCAAGCCCAAACTATGCCCCCTTGGGATTGGAGAGGTGAAATGCGTGTCTGGCCTGCGAAGCTGTTCAATCAATCTTCATTGATGTTTGCTGCGGGTGTTGCCTTTGCCTTCGGTAGCGAGGCGCCCGCTGCCCGTGCGGCCGACGCTGAAGCGGTAACGATCGATACGACCCTGATCGTGAAGACGCCGCCCGTGCGTCTCGATAAACCAGCGCACGCGGGCCGCGCCAGTGTCGTTTTGATGACTGGTGGCGATGGTTTGCTGAGCCTCGATGCGACTGGCACCATCACTACTTCGACCGGCAACTTCCTGATCCGCTCCGCTGACCTCTTCCTGCGTCATGGCCTCAACGTCATGATGGCGGACGCCGCGCCGGCGCACCCGACCGGCCTCAATTTCGCAACCCGCCTGGGCGCGACGCACGCCGCGGAATTGCAGGGCTTCATCAACGCGGCCGTCAACCGCTGGAACAAGCCCGTCTGGGTGGTTGGCACCAGCAATGGCAGTATTTCGACCGTAACAGCGGGCGGGTTCCTGCCGGCGCTCGCGGGACTGAGCGGCGTGGTGTTGACGTCGCCGGTGACGAACCTGACCCCTGGCACTCAGCCGACGTTCAACCTTTTTGCGTCGCGCATCGTCGTTCCGGCGCTCGTCGTCTCGCACCAGGACGACCACTGCTCGTTCAGTCCACCTGCCGGCGCAGCGGCGCTGTTCGCGCTCATCCCGTCTGCCAATAAAGCTGCTCGCACGTTTGAGCATGGTCATTCGGTGGCGACCGATCCATGCGGCGCCTTCTCCGAGCACGGCTACGCCGGCATTGAGGACAAGGTGGTCAAGACGATTGCCGACTTCATCCGCGGGGAAGATGCGGATTGATCCGACGCACGCATGTCGCCCACATGAGCGCAGCGATAGGCGGGGTTACTTGCCGTGAGAACGGTCCCGGATTTCGCTTCGCTCATCCCGGCTACGATCTGAGCCTCATGGTAAGGAGCCGCTCGCGACGCCGCGTGTTCACCACCACCAGCCCTGGCGGCGCTGATAATAGTACTGGCCGCTCTGGCGCTGATCGTAGTACGGGCCGCCGCGCCAGGGACCGAAGCCGAAACCGTTGTCCTCGCCATTGCGGCGCGCGACGCGGGAGTCGGCCGGGGCCCGGCGCATCGCGAGGCCGCCCTGTGGCTGGTTGTGCAGCGCCAGGACAAACTCCGTGCGATAGTTCGTCTCGCGGTGCAGCGGCTCGTCCGAGATGATGATCGAGGATCGCGGCAATGCGGTCGGCGCGATCCGATCGAGCACATCCTGCGGGATGCTGATACGGTCGAGCGCGGCCTTGGCGTCGTTCCCGTTGTCGATGGTGACGGCGGTCCAGCGCAGGCCTCCGCCGTTACCCGCCACCGCCGTGAACACATGCGTGCCGATCGGCTTGTCCGGATTGCGGATCGTGACCGGGACCTCGACGGTCGTGTCGTACATCACGCCCGCCTCCGGCGCCCGCTTTTGCGTGGGGCGCCGCACGTAAAGCTTCTGCGTCGCGCGGCTGATGAAGACCGAGACCGGCTCGAGCGCGAGCTTTGCCTCGAGCGCCGCCTTGGCGGCCTCGGCCCGCCTAGCCTCCGCGGTCTTGGCGGCCTCCTGGGTCGCCGCCGCTGCGTCGAGCTTCGACTTGGCGTTGGCCTCGGCCGTGTCTAGCTGCGCCTGCAGCTCCGCGACCTGGGTGGCGGCCTTCTGCTTCGCCTCCTCGGCCCGCGCCGTGGCTTGATCCGTCTTGGCAGCGGCGAGCGCCTTCTCGGCCGCCGCGAGCGCGGCGTCGGCGCGGGCCTTGAGCCCTTTCAGCTTGCGCAGCGACGCCGTGAGCGGCGCCGCCTCGCGCGCCGCTGCTGCGGCGGCGTTCTTTGCCTCAAGGGCCGTCTTGGCGGCCGCGTCCGCCTCGCGCGCGAGCGTTTCGGCGCGCGCCGGCACCGCCGCGATGGCCTCCGGCTTCGGTACGAACAGCGCCGGATGGGAAAACTCGACCGGCTCCGCGTCATCGGGCGCGATGATCACGCGCATGCCGGTCCGCACCTTGTCGAACAGCTTCTCCGCAAAGCCGTAGGGCATGCGCACGCAGCCGTGCGAGGCTGCATAGCCGGGCAGCGGCCCGCCGTGCAGCGCGATGCCCGACCAGGTGATGCGCAGCATGTTCGGCATCCAGGCATCATCATAGAGGTTCGAGTGGTGGTCCTTGTCCTTCTCCAGGACGCTGAACACGCCGGCCGGCGTCTCGCGGCCGGTCGTCCCGCTCGATACCGGCGCGCGCAGGATCCAGCCGTCCTTGTCGTAAATGGTCACGTGCTGGCTCTTGATCGACACGATCGCCATGAGCGGTTCGCCGGCGGTACGCGGGGCCGCCGTTTCGGTAGTGTGCTCGGAACGCGCCGGACGGGCCGCGGCGTCGGGGGGCGGCGCCGCGGTCAGCGCCGTCAGGCCGGCCGTGGCCGCAAGCGTCACAATGGCGCGGGACCGCCATCGCCGGATCGCCTCGGTGGATTGCGCGGTCGTGGATCGATTTGTCATGCTATGCCCTTGAAAATGCTTCCCTGGGCGTCCGCCAGAGGGGGAATCGCGGCGAACAACACCGGGAGCCGGTTCATGGTTCCCGTTTTTACGGCCCGCGGTCAATAGACCCTTTCGCGGGGCCGTTTCGCGAGGGGTACCAGGCTGTTGGGCGGACGTCGAGATCGTCCTCGCGGGTCTTTCGTTAGAAGGTGCCAGAATTTCCCAACCGCGGCCCGCGCGCGCTCAGCGCATCCCGAACGCGATCTGTTGAATTGGTGGTATTCAGACCCTGACCTAAAGGCTCTTGGCCAAAAGGGACGGTCAACGTGCACCGCCGGATTGCAAATTCAGATCGGCAGTCTTCAGCGCAAACTCTGCGATAGCGAGATACGAACTCGTCCGTTCTACGATTTGGAAGGTGTCCGCCAGCGCCTGCCAGACTTGTGAATTCCAAGCAAAAACAGCCTTGTCCTCTGAGTCGGTGGCGCGCTTGAACAGCGTGCGGGAGCGCCCCGCGCGTTGCAGGCATTGGTGCGATCGCGAGGCATGTATCCCGGGCGTGTGATGGAACCGGCGCAGGGCCGGCTCAGACAGTCTGGCGGGATTCCGCTCACCCATGCGCGCGACCTGGATGATTTCGTTCGCCACAACAGCTCTCAGCCTGAGCGGCCAATCCTCGCCGTGAAGCGTCCGGAGTGTGTCGTCGAATGCGTCGAGGACTCGCGAGGCGGAGCATCACAGGTCGTGCTGACCTCAGCAGCGCGCACCTGTCCCCGTTCCACGTTGCCAGTTGGCGCGGACCGCTGGCTTCAGCGGCGGCTCCGCCGCGTGTGAACGGTCAACGATCGCGCGGCGCCGCCAAAAAAAGTCCCCCGCCCGTGGAGCGGGGGAGAGTAAGGGAGGAGCGCGAACCCGGGGTTCGCGCACAGCTTTTGTCGCTTCAAGTTTCGATTCGGTTCTCTGGTAATTATCCACCGCGCATGGGCCGGGCTGGAGACGCCGACCCCTGCGAAACGCGCGCCCTCCGGTCGTACGTCCTGCCGATTCGGGACCTCAGTCTCGGGACCAAAGGAGCGGGGGCAACGGGTTCCTTTGACGAGGTGAAAGCGCCGTAATCCCAACAGCTTCGGCCGTGCGCCCGCGTCGATTTCACAATGACCAGCCCGGGACATCCGGCTGATTCTCGCCGCCCACTCGTTTGCACACAATCCGGCTCGTTCGATCGCCCGCAGACGCGAACGATCACCAGCGGACTTCGCGCTCGAGGAGGCAGCGATGGGAACGCAGCGGATTGAGGAGAGACTTCGGAGCGGTTGGCGGATCCTCGCGGCCGGGCTGGTCCTGGCCGTTCTCCTCTTTGGTCCGATCGCGCTCGTGGCGACGCTCGCAAATTCCCCGCCGAGGGACATATCGGCGGCCGACTTTACCGTGACCGAAGGTATCGCCCCGATTGCCCGAACCGGACCGACGAACCAAGGCGACGTCGGCAACTTTGCCTTCGGCTATGTCGAGTTCGACGTTGACCCGAAGCGGCCGGGCGGAGTGACAGGGTTCGATTCCTGGCCGCCAAGTTCACCGCGTCGGTAGTGCATGGCGCGTGCAGCGGGGCTTTCCATGAACGAGAGGCGTTTGCCCGACTGCAGGCCGCCGCGGCGCGACGAGAGCATTACGTCCGCAGCCTCGCACCCAGAGCTCACCACCGGAGATCTTGCCATGCGACCTCGAGTTCATGTTCCGCTTACGGCGTCCGATGCTGCCACGGTATCGCTTTGGCGGCGAGGTGTGATCGCGGCCTGGGCCCTGGTCGCCGTCGCCTTCGTGGCATACGCAAGCTTGTCGCAACGCGCGGAGCTCAAGGAGCAAACCGCGGCCAAAGATGCACCGTCATGCATGCAATGGCACCAGGCCGCGAGTGGGGCGGTGATGCGACTGGCACAGAGCACCCTCGATGCCGAGCTGCGGCAGATCAATGACGCGGTCTTTCGCATCCGGCGTGCGCGCCAGAATTGCGAAGAAGGATGGTTGAGTCTCGCCTGTCAGGACTATGACGCGGTGGTCCGGAGCGTGCCCGGCTATGCCGGTTCAATCGACGAGTCGCTGTTCGCCTGTGAACGCATGCCCGGGCAGGTGGGTCGACGAACTGGGTTGCCCAAATAGCGAGTTCCTGACCGGACGACGAGCGCCGGCAAAGAGCGGTGATACTCAATTCATTGCAGCCAAGGTTTCCACCATCGTGAGATTGCTCACCCTAATGATGCCGATGCCCGGATAGTCGAGGTCGATCGTCATCCACAGAGCGACCGCAAGAACGGCACCGTAGACGGAGTCGAGCACAGAGAACCGACGCCCCACGCGACCATTGCCGAAGCCAAGCATACCAACGCCGATTGCCGCCGTTCCCAGGAGCATCGTCATGATCGGAATGGGCAGATGTCTTCTCGCCATGGCGAGGTGCGCCGAATGCAGGTCGATGACCTCGTTGATCGGCGGCAGAACTACCGCCATCAATGGCGCGTTGTCCTGAGTGGCCTTGATCGCCGGTCTCCACATTCGTTCGTGCAAGCCACTTACCTTGGCGAGCAAAGGCTCAATCTGATCGCGTCCTTCGCGACTGAGCAACGTGACCCGGTCGGCGGTGTATTCTTTCAGCGCCGCCTTCAGTTCGCCGCGTTGAGGTTCGGCGATGGCATCGGCCCTCAAGTAGGCGGTCCCGAGGGCGTTGCCCTCCTTCACAATGATGTCCAGCCGATCGATAAAGCGCGATGCTGCCCCTGAAAATGCAAAGCCGACCAAAAACGCAACCAGAGCGGCCGTGGATGTCCGAACCAGGGCTACTTGTCGGTCGAAAGCCTCATCGGCCGAGCGGGTCAGTGAACCTAGCCAAAAACCAATCTCGTGAGCGGCGACAACTCCGGCGATTAGACCCAACGCGACCAGCAGCTCGGTCATTCGTGGCCCCCTGAACGCGTGGCAGGTCAGTGCGTCGGAGTAGGTTTGCGGCCGGTAACTCGTATCATGGCGACTTAGGTGTCCTGGGTGCGATACTCTCGGGATTGCGCAAGTAGATGAACCAATAGACGGCGCCCACCATGATCGAGCCGCCGATGATGTTGCCAATCGTGACCGGCAACAGATTGGCGAACAGGAAATTGCCCCACGTCAGCGCAGGAAAATCGGCTGCCGTCTTGCCGATCGACGCCCAGAACGAATCGGGAGCGCCGGCCTTGATGAACAATCCCATCGGGATGAAGTAGACGTTCGCGATGCTGTGCTCGAACCCCGATGCAACGAAGGCCGTAATGGGCGGAACGATGGTGACGACACGATCGATCGTGGTGCGGGCGCTGTAGCACATCCAGATCGCCAGACACACCAGCGCGTTGCACATGATTCCGAGCGCCAAGGCGGGAACGACCGCAAGGGAAGTCTTCGCGTGCGCCGTGCTCAAAGCGGCAAGCCCCACGGACCCGGCGCCAAACGAATACTGCGTCGTGTAGAACATGAGCGCTGCGGTGAGGAGCGCGCCGACGCAGTTGCCGACAAACACAATGGCCCAGTTTTGCAGCAGGTCGCGTGTCTTCACCTTGCCGCTCGCCCAGGCCATGACGATGAGATTATTGCCTGTGAACAGCTCGGCACCAGCGACCACGACCAGAACGAGACCGACCGAAAAGGCAAGGCCGCTCAGAAGACGCACGAGCCCATAAGGCAAGCCGGCGGCAAAAGCGGGCGCCCCGTCGGCCGCCGCAACGGTGATGCTCCCGGCGCTGACCGTCGTTGCAAAGATCGCGCCGAAGGCGATAAACGCGCCGGCCAGGACGCTCAGCACCAGCACCGTCAACGGATCGGTCGTGGCCTTCTTGACTCCGCTCTCTTCGGCGCGCGCCGCCATGGCCGCCGGCATGATCGCGTCGAATGTGACAAGCTGGGGCGCCTGGCTTGGTTTCGGGGCCGACCATTGATCCTGCACGGAAGACTCCCGCCACATCAACCTGCGCCGGTTGCGGCCAAAAGGCCGACAATCTGCACGGCGATGACCTTCACCATTGTCATGGACGGGAAGATCATCGCGTAGCCGATATCGGGCCGCTCGGTCGGCGCCATGCGCGTCGAATACACCAGGATGGCGGGATTCCCGGTCGCGCCCGAGGCGACGCCGAGCAGGTCATCGAAGGGGACCTTCAGGAGGTAGTAACCGACCAGCAACACGATGGCGACCGTCGTCAGCAGGACTGCGGCGCCGATGAACAGCATGGTCAGTCCGGATTCGGCGACCGTGCGCACAAACGGCTGTCCGGCATTGATGCCGACCGCAGCCAGGAACAAGGCCAAGCCGAAGTTCCGGAGCACGATATTTGCGGGCAGCGGCATCACCCAGAGCAGCGGGCCGGTTCGGCGGAGTTTGCCGACGATGAGAGCAACGAGCAGCGGTCCGCCGCCGATGCCGAGCGTGACGGTGCCGACGCCCGGAATTGGAATTGGGATGAGCCCGAGCAACACACCAAGGACCATGCCGAGCCCCAGCGAGACATAGCTGAACTCCGCAGTCGCTTTCACAGTGTCGCCGAAGAACCGCCGGATATCCTCTTTGTGGTCGGACGGCGTCAGCACGCCGACGCGATCGCCAAATTCGAGCGTCAGGTCGGGCGAGGGGACGATGTCCGTATCGTAACGCCGGACATGCAGAAGATGCGTCGGAAAGCCGGCCGGCATGGGCAGTTGCGCCAGCGGCACGCCGACGAGGTTGGCCTTGCCGACGAAAACGCGGATGTAGTCGAGGGCGGAGCGATCCTTGATGATCCGGCCGGGCTCCAATTTTCCCAGGCGCGCTGCGGCCTTGGTGATCGCGTCCTGCTGGTCGGCGATGACCATCAGCGCATCTCCGGATGCCATAACGAGATCAGCTGAGGGCACAATATTCTGATGGTCCTTGCGAACCATCGTCACCTGCACCCCGCTCGGCAATTCCTTGCTGACATCCTCGAGCGTGCGCCCCGCGCAGTCGATTCCCAACGTGACTTCGCCCATGTGGAAGCGCTGCGCCTTGGGCGGGAATCTCGGCTGGACGCGGCGGGTCAGGAAATAGATGCAGAGGATCGGGCCGATCACGCCGAATGGATAGGCAATGGAGTAGCCGATCGAGGGCTCGTTGTTGTGCATGACATCGAGGGCCGCCTGCAGCGTAGCGGTGCTGGTCATCGATCCCGCAAACATGCCGAGCGTGTGACCGAGCTTGATCCCGAAGGCCTGCCCCAGCCCTAGCGCGACCAGGAGGCCGGCGATGACGGCGACAAGCGCCAGCAGATTGTATCTGCGCCCGGCGGCGCCGGTCATTCCCTCGAAGAATTGCCGCCCATAGAGGATACCGATTCCGTAGAGGAACATGATCAAGCCGATGAGGCCGATCGGTCCGGTGATCTGGGCCTTGGGAGCGAAGGCGCCAATGACCAGGCCTACGAACAGGACCGCGCCGACGCCAAGCGAGAACCCGCCGAGATTGATCTGGCCGACCAGGTAGCCGATGCCGATGGCGAGGAACACCGCAAGGATCGGCTGCGTCCCGATGATTTCACGCGCTAGGTCAAGCATCACACGGTCTCCAGCTCCAGAATTGTGCCTCCGGCTATCGCAGGCGGTTCAACGGGCGCGACACCCCGCCGCGCGAAACTGATCGAGCACGCGATTGACGAGCTCAGGACCAGGCCTCGGGGTGTTTGCGTGCCTGTATTCGAGCTCCATCGCCTTCCACTTGAAGGCTCCAAGCTGATGGAATGGCTGTACCTCGACCCACTCGACGTTCCGCATCGGAGCAACGAAGCGGGCGATCTTCTCGACATTGGCGGGATCGTCGGTGAGGCCCGGCACCAGCGTGAAGCGGACCCACACGGGCTTGCCGAGCGCGGCAAGCCGCTCGGCGAAGCGTAGCGTCGGCGCCAAATCGCGGCCGGTCGCCTTGCGATATGTTTCGGGGTCGCCGCTCTTGATGTCGAGCAGCACGAGATCGAGACAGGACAGATATCGCTCGTCGGCGCGGTCGCCGAGAAAGCCCGAGGTTTCGATCGCCGTATGCAGGCCCATCTCCTTGGCCGCGGCCAGGATTCGCCGCGTGAAGGCGAGTTGCACCATCGGCTCGCCGCCCGAGATGGTCAGGCCGCCGTCAAGCAACCGCAGTGCGGGCAGAAATGTCCCAAGCCTGTCGATGACCTGCTGTGCCGAGACGTACGTCCCGTCCTTCAGGTGCCAGGTATCGGGATTGTGGCAGTAGGAACAGCGAAGCAGGCAACCCGATACGAACAGCACTATGCGTAGCCCCGGCCCGTCGTAGCGGGATGACGTCTCGTAGGAATGCACGTAGCCGAACGCGCCTTCGCCCTCATCACGAAGGTCGCTTTCATCCGGCGCGTCCGGCGAGATGTCGACACGCAAATCATGCCGGCTGCCCGCCTCGAGGGTGCCGAGCTGTGACATCGCGTCCTCCCGTTCTCAGACCTGGCCGTGGAAAGTCCGGCTGATCACATCCCGCTGCTGCTCAGGCGTCAGGCGGACGAAGTTGACGGCGTAGCCCGAGACTCTGATCGTGAGCTGCGGATACTTGTCGGGATTCTTCATCGCGTCCTCGAGCGTCTCCCTGTCGATGACGTTCAAGTTCATGTGGAAGCCGCCCTGGTCGAAGTACATGTCGATGGCCTTGACCGCGGCGTTGATCAGCTCCTTGTCCGACAGGTGCGCCTTCTGCGGGGCGACAGAGACCGTGTAGCTGATGCCGTCCTGCGCGTCCCTGTAGGGCAGTTTTGCGACCGACAGACAGGACGCGAGCCAGCCATGACTGTCGCGGCCGTGCATCGGGTTTGCGCCCGGTCCGAACGGCTCGCCCTTGCGGCGGCCGTCCGGCGTATTGCCGGTGTGCTTGCCGTAGACCACGTTCGACGTGATGGTCAGCACACTCTGCGTGTGAGTGGCATTGCGATAGGTCGGGTGCTTGCGGATCTTGCGCATGAATTGGGTGACGAGGTCCGCGGCGATGCTGTCCACGCGGTCGTCGTTGTTGCCGAACTGGGGAATCGAGTTGGTGCCGTTGAATTCGGTCCGATAGTCGACGGCCAGTCCGGTGTTGTCGCGGATGACGTGGACCTTGGCGTATTTGATGGCAGCCAGGCTGTCGGCGACGACTGAGAGGCCGGCGATTCCGAACGCCATGGTGCGCAGGATGTCGCGGTCGTGCAGCGCCATCTCGAGCCGTTCATAGAAGTACTTGTCGTGCATGTAATGGATGCAGTTCATGGCGTGCACATAGGTGCGCGCGAGCCACTCCATCGTGTTGTCGAACTTCGCCATCACCTCGTCGTAATCGAGCACGTCGCTGGTGATGGGCGGTGTCCCCGGTGCGATCTGTTCACCGGACATTTCATCACGTCCACCGTTGATGGCGTAGAGCAGGGCCTTGGCGAGGTTCACGCGTGCCCCGAAGAACTGCATCTGCCTGCCGAGCTTCATGGCCGACACGCAGCAGGCGATGCCATAGTCGTCGCCCCAGTAGGGCCGCATCAGGTCATCGTTCTCATATTGCAGCGAGGACGTATCCTTGCTGACCTTGACGCAGTAGCGCTTGAAGTTTTCCGGCATGTGTTTCGACCAGAGGACCGTGATGTTCGGCTCCGGTGCCGGTCCGAGATTGCTCAGCGTGTGCAGCATGCGATAGCTGCTCTTGGTCACGAGCGGCTGGCCATTGAGGTCGATGCCGCCGACACACTCGGTCGCCCAGTACGGATCGCCGCTGAACAGCGCGTCGTACTCGGGCGTGCGAAGGAAGCGTACGATGCGCAGCTTCTGCACGAGCTGGTCCCACAGCTCCTGGGCGCCCGCCTCGTCCAGCAGACCTTCTTTGAGGTCGCGCTCGATGTAGACGTCGAGGAAGCTCGAGATGCGGCCGATCGACATCGCTGCGCCGTTCGCTTCCTTGATCGCGCCTAGGTAGGCCAGATAGGTCCATTGCACCGCCTCGTGCGCATCTTTCGCCGGGCGGCCGATGTCGCACTCGTAGAGCTTCGCCATCGCGACCAGATCCTTCAGGGCGCGGATCTGATCGGCCAGTTCCTCCCGCTGCCGAATCACCTCGTCGGTTGGCCACATGTCGTCGATCTGTGCGCGTTCCTCCTTCTTGGCCTCGATCAGGCGGTCGACGCCATAGAGCGCGACACGGCGATAGTCGCCGATGATCCGGCCGCGGCCATAAGCATCGGGCAGACCGGTAATGATGCCCGACTTGCGGCAGCGCATGATTTCCGGCGTGTAGGCGTCGAACACGCCGTCGTTGTGGGACTTGCGGTATTTGGTGAAAGTGTCGTGCACTTGGTGATCGGCCTCGAAGCCGGAGGCCTTCAGTCCGGATTCGACCATCCGCAATCCGCCGAACGGAAAGATTGCCCGCTTGAACGGCGCGTCGGTCTGCAACCCGACGATCATCTCATTGTCGCGGTCGATATAGCCGGCCTTGTGCGCCAGCAGGGTCGAGGGAGTTGTTGCATCGACGGCAAGCACGCCCTTCTTCTGCTCATCCTTGAAGTAGGGCTGAAGCTTGGCCCAGACCGCCTTCGTCCGTTCGGTGGGGCCGACCAGGAATTCTTCGGTCCCTATATAGGGCGTGACGTTATGATGGATGAAGTCGCGCAGATCGACACTGCTGCACCAAGCTCCCGGCTTGAAGTCCCGCCAGCAGCGCTCGTCCTTTGCGCTCTTCGAAAATCCCGCCGTTCCCTCCATGACACTTCTCCCTTGGACTAGCCGAGCCGTGACCTCTTCGCGGGCCTCGGCATGACCGGTGCAGACCGAGACCTGGATCAGGCAAATGACAGCACTCGCAGCACCGAACGATTTGCGATCGCTGCAAACTCGACCTCGCTTTCACCAGCCACGCTGATGTGTCGTTGCCTTGAAGGCGTAAGGCATTAATCTCCGCACGTATTACGCTGCAGAGATGCTTTTTTGGTCCATTATGTGAATGGAAGCTTCGCTTACCGGAACGGCTAGGCGCGATATACTTCCGTTTAGCCGTGATCGGGCGCCGCAGCTGTCGTCCTTGCGCTGTTCACGATTGTTCTAGCGCGACGAAGTGCGCGCGACGTTTTTACTGCGGAGCGCGACAGAAAAAGTCCCCGTCTTTGAACGCGGCGTCAGGACCTCAGCGATCGCGCAGCCGATGCTCCAGTTTCAAGTGTCGATCAGCAGGCGGCGAGCCGGCGTATCGGCCGGCGAGGCGCGTGACCGATGACGCTCAGCCTGTCTGCGCGCCGTGATGGCGAACAACCGCACGCCTCATCGACCGACGACCAGATCGCGCGCCTCGCTGAACCAGTCACCTCCGGCTCCATCATCCATTGCTCCCAAGACTTCAGTCTTGGTTGGCCAAGCCAGCCACAAAAGACATTAGGTTGCAGTGACTTAGCGCCGCAACCCAGACCGAAGGCCGGGGTGCCTCAGGACCTCCGGCTGATTTATCGCGCGCTCATTCCGCAACAGATTGCCCTCCGCCGCGGGCACAACCCGCCCGATCCAAAAAAGAGGCCCTGCAGGGGGGATGACGGTCATGCAACACAGCTTGGAATTAGGGAGTGCTCCCGCAATGTACCGCGTGTCGTCGGCCCAGAAGGCGCCCGATGAGGCTCTGATCGCGTTGATCGCCAAAGGTCACAAGCGCGCCATGGAGCTGTTGTTCGCGCGGCACAGCGTGCGCGTCCATCGCTTCGTTTGCCGGCTGACCGGGGATTCTCTCCTCGCCGAGGAGATCGTCAGCGACGTGTTCCTTGCCGTGTGGCGCGGTGCCGAAAATTTCGCGGTCAAGTCACGCGTCTCGACCTGGCTGCTGGCGATCGCGCGCCACAAGGCAATTGCGGTGCTCAGGCGAAGAAAGGAACTACAGCTCGACGACGAGGACGCGGCGGCTATTGCGGATGGCGCAAACGGCCCCGAAACCTCGGTCCAGGAGGCGAACCGCAGCGCCATCATCCAGCAGTGCCTGAAGCGGCTCTCGCCGTCGCACCGGGAGATCATCGATCTCGTCTACTACCACGAGAAGTCGGTGGCCGAGGCGGCACAGATCGTCGGCATCCCGGAAGGAACCGTCAAGACGCGCATGCTGCGCGCGCGCCTGCGCATGGCCGAACTCCTGAAGGACGTTGGCGTCGATGGCCTTCACGCATGCTGATGCGGACGAGTGCGAGGACGTCGGACATGTGCAAATGTGATTTGGATGCGACCATAGGAAGGTAGCCGATCATGTGCAACAATCGATCCATCCGCGCGGTCCTGTTGGCCTTTGCGGCGATCTGCCTGAGCGCGACCGTCGGCGATACCGCCGGCGCGTCCTTTGCGCGCGGATGTGCGATACGCGACCTGCAGGTCCTCATGCTGATCGAGGAGCGCGAGCGCGCCGATGCGGCGGCCATGCCGAACGTGACCGATGCGATGATGAATGCGCGAATGGTCTGTGACGAAGGGCGCATTGCGGACGCGCTGGCGCTTTACGAGGCCATCGCGCGGGCGCTGACGTCCCTTCCGGCACTGTCCGGCCGGATCGAGTGAAAGGCGTTTCGACGCGAGCGAATCGCGCGGCATTGCTCGTCGTCAGCTGAAGTTGTCGGTACACACTACATGGTCGGTGAGCGGACGAGCTTGCGGCACTGCCACTGAGCGCGCGACTTGCGCTGACGGGGCGCGCCGAGCCTTAAGCAAAGCCAGCAGAACGGCGAGCGGCAGAACTTCGTGCGTAGCCTCGACCGTTTCATCGAGATCAGGCGGAAGCGCGGGCGTGCGCGAAAGAGAGCAAAGCCATTCGCAGTCATCTTGAATGAGACACCGGACGCTCCATTGCTGCAATTCAAGCGCGAGCAGTGCAAAGGCGGCGTCGGTCCAGGCACTTGAAGCGATCAGCCGATCGACCTTCGCCTTGGCACCGGGGCTTTGCTCGGCGAAGCGCACACAGGCCTGCGCGATCATCTGGCTGACTAGATCCGATGTGACCGATCTGGCTTGCCGGAGCTGATGCTCCAGTCGATCAAGCGGATGCTCGTATGGGGGGCGATACAACATGGCACCCTCACGACAGGGGCTGCCGATCCAATGCGAAAGCCTCGCCGAGAAGATGGGCAAAGCGCCATAAAGAAGCGAGACGGACCGAGCACCAACGTTATAGGGATTTCGTGAGCGCCAGCGGGGCATCTTATAAAGTTCTGTAAAGCGAACCAGTTTTATAGGATTCCTATAACGTTGATCGGCGCTCCGCCTCGAAAATATATGCAACAAGTGGCAATTCCTCGCTGCTCGGGCGAGGCCTCAGGTCCACGCACCTCTTGAGTTCGCCTCGCCTGCCCGCCCGGGCAATGCATGCGCCAGCCGGCGTGGCAAGGCGCACGCGGAAGGAGGCGTTCGATGCTGGACATCATCATGCTGGCCGTTGGTCTCGGCTTCTTTGCGCTGTCGATCGGCTACGCGTTCGCCTGTGAACGGCTCTGAGGGGAGACGGCCATGATCTTCGACTATTCGCTCGCCTCCCTCGTCACCGTGGGGCTGACGATCTACCTGACCTACGCATTGCTGCGGCCCGAAAAGTTCTAGAAAGGCGCACGACCATGACCGTCATCGGTTGGATCCAGATCATTCTTTATTGCGCAATTGTGGTCGCGCTGGTGAAGCCGCTCGGCGCCTACATGACGCATGTCTTCAACGGCGAGCGCACGTTCCTGTCGCCGGTCCTGCGGCCGGTCGAAGTCGTGCTTTACAAGATCGGCGGCGTCCAGGAGACGCGCGAGCAGCATTGGCTCAGCTACACGGTCGCCATGCTGCTCTTCCACGTCGGCGGCTTCCTTATCCTTTATGCGCTGCTGCGCTTGCAGGCCTTCTTGCCGTTCAACCCGGCGGATCAGTCCGCGGTCGCCGAGGATCTCTCGTTCAATACCTCAGTCAGCTTTCTCACCAACACCAACTGGCAGAACTACGGCGGGGAAAGCACGCTCTCCTATCTCGCACAAATGCTCGGACTGACGCACCAGAACTTCCTGTCGGCGGCGACCGGCATCGTGCTCGCGGTCGCGCTGATCCGGGGCTTTGCTCGCCATTCCGTCCAGACCGTCGGCAACTTCTGGGTCGATATCACCCGTTGCACGCTCTACATCCTGCTGCCGGTCTGCATCGTCTACGCGCTGTTCCTTGTCTGGCAGGGAATTCCGCAAACGCTCGGCCCTTATGTCGAGGCGACGACGCTGGAAGGCGCCAAGCAGACCATCGCGGTCGGGCCGGTGGCCTCGCAGATCGCCATCAAGATGCTCGGCACCAACGGCGGCGGCTTCTTCAATGCCAATGCCGCGCATCCGTTCGAAAACCCGACTGCGCTGTCGAACTTCGTGCAGATGGTCTCGATCTTCGCGATCGGCGCTGCGCTGACCAACGTGTTCGGCCGCATGGTCGGCAACCAGCGCCAGGGTTGGGCGATCCTCGCCGTCATGGGCGTGCTGTTCATCGCCGGCGTTGTCGTGGCCTATTGGGCGGAAGCGCACGGCAACGATGCATTCACCGCGCTCGGTCTCACGGGCGGGAACATGGAAGGCAAGGAGGTCCGCTTCGGCATCGTCGCGTCCTCGTTGTTCGCAGTCGTTACGACGGCCGCGTCCTGCGGCGCCGTCAACGCCATGCACGACTCGTTCACCGCGCTTGGCGGCATGATCCCGCTGATCAACATACAGCTCGGCGAGATCATCGTCGGCGGCGTCGGCGCCGGCATGTACGGTATGCTGCTGTTCGTCATCGTTTCGATCTTCGTGGCCGGCCTGATGGTCGGGCGCACCCCCGAATATGTCGGCAAGAAGATCGAGGCCAAGGAAGTCAAGATGGCGATGCTTGCGATCCTGATCCTGCCGCTGATGTATCTCGGCTGGACGGCGGTTGCAGCGGTCATTCCGGTCGCGGTCGCCGCCACCAACAATCCCGGTCCGCATGGCTTCTCCGAAATCCTCTACGCCTACACCTCGCAGACCGGCAACAACGGATCGGCCTTCGCGGGCCTGAGCGGCAACATCCTGTTC
>Ga0066903_100001778_pt1 | contig 16199 bp, 9 predicted proteins | sample PanSoiMetaGPlot1_FD_67491 | JGI IMG/M metagenome (GOLD analysis project Ga0066903, IMG submission 67491) | Tropical forest soil microbial communities from Panama analyzed to predict greenhouse gas emissions - Panama Soil - Plot 1 (version 2) | ecosystem: Environmental > Terrestrial > Soil >... | reverse complement strand
CTCGAAGGCGTCTCGAGCATTCTGTTCCGCCAGCTCTCGATCGTCGTCTGCTTCTCGCTGGCGATGTCGCTGTTTGTCGCGATCACGTTGGTGCCCGTTCTGTGTTCGCGTCTGCTCGTCTTACCGCCGCCGCCGGATCAGCGGAAAGGCCTCGGCGGACAGCTCTACACGTTCAGCGAACGAGCGCTCGAGGGTCTGGATAACGGATATCGGGCGTTGCTGCACTGGGCGCTCAACCATCGATGGGTGGTCGTGAGTGCCAGTGCCGCCTCCGTCGTCGCGGCGGCGCTGATCTTCCCTACCCTGCCGACGGAATTCGCCACGCAAACCGACGAAGGCCAGGTTCAGGTGAGCGCGGAGCTCGCGCAAGGTACGCGTATTGAGATCACCGACCCCGTTCTGCAGAGGCTCGAGCGCATGATCAGCGAGCTCGTTCCCGAAGCCACCGACGTTATCGTGAATGCCGGCGGCGGTGGGCCCGGTTTCGGAGGACCCGGTGGCAGCGGCGCCGTCAATCGCGGGCAGCTGCAGCTGCTCCTCAAGCCGAAGGATGAGCGGACGCGCACCAGTGATCAGATCGCGCAGGAGTTGCGGCGACAGCTCGCCGGCATCCCCGGTGTGATCGTGCGGGCGAACGCCTCAGGTGGCAACCAACAGATGAACCGCTTCCTGTCGGGTGGCAACAACGGCGGCGGCCGTTTGTCGCTGGAAATCCGCGGCGACAGCCTCGATGATGCGCGAAAGATTTCGCAGGCAACCAAGGATCTCCTCGACACGGTGCCTGGCGTCGCTGATGCGCGACTCGGCCGCGATGATGGGCGGCCAGAGCTGGCGGTTCGCGTCGACCGCGCGAAGGCGGCACTGCTCGGCGTCAGCGCTACGACGGTGGCAAATACGATTCGCACCAATATCGCTGGAACGCAGGCGGCGTTGTACCGCCAGGGCGGACAGGAGTATCCGATCATCGTTCGCTTGCGTGAGGATCAGCGCCAGGTTGTCGGCGACGTCAGCGACGTGCTCGTGAGCACGCCACAGGGACAGGTGCTGCAGGCGAAAAACCTGATTCGCGTCGAGGACGCCGTCGGACCATCGCAGATTCAACGCAAGAACCAGCAACGCATCGCCTATGTCAGCGCCGAGCCGGAGACGACGTTGAGCGAGGCCGTGGATGCCGTGCAGAAGCGACTGCCGCAGGTCTACGGTCTGTTGCCGAAGGACTTCAGCATCGGATTCGGCGCGGAAGTGGAACAGCAGGCCAAGGCGTTTGAGCAGCTGCGGATGGTGCTGATTCTCGCGCTGGTGTTGGTGTACGCGGTGATGGCTTCTCAATACGAATCGCTGCGAGATCCCTTCATCATCATGTTCTCAGTGCCTACCGCAGCGATTGGCATCGTGCTGTCACTCAAATTGACCGGCACGTCGTTCAACATGCAGGCGTACATCGGGATCATCATGCTGGCCGGGATCGTCGTCAGCAACGGAATCCTGCTCGTCGATTACACGAACGTCCTTCGTCGCCGGGATGGCCTGCCGCTTCGCGAAGCCGTCGAGCTTGCAGGCCGCACGCGTCTGCGTCCGATTCTGATGACATCGATCGCGACCGGTCTTGGCCTCGTACCGATGTCGTTGGGCATCGGCGAAGGCAGCGAGCTGCAAGTCCCGCTGGCACGCGTTGTGATCGGAGGATTAACGACTTCGTTATTGATCACGCTCGTGCTGGTGCCCACGGTGTACACGTTGTTCGAAGAGGGCATCGGCGGGATTTTTAAGCGGTCCGGCAAGACAGAGACCGTCAAGGCTTGACGTCGATGAAAAAGGCGATCGTGACGCTCCTGGTTGTTGGTGTCGTTGGCGGCAGCGCCTACGCCTACTACCACTATAAGGACTCGGGACCAAAATTCACGATCGCTACCACGCAGGTCACGCGCGGGGACATCGTCGATACGGTCGGCGCAACCGGCACGCTACAAGCCGTTACCACGGTGCAGGTGGGCAGCCAGGTCTCGGGAACCATTTCCGAACTGCACGTCGATTTCAATTCGCTCGTCAAAAAGGGTCAAGTTCTGGCGCGGCTCGATCCATCGCTCTTCCAGACGCAAATCGAGCAGGCGAAGGCGAACCTCGTGCGCTCGCAAGCCGATCTGGAGCGACAGAAAGTGGCGCTCGACGATGCCAACCAGAAACTCACACGCGCCAGAGAGCTATCCGCACGACAACTCCTCGCGAAGAGCGATCTCGATGCCGCGGAGATCACCGCGAAATCGGCCCAAGCCCAGCTGAAATCGTCCGAAGCGCAAATCACTCAGGCACAGGCATCGCTGGACCAGAACCAGGTGAACATCGAGCACACGGTGATCGAGGCGCCGATCGACGGGCTGGTAATTTCGCGCAATGTCGACGTCGGCCAGACGGTTGCGTCGAGCCTGCAAGCGCCTACCCTGTTTGTGCTCGCCGCGGATCTCACGAAGATGCAGGTCGTCGCCAACCTCGACGAGTCTGACGTTGGGCGCATCCGCCCTGGCCAGGTGGTGACGTTCCGCGTGGATGCTTACCCGAACGAGACATTCCGTGGGACCGTCTCGCAGGTTCGTTTGAACCCCATCGTCCAGCAGAACGTGGTCACGTATGCGACGGTCATTAATGTTCCCAATAACGATCTGAAGCTCAAGCCCGGGATGACGGCGAACGTGAACGTCGAAATCGCCCGGAGCAGCAACGTGCTGCGCGTGCCGAACTCCGCGCTGCGCTTCCGTCCCACGAACGACATGTACGCCGCGATTGGTCAGACACCGCCTGAACCGGCCGATGGCGGCGGGCGTCGCCGGGGCGGCCAGAACAATCAGCAGGCATCCGCCAAGGCGCCGGCGCCTGGGCAAACTGCACAGAACGCAGACAATGCTTCCCGTCAGTCTGCGGACAAAACCGCTGGCGACAAAACCGCAAAGACCGATCAGCAGTCGGGGGCGGCCGCTGGCGCGCCACCCTCGGGCAATGCTGGTAGCGGCGAAGGCGGGGCTGCAACCAGCGTCGGTCGCGGTGGCGGCGGAGGCAGAGGTGGGCCAGGCGGTGGTGGAGGTCGTGGCGGCGGGGACTTCGCCTCGCGGACGCAGAATCTGTCGCCGGAAGAACGCGATCAGCGTTTGCAACGCATGCGCGATCGCGGCTTCGATCCAACCGTTGGTGGAAACGGCGCGGCCCCGCAGCGTGGTCGAGGAGCAGCACCGGCGGGCGCGCCTGCTGGAGCGCCGACCCCTGCGGCGGCCGCCCGATCCGGCGCGACCACGATCGATGCATTGTTTGGTCCGCTGCCCCGCGTCGAGAGCACGGGGCGCGCGTATGTCTACGTCGACAAACAATTGAAACTGGTGCGGCTGCGGCTTGGCATCTCCGACGGACAGACTACTGAGCTTATCGAAGGAGAACTGCAGCAAGGTACTGACGTGGTGACGAACGTGGCGCTCGGCAACGAGACTCGTCCCGCTGCCACGAACTTCCCATTCGGACAACCGGGTCGCGGCGGATTCGGTCCGGGCGGGTTCGGCGGTGGTCCCGGCGGCGGCGGACGTGGCGGCGGCGGCCGGGGCGGCGGCAGCTAATGAAGTCGTCAGTCATCAGTCGTCAGCAGAGGCGGGCGACGACTGAAGACTGAAGACTGAGGACTCAGTAACGAACATGTCTCCTGTCATGACATTCCGCATCGCGTTCAAGGCTCTCGGCCGGAACAAGATGCGTACGGGCCTGACGATGCTCGGCATGATCATCGGCGTGTCGGCCGTCATCACGCTGGTCGCGCTTGGCAACGGCGCCCAGTCGGCTATCGAAGATCAGATCAAAGGCGCCGGCACGAACATGATCACCGTCAATGCCGGCAACTTCTCGAACAACGGCGTGCGCGGCGGCTCTGGGAGTTCCAGCACGTTGACCGTGGCCGACGCCGACGCGATCAGGAAAGAAATTCCCGGCATCGAGTACCTGGCGGCCGAGGTGCAATCACAGGCCCAGGTGGTCACGGGCAACCAGAACTGGTTCACGCGCATTCAGGGCACCGATGTCGACCTCCCACTGATTCGTGCATGGGCGACGCACACCGGTACGTTCTTCAGCGCGCAAGACGTCTCAAGCGCGGCGAAGGTCGCGGTCCTTGGCAAGACGGTCAACGACATGCTGTTCGGCATCGATGCGGATCCGGTCGGTCAGGTCATCCGGGTCAAGAACGAGCCGTTCAAAGTGATCGGCGTCATGGAGCCCAAAGGGCAGTCGGGCATGGGCCCCGACATGGACGACCAGATTCTGACGCCGTATACAACGGTGATGAAGAAGCTGCTCGGCGTCACCTTCGTCCGCGACATCGTCGTCTCGTCTGCGTCTGCTGGTGAAACCACCGCTGTCGCCGATCAAATCGCGGTGCTGCTTCGCACGCGCCACAACATCTTCCCCGGACAAGACGACGATTTCATCGTGCGGACCGCCGAAGAAATTGCCGACATCCGTACGGCAGCCATGGGGACGATGACCACGCTGCTCGCAGGGATCGCCGGCGTCTCGCTCATCGTCGGCGGCATCGGGATCATGAACATCATGCTCGTGTCAGTCACCGAGCGCACCAGAGAGATTGGCTTGCGCATGGCGATTGGCGCCAAGGGCCGGGACGTCTTGCTGCAGTTTCTGGTGGAGGCGATCGCGCTCAGTTTGATCGGCGGCGGCATCGGCATCGCACTCGGTTTCAGCCTTGCGCAAGGCATGCAGCGCTGGATGGCGTGGCCGGCAAAAGTTCCGATTAATGCCGTCGCGATGGCGTTCGGGTTCGCGGCGGCCACGGGCGTCTTTTTTGGCTTCTACCCGGCGCAGAAAGCTGCGCGTCTCGATCCGATCGACGCGCTCAGGTTCGAATGACGGACGCATCGACCGTCATTTCGATCAAGAGCCTCGTCAAGACCTATGTAGTTGGCGAGGTTGAAGTCAGAGCGCTTCGCGGCGTCTCGCTCGACGTCAAGCGGGGAGAATTTGTGGCCGTCACGGGGCCATCGGGGTCCGGGAAGTCCACGTTGATGCACATTCTCGGCTGTCTGGATCGCCCGACATCCGGTCAATACATCCTGGACGGCCAGGATGTCTCGAAGATGTCGAAGGACCAGCTCGCCGAGGTGCGAAACAAGAAGATCGGGTTTGTGTTCCAGGGCTTCAATCTGCTGTCGCGCACGACCGCCCTCGACAACGTCGAGCTCCCCCTGCTCTACCGCGGGGGCAAGATGCGCGCATCAGAAAGGCATAAGCTCGGGATGGAGGCGCTCAGCGCGGTCGGCCTCGGCCAGCGTGCCGACCACCACCCGAACCAGCTATCCGGGGGCCAGCAACAACGCGTTGCCATCGCCCGGGCGCTCATTACTACGCCGTCCATCCTGCTCGCCGACGAACCTACCGGGAACCTGGACACCCGCACGAGCATCGAAGTGATGGGCATTTTTCAGCGGCTGAATATGGAACGCGGCATTACCGTACTTTTAATTACGCACGAGCACGATATCGCCGAATATGGGTCGCGCATTATTTCTTGTAGAGACGGGCACATCGTTTCGGACTCCCGCGTCGAATCGCGTCGCAGAGCAGACGAGGAACTCCGCGCCCTCCCGCAGGAAGCGGTCGTTTGAGGGTATTCATTCACAGGGAACCAGGGCATGCGTCGGAGCTTCGTCAGCGTCGTTTTCGTAACCGCACTCGCAGCGGCCGGCTGCACCTCTGAAGGTCACACTGCCGTTTCGGCCCAGACGCCGCCCGCGGGCGGACGCGGGGGCGGCGGGGGCGGCGCCGTGCCGGTTGCCGTAGGCAAAGTGGTCCAGAAGACCATGCCGGTCGATTTGCGCGTCATCGGCGCCGTCGAGCCTCAAAAAACCGTTGAAGTCCGTGCCCAGCTCACCGGCCAGCTGATGACCGTCGGCTTCAAGGAGGGCGACGACGTGAAACAGGGCGACGTGCTGTTCACGCTCGATCGCCGCCCGCTCGACGCCGCGCTCAAACAGGCCGAAGCCAATCTTCAGCGCGACATCGCGCAGTCGGCAAACGCCGACGTCCAGGCGCAGCGACTCAGCGACCTGGCGCAGCGCGGGATCGTCTCACGCGATCAGCTGGACACGCAGAAAGCGACCGCCGCAGCGTTGGTTGGAACGATCGACGCGGATCGCGCCGCCGTCGAGAACGCCAGGATTCAAATCGAGTACGCCACGATTACCGCGCCGCTGACTGGGCGAACCGGGCGCCTGATGGTGCACGAAGGCAGCCTGATTCGCGCCAACGACGCCACGCCGATGGTTGTCATCAATCAGCTCGCGCCGATCAACGTCACTTTTGCCGTTCCCGAAGCGCAGCTCGCGCCGCTGAAGCGCTACTTGCAGCAGGGCGGCGTCGTCGTCGACGTCGCGCCGCCGAGCGATGCCTCCTCGAAATCAAGAGGAAGCGTCACGTTCATCGACAACTCGGTTGATCCGACGACCGGCACGATCAAGGTGAAAGGCACGTTCCCCAACACCGACCGCTTGTTGTGGCCTGGTCAGTTCGTCAACGTCGTGCTCACGCTTTCAGCCGACAAAGACGCCATCGTGGCGCCCACCGCCGCGGTACAGACCGGCCAGGACGGACAGTACGTGTTCGTCATCAAGAAAGATCAGAGCGCCGAATTGCGGCCGATCCAGGTCGGCCGCACGGTGGGCAACGAAACGATTGTGACGAAAGGCCTGCAGGCCGACGAAGTGGTGGTCACCGACGGCCATCTCCGGCTCACCCCTGGCGCGAAGGTGACGATCCGCAACGAAGGTGAGAGGTCGGGGCAATGAATCTCTCGGCGATTTTCATCCAGCGTCCCGTCACGACCATTCTGCTGATGCTCGGCATCCTGGTGTTCGGGTGGCTGGCCTATGTGCAGCTGCCGGTCAGCGACTTGCCGACGATCGACTTTCCCACCATCCAGGTGAGCGCTTCGCTGCCGGGAGCGAGTCCAGATACGGTCGCCTCCTCCATCGCGTTGCCGCTCGAAAAGCAGTTCGCGACGATCGCCGGCCTTCAGTCGATCAATTCGACCAGCGCCCAGGGCAGCACGAACATCACGCTGCAGTTCGACCTCGCGCGGAACATCGATGCCGCCGCGCAAGATGTGCAGGCGATGATCGCGAAAGCGGGCCGGCAGCTGCCGCCCCAGATGCCCACGCCGCCGTCGTACCAGAAAGTGAATCCCGGCGATCAGCCGGTCATGTTCCTGGTCCTGAAGTCAGCGTCGCTGCCGATGAGCACCATCAACGAATACGCGGAGACGACACTGGCGCAGCGCATCTCGATGGTGAACGGTGTCGCACAGGTGCAGGTGTTCGGGGCCGCCCGCTACGCCGTGCGGGTCGATCTCGATCCGCGCCAGCTCTCGGCCTACGGAATTGGCATCGACGAGGTCGCAAACTCCATCGCGAACGCCAACGCGAACCTCCCGACCGGCACGATGTACGGCGAGGACAAGACGTTCACGATTCTCGCCAGCGGAAAGTTGATGCGAGCCGCCGCGTACGGGCCGACCATCATCGCCTACCGCAACGGAAATCCAGTGCGATTGAACGAAGTGGCGCACGTGTACGACGGCGTTGAGAACGACAAAACCGCGGGATGGTACAACGGCGAGCGGTGCGTCTATCTGGCGATTCAGAAGCAGCCTGGCACGAACGTCGTTGCGGTGGTCGATTCGGTCCGGGCATTGCTGCCCACGTTCCGGGAGCAACTGCCGGCATCGATCGAGCTCATCGTTCGCAGCGACCGCGCTGGACCAATCCGCGACTCCGTCCGTGACGTCAAGCTGACGCTCGTCCTCACCGTCGTCCTCGTCATCCTCGTCATCTTCCTGTTCCTTCGAAATATTTCTGCCACGATCATTCCCAGTCTCGCGTTGCCCGGATCGATCGTTGCGACGTTTGCCGTCATGTACCTGCTCGGGTACAGCCTCGACAACCTGTCGCTGATGGCGCTCACGCTCTCGGTCGGGTTCGTCGTCGACGATGCCATCGTGATGCTCGAGAACGTCGTGCGTCATATGGAGATGGGCAAGCCGCCGATGCAGGCGGCGTTCGACGGCTCGAAGGAAATCGCCTTCACGATCGTCGCGATGACGCTGTCTCTCACCGCCGTGTTCATCCCAGTGTTGTTCATGGGCGGTATCGTCGGACGGTTGCTGCACGAATTTGCCGTCACCATCGGCGTCGCGATTCTGGCGTCGGGGTTCGTGTCGATCAGCCTCACGCCGATGCTCTGCAGCAGGTTCCTGAAGTCGCATCACGGAGAGAAACACGGACACGTCTACAACGCCATCGAATGGGTCTTCAAGACCTGGCTGAAGGTCTACGACAAAACCCTCACGCTCGCCCTGGACTGGAGCCTCGTGACCTTCGCCGTGTCGGTCGCGCTGCTGGTCGGAACGGTCTATCTGTTCATGAACGTGCCGAAAGGCTTCCTGCCCAGTGAAGATCAGGGACGCTTCAACGTCAGCACCGAGGGCATCCAGGGCATTTCGTTCGACGACATGGTGCGTCACCAGACGGAAGTGGCGCAGATCATCGCGAAGGATCCGAACATCTCAGGCTATACGAGCAACCTCGGGCAGGGCCCCGGCGGCAGCGGCGGCGCCATCAACACGGGACGCGTCGGCGTGGATCTCAAGCCGCGATCGGAACGGTCGATGTCTGTGGATCAGGTGATCGCCTCACTGCGCCCGAAGCTGGCACAAGTCCCCGGCGTACGCGTGTTCATGGTCAACCAGCCGCCGATCAACCTGGGCGGCACACAGGGCGCACGAAGCTTGTATCAGTTCACGCTGCAGGACACCGACACAAGCGAACTCTACGAATGGGCGCCAAAGTTCGAATCGATCATGCGGGGCTTGCCCGGCGTCATCGATGTCAGCAGCGATCTGCAGATCAAGAATCCGCAAGTGCAGATTCAAATCGATCGCGACAAGCTCGGGACGCTCGGCCTGACCGCGAATCAGGTCGAAACGGCGCTCTATAACGCGTACGGCACGCGTCAGGTCACGCAGATTTACGCGCCGAACAATCAGTATCAGGTCGTATTGCAGGTCGCGCCGCAATTTCAACGCGACCCAAGCGCGCTGGGACTGCTGTACGTCCGCTCGAGCAACGGACCGCTGATTCCGCTCGACACGGTGGCGAGAGCGCGTACCGACACAGGCCCCTCGGCAGTAAGCCACACCGGCCAGCTGCCTTCGGTGACGATGTCGTTCAACCTCGATACCGGCGTTGCGCTCGGCGATGCGGTCAACGCAATTCAAACGGCCGCGAGCGCGAATCTGCCCTCAACGATTGCGACGCGCTTCCAGGGAACGGCCCAGGCGTTTCAGGATTCACTGCAGGGGCTCGGCCTCATCCTGATCATGGCAATCGTCGTGATCTACATCGTGCTTGGTGTTCTTTATGAGAGCTTTACACATCCCCTGACAATTCTTTCCGGTTTACCTTCTGCCGGTTTAGGCGCCCTCCTTACGCTTATGATATTCCGCACCGAACTGAGTCTTTATGCGTTCGTCGGAGTGATCATGCTCGTGGGACTCGTAAAGAAAAACGGAATCATGATGGTCGACTTCGCTGTGGAAGCGCAGCGAGAGCACGCACGGACGCCACGTGAAGCGATCCATGAAGCGTGTCTCGTACGTTTCCGCCCAATCATGATGACGACGATGGCCGCGCTTGTGGGGACGTTGCCCATCGCGCTTGGTCTCGGTGCCGGAGCGGAATCGCGCCGGCCGTTGGGTCTCGCCGTGGTTGGCGGCTTGCTGGTGTCACAGTTCCTGACGCTATACATCACGCCCGTGTACTACGTGTACATCGAGGGTGCCCGCCAGCGGTTGATGTCCCGTCGTGCGAAAGCGCCCTCGGGCGCTTCCCTTCCCCAGCTCGAAACAGAACGTCGCAGCGCGTAGCTGCGACCTTTTCTCGGAGTAGGAGCTTCGTTGAGATCAGTCCATCTCCTCGTTGTCGGTGTGTCTCTCGCGATCGCCGGCTGCAACTCGGGACAGGCCGCCGGTCCAGGCAACGGTCGCGGCCGCGGCCGCGGAGGACCTGCCGTACAGATTGAGACCGCCACCATTTCGCGCATGTCAATCGAGCGCCACGCGGATTTGTCGGGCACACTCGTTTCCCCCGATCAAGCAAAGGTCAGCAGCGAAGTGGCGGGCATCGTTCGTGAGGTTCCGGTGCAGCTCGGGACCGAGATCCGCGCCGGCGATACCCTCGTGCGCCTCGAACCGCGCGAGCTTTCGCTTGCGCTCGAGCGCGCCGACAGCGCGCTCAAACAGGTCGAAGCCCAACTGGGTCTCGCGAGAAGCGACAGCGAGCAAGTGCCGCCTGATGAAGAAGTCGCCACCGTCCGTCAGGCCGCCGCGAATCGCGACGACGCCAAGGCGGCGTACGACCGCGCGCAGCAACTGAACGGCCGCGGGCTCCTCTCCAAGGTCGACAGAGACACTGCCGAGACGCGGATGAAGGTCATGGAAGCGAATTATCAGGCGGCGCTCGACAACGTGCGCGCGCTGCGAGCGACGCTTCAGGATCGCCGCGCGTCGTACGACCTGGCGGTGAAGAAATTGAACGATGCGGTCATCAAGGCGCCCGTTGCCGGCTCGGTATCCGAGCGGCTGGTGCAGCCGGGCGAATTCATCCGTGAAAACACGCAGGTCGTCACCATCGTGCAGATGAACCCGCTGAAGCTGCGGACATCGATTCAGGAAAAGTTCGCCGGCATGATTCGCCAGGGTCAGGACGTCAAGTTTTCCGTCGAGGCCTTTCCCGATAGAAGCTTCGACGGCAAGGTGGCCTACGTGAGCCCCGCCGTAGACCAGACCACGCGGACCTTTGCGATCGAGTCGCTCGTCGACAATCCCGATCGCGTGCTGAAACCGGGCTTCTTCGCCAAGGGCACCGTCGCACTCAAAGTTGACGACAACGTGATGGTCGTACCCGACGACACCGTATCGACGCTCGCCGGCGTCTCCACCGTTTACGTGATCGACGACGCCAAGGCGCGGCAGCAGATCGTCACGCTCGGCTCGCACGAAGGCAAGAAGTGGGAGATCGTCGAAGGCCTGAAGGGCAATGAAGTGCTCGCCTCCTCGCAGTTGAACCAGCTCGCGACCGGCATGTCGGTGACCACGGGCGGGGGCGAGAATCGCGGCGGTGGTGCGGGGGGCGGAGGTGGACGCGGGCGTGGTCGAGGCCGTAGTGAGGGCCAGGGCCAGGCGCAAGGGGGCGGCCAATGATGATTTCCGACGTCAGCGTCAAGCGCCCAGTTTTCGCGATCATGATGACCGCGGCGCTCCTCGTGCTGGGCGGTTTTTCGTACCGAGAGCTCGGTCTCGACCTGATGCCGAAGACCGACGCGCCGGTGGTCACGGTTAACGTCAACCTGCCCGGCGCAAGTGCTGAGGAAATCGAGACGCAGATTACCAAGCGCGTTGAGGAAGCGGTCAACACGATCAGCGGCATCGACGAACTGCGCGCCTCGTCGGATCAAGGCAACTCTCGCGTGAGCATCACGTTCTTCCTCGAACGTGATATCGAGTCGGCCACCCAGGACGTCCGCGACAAAATTGCCACGATCGTCGGCCAGTTCCCCCGCGATACCAAGGCGCCGCAGATTCAGAAAGTCGATCCGGATTCCGCGCCGATCCTGACGTTTGCGCTGTACGGTCCCCGTGCGCCCAAAGAGCTCACCGAGATCGCCGACAAGCGAATCAAGCAGAATCTCGAAACGCTGCCCGATGTGGGCGCCATCAGCCTCAACGGCGAGCGCAAGCGCGAGATTCAGCTGCTTCTGAACGCCGACCGCCTGAATGCCTACGGCCTCACGGTCGATCAGGTCCGCAACGCGGTCCAGCGTCAGAACGTCGAGGTCCCTGGCGGGAACTTCATCACTGGTCCGGCCGAAGTCGCACTGCGCACGATGGGACGCATCTCTGACGTCACCGACTTCAACCGAATCGTGCTGACGTACAAGGATGGCGCCGCCATCACGTTCGCCGATATCGGCCGGGTGCAGGACACCGTGCAGGAGATCCGCGGCGCCACACGACTGGGCGTCGACGGGCAGGCCATTTCGTCGATCTCGCTGTCCGTCCAGAAACAGTCGGGCACGAACACCGTCGAGGTCGTCGATCGCGTGCTGGCACGCCTCACGCAGATCCAGGCGACGCTGCCGCCCGACCTCACGATCAACATCGGAAGCGACCAATCGCGATTCATCCGGCGGTCATTCGAAGACATTCGCCTGCACCTCTTCCTGGGTAGTTTCCTGGCCTGCTGCGTCGTGTTTCTCTTCATCCGCAACCTGCGCGTCACGATCATTGCCGCGCTCGCGGTGCCAACGTCGATCATCGGCACGTTTACCTTCATGAAGGTGTTCGGCTTCACGCTGAACAACATGACGATGCTCGCGCTATCGCTCGCGACCGGCATCGTCATCGACGATGCGATCGTCGTGCTGGAGAACGTGTTCCGGTTCGTCGAGGAAAAGGGCCTTACGCCAAAAGAGGCCGCCGCGGATGCGACACGAGAAATTGGCCTCGCGGTCATGGCGACGACGCTCTCGCTGGTCGTGATCTTCGTGCCGGTCGCGTTCATGACCGGGCAGATCGGCCGGTACTTCTACAGCTTCGGTATCACGTCTGCTGCCGCGATTCTGCTGTCGATGTTCGTGTCGTTCACGCTGACGCCGGCGCTCTGCGCCTGGTGGCTCAAGAAGGAAGACGTCAAGTCGGACCATTCCACGACGAAATCGTCCGGTTTCTACGCGCGGATGGACAAAGTCTACGGCGCGATGCTGGCCTGGTCGATGCGGCATCGTCTCACGATGATCGGGCTGGCGGCTGTGGTCACCGCTTCAGCAGTCATCCTCTATCCGTACGTCGGCAAAGAACTCGTGCCTGACGACGACCAGGGCGAGTTCAACATCAACGTAAGACTGCCGCGCGGCACTAGCTATCTGCGCACCGAGGAATATGTGCAGCAGATGGAGAAAGAGATCCTGGCCCTGCCGGCCCTGCGGCGCGTACGGATCCAGGTCAACCCCGGCAACGCGAGCTTCGGGGTCACGATGGTCGATCTCGAGGAACGCAAGATTTCACAGCAGGAAGAGATCATTCGAACGCGGGCCATGCTACGGAAGTACCAAGGTGCGCGGATCAGCGTGTCGGGCGGCACTGACATCTCAGGCGCATCGACGAGTGGACCTGGCGGACGCGGAGGCGGTCCGGGCGGCGGAGGCGGCGGCGGTTCGTCCAATCGTCTCAGCATCCTGATTCAAGGGCCGGATATCGCGCAGCTGCAGGACTACACCGTGCAGTTGATGGACAACCTGCGGACCATTCCTGGCGTCGTGGACGTCGACACCAACTTCGAGCCGACCCAACCCGAGCTGCGGATCACTGTCGATCGGGCCCGGGCGGCGGACCTCGGTGTCAACATCGATACGCTCGCCAACAACCTGCGCACGCTGGTGGGCGGCGAAGAAGTGTCCGAGTTCAAAGACGGCGACGATCAGTTCATCGTCCGGCTGCGGCTCGATGAGCAGTACCGAAATAACCCACTGGCGATGGGCGACCTCCTGGTGCCCGCCGGCCCGGGCAAAACCGTGCGCGTAAGCGATGTGGCGGCATTGACGAACGACAGCGGCCCTGCGTCCATCGATCGGTATAACCGGCAGCGCCAGATTTCGGTGAACGCGAACCTTCAGGGCCGCCCGCTCAGCGAGGTCCTGACCGATGCACGTGCGAAGGTCGACGACCTGCATCTGAAGGCCGGCTACGCGGCGATCTTCGGCGGCAGCGCGAAGACACTCGCCGAAGCGTCGAACAATTTCATCATCGCGATTGTGCTCGCGGTGTTGTTCATCTACATGGTGCTCGCGTCGCAGTTCAACAGCTTCGTGCACCCGTTGACGATCATGACGTCGCTTCCGCTCAGCCTACCGGCCGGACTCCTGGCCCTCATGGCATTCGGAATGACGCTCAACGTGTACAGCGCAATCGGACTGATGATGCTGTTCGGCATCGTCAAGAAGAACTCGATTCTGCAGGTGGATTACACGAACACGCTGCGGAACCAGGGCATGAACCGGTACGACGCAATCATCGCCGCCAACCACGTCCGGCTGCGGCCGATTCTGATGACGACAATCGCCATCGTCGCCGGGATGATCCCCATCGCATTCGGGCGCGGCGCCGGCGCCGGCTCGCGCGCCTCGATGGCCGTCACGATCATCGGCGGACAGGTCCTCTGCCTGCTGCTGACGCTCCTGGTGACGCCCGTGGTGTATTCCTATTTCGATGACCTGCGCGCCTTTAGCCCGTTGGCGATGATTCGCCGGCTGATCCGGCGCTCGCCGCCGAAGCCTAAGGCGGCGGAAGCGTAAAACTCGGCTTTAGGCTTTGGACTTTGGGCTTTAGGGGGCCGTCGAATGCGCCCGTTTTTCAAGGCCCAAAGCCAAAAGCCTAGAGCCTAAAGCCTGTTCCCCCCACTTTCAACCTTCCGTAAGGTGAGGCCGTCCAACCGGTTGAGCCTCTTGTAACGTGTCTACAGCAGCCATTGTGACCTTCAACGCCGGCACGTCGAGAGTAACGGGGACGGATGCTGACGTGGCGCTTGCCGCGTCGGGCGATTCCAGTGCGTTCGAACGGATTTACCGGACTCACGTGGCCCGGGTGCACAGCCTCGCCCGCCGGATGCTGGGCCCTGGTGAGGCGGACGAAGTCACCCAGGATGTATTTGTCCGCACCTGGCAGAAACTGCACACGTTTCGCGGCGACGCCGCGTTCACGACCTGGCTTCATCGTCTGGCGGTCAATGTAGTGATTGAACGGCGCCGGACGTATGCCGTTCAGCGGGACCGCATCACCGACGACCCCGCGGCTCTTGAAAGGATTACCGTGCCCCCCGCGCGTGCGGACCTGAGCGTTACGTTCGACCAGGCTATCGAGCAGTTGCCGGCGGGCGCCCGGGAGATTTTCGTCCTTCACGACGTGGAGGGCTACAAGCACCGCGAGATTGCGGCGCTGCTCGATATCACCAGCGGCACGTCGAAACGGCAACTGCACCGCGCGCGCATGCTCCTGAGAAGACGGCTGGGGGCGTTATGACCATGCACGAACACACGGAATGGACAGACAAGCTGTCGGACTACCTCGACGGCGAGCTTTCGGATCAGGAACAGCGCGCCGTAGCCGCGCATGTCGCCGGGTGTGTTGAATGTTCGCAAGCGCTCCACGAACTGCGAGGAGTCGTTGAACGCGCCCGGACGCTCGTACCAGTGGAACCGCCCGGCGATTTGTGGAAGGCCGTCGCGAATCGCATCGCTGTGGAAAGCGAACGGCCGGTTGCCACATTCGGAACGCGTCGCCGATTCTCGTTTACGTGGCCGGAGTTGATCGCGGCGAGCATTCTTCTGGTTCTTGTCTCGGGCTGGGCGGCGCTCCGCATGAACAGGCCAAGTAGTGCGGACCTTCAGGTCCGGCAACCGGGAAGCACCGACCTTCAGGTCCGCCAACCAGGGAGCGCCGATCTTCAGGCCGGCCCGGATGTCGTGCCCGCCAGCGTCGATGACACCGAATACGACGCGGCGGTGGCCGATCTCCAGCGCGCGCTCCAAAGCGGCCGCGGACAGCTCGATCCGGCGACGGTGAAGATCGTCGAGCAGAATCTCGCGATCATCGATCAGGCGGTGGACGATGCGCGGCGCGCGCTCGCGCAGGATCCGGCCAACGCCGATCTGAGCGGGTATTTGCAGGAAACGAAACGGCGCAAGCTCGATCTGCTGCGACATGCAGCGGCGCTCGCGGAAGATTTGAACTGAAGATGGGACGCGCTCAAGCGCGTCCCCGACGAGTGAACACAGGATTAGAGGATTGACATGATTGCAGCAGCTGCGTTCGCGCTGATGCTCGCCGCGAACACCGATCAGACCATCGACGTCAAGAAGGGTGTCCGTCTCGAGGTGCACACCTTCACCGGCGACGTCAACGTCAAGGTGTGGAATCGCGATGCGGTGCGGGTCGAAGCGGAACATTCGGACAGGCAAACCGTCGAGATTCGGCCCGGGGAGCAGTCGATCGTCGTGCGCAGCCGGTCGCGCATCGGTCCGATGAGCTCGGTCGACTTCACGATCACCGT